>Ga0209203_1002417_pt1 | contig 12428 bp, 10 predicted proteins | sample AD_UKC109_MetaG_FD_184423 | JGI IMG/M metagenome (GOLD analysis project Ga0209203, IMG submission 184423) | Active sludge microbial communities of municipal wastewater-treating anaerobic digesters from Hong Kong - AD_UKC109_MetaG (SPAdes)... | ecosystem: Engineered > Bioreactor > Anaerobic >...
ACAGATTGATAAGTACTGTAGACCACCCTCTTGATTTCATATCTGTCATGCAGGGGTTTAAGCGCGACCACTGCCTGAATGGTGGAACAGTTTGGATTTGCTATTATTCCTTTGTTCAACCTTATATCATCCGGATTTACCTCGGGTACAACCAAGGGTACATCCTGCTCCATTCTCCAGGCACTGCTGTTATCTATTACAACAACACCTTTGGATGCTGCTATGGGAGCATACTCCTTGCTTGTTCCGCCTCCGGCAGAGAAAAGGGCTATATCGATTGGTTTGTTGAAGGAGTTCTCAGTGAGTTCCTCAACAATGTACTTTTTGCCGAGGAATTCGATCTCTGAACCGGCGGTCCTTGCCGAGGCCATGAAATAAATCTCATTGATGGGCAGATTTCTTTCCTCAAGCACCTTTATGAAGGTTCTTCCCACCATTCCGGTTGCTCCGACGATTGCAAAATTGTATTTCTTCATTTAAATCCTCCTGCATGAATCATTATACCAAAAAAATAAAACCGGTACAGAGTACCGGCAAATAAACTTTGCGATAGCTCTCCATCTCACGATGACAGTCACAGGATTATTCACCCGGCAACCAGGCAGGCACGTCAGGACTGTACCTCCTTCGGCGGATTTTCCTTTTGCAATGAAGATGGAGTTCCTGACTCCCAGTCATGGCTACTGATAAAACCCGCGCCTCTATCTACCATATGGTCATCCGAAGTCACCCCCGGATAAATTTGTTTGATTATAACAGAATGAATCCGAAGGTGCAACCTCGTATTTCAATTTCACGATATTAGATTTCACCTTTTTTCTAATTTCACCTCCGGGGTAAAATTTAAATCTTTCTAATTTCACCTCCGGGGTAAAATTTAAATCTTTTAAATTTTACCCCGGAGGTGAAATTAGAAAGAGGGGGGAAGATTGACAGATGGTATAATTGGGATATGGAGTTTACAGGCAGGAAGAGAATTGAATATGCGCTGACGTTCAGGGAAGCGGACCGTGTGCCAATTGAACTATGGATACCGGACAACGTCAGGCAATATCCAAAAGCAGCAGGACTGGTTGAACTGGTTGATGAATACTGCGACTGTTTCCGTGGACCCGGAGTCATAAATGATGGTTTGTTCGGGGTCCCTTCGGATTTCATTTCAGTGGATGAAGGGAATGACAGCCGCTATTCATATACAAGAAACATACATGACACCCCGATGGGAAGGTTTACGCAGCTTGTCCAGAAGGACTTGCTGAATGTTCAGTACTTTCATTTCAAGAAGCACTATTTTACAGATGAAAACGACCTTGTGAGATTTTCACAGTGTGATTTCCCCGATCTGGAAACTGATTATGATATAAATGATGAGCTTGAAAGAATATGCGGTAACCGGTCCATGCCCACAATTGCAATTGCACATCCTTTCGGGTCACTTGCAAGAAATGCTCCTCCCGATAAGTTCTATGCATGGTTGATTACCCACACTGATACGGTTCATGAAATCCTTGAAAAGATGTACAGGCAGATCAACACATATATCAAAAACCATGGTGTCCCTGCGGTTTACTATTTCTGTGCCCTTGAGATGGCAATTGAACCATGGCTGGGGCGGAGCATGTTTGATGAACTCATATATCAATATGACAAGGTTACAAACAAGCTGATCCACGACGCAGGGGGAATTGTAAGACATCATGCCCACGGACCGGTCTTCACCCACCTGGAACACTGGGCTGACATGGGAATAGACAGTCTTGAACCAATGGAGATGCCTCCCCTTGGGGATACCGACCTTGGCAAGGCAAAGAAACTGATGGGTAAAAGGATGTCATTCGGAGGCAACATACCGTCCCAGAAATTCGTAACCATGGAACCTGCTGAACTGGAAAAACTAGTAGCAAGTGCAATTGAGGATTGTGCTCCGGGCGGAGGATTCATTTTGAAGGGAGCTTCATCGGTCTGTGGTCTCAACAGTTTCAAATCGTTGGAACAACTGGACAGAATCATCAGCATGACGGAGCTGTTTGTAAAACTGGGACTTCGTTATGGCAGATACTGATGTGCTAAGTTGCACCACAACGGATAAAGTAATATAATTGACTCAGTAAATTTTTACAGAAGATGATTGCCGCTACGGCAGATGTACGGAGGATGAAATGCTCTTCAGGTATAAGAAGATTCTTGTTGTATTCATTGCAATACTTTTGATAGCTGTTCTTGCAGCACCTGCACATCACGCAGGGGCTTATGTAAGCAGTTCTGCCAACATCCGGGTAGGTCTTTTTTATAAGTCAGGCAGCAAGGACACAACCCTTGATACCGTAATGATTTCATCAGTGGGTGGGATTGAAATCGGTGCAAACCAAAACAACGCATACACAAAAATCATTGAAACTCCATACATAGTAAATGCATATGTTGATATCGGTGTCAGTGGATACCATATAAAACTGGGACAGGCCACTTCCGATGTCACCAGGCTCTTTGACGACCTCAACACATACAAATCCATGGGATTTGAGGTTTTTCCTGTATGTACGAACAATAATCTCTGGCAGCTATGGGAAGGATGTTACCTCAGCCAGGGTGATGCGGAAAGGGCAATTACATCAAAGATAATCCCAAAGGCCGGCTCCGGTGACTATAGCGTAGCCCTTCCATCCACATATCGTATAATCATCAAATATTCCAATGGACTGGCAGCAATTGCCTCTGAAAGCCAGCAATCCTTCCTGATGATCAAAAGCACCTTCAACGGTGAGCCGAAGACGGTCAATATAAACGGAGACAGGTACAGGAATGCAATTGAGCTCAGAAAATATACTGATTCGCAGATCACTGTAATCAATCAGCTGACAATGGGAGACTATCTGAATGGTGTTGTTCCATTGGAAATTGGAACAGTTGACACTCCATTTGAAGCACTGAAGGCGCAGGCGGTTGCGGCCAGGACATATGCAATTGCAAACCACAAACATGAGGACCAGGGTTTTGATGTATGTAACTCAACATGCTGCCAGGTCTATGGCGGATATGATGTGGAAAACCTTGCCACCAACAATGCGGTCAAAGCTACTGAAGGGATGGTTGCCACTTATGGAGGAGCCCTTGCCAATCTTTATTATTTCAGCTCGAGCGGAGGAGCCACCGCAAACTCTGAAAATGTCTGGTCTCAGTCGGTTCCGTATCTTAGAAGTGTTCCGGATCCCTATGACAATACAAGATACTGGAGCTATACATTCACTGCCGGGGAAATGACAGAGCACATGAGAACGCTCGGACGTGATATCGGGACAGTGAATAAAATTGAAGTCACGATGCTTTCGGATTCAGGAAGGGCACTGGAGCTCAGGGTCTACGGTTCGAATGGAAGTACCGTATTTAAGAAAGTAAGTACACGCTCAGCTTTTCCAACATATTTGCCATCCCAGATATTCAGCATCGGATCGGGAACCCATTATACAGTCAAGGAAGGTGACAACTCTCTTAACAGCATAGAGCTGTCCGGTGCACTGGTCAGGACAGGGAGCGGAACCGCAGCTGTATCCGGGGTCACCAATGTCTTTGTAAAGGATGCTGACGGAAGACTTGTTTCCATACAGGTGAATGCATCTGCGCAGGGGGATTTTGTTGTTACAGGGGCCGGTTCCGGACATGGGGTAGGCATGAGCCAGTTTGGTGCCATGGGAATGGCCAGGGCAGGTTATGACTATGTGGAAATTCTCAAGCACTATTTCACAGGAATTGAGATAGAAAAGGCTAATCTTTATTGATGAAAAAATCTGATTTTCATTACAATCTTCCCGAAGAACTCATTGCACAGCATCCGGCTGAAAAAAGGGATATGTCACGCCTTATGGTCCTTGATCCTGTCAGCGGTACGATCGAACATAGGGTATTCCATGAAATAATTGATTATCTGAATCCGGGTGATTGTCTGGTTGTCAATGATACCAGGGTCATACCGGCGCGTTTATATGGCAGGAGGAAGGACACCGGAGGAAGCATTGAAGTGGTTCTTCTTAAAAACACCGGAGGAAATACCTGGGAAGCACTTACAAGACCCGGACGGCGGGCTGTGCCGGGAAGAAGTTTCATCTTCGGCAACGGGGAACTTGAAGCCATTGTACGGGATGTGGTTGAAGACGGAAACCGAATAATAGAGTTCAGGTATGACGGAATATTTGAGGAAGTCCTTGACAGGGTGGGTATTGTACCGCTGCCTCCTTATATAACCGAGGAACCTGATGACATGGAACGGTATCAGACCGTGTACTCAAGGGCCAGGGGATCCTCGGCTGCTCCCACTGCAGGTCTTCATTTCACTGACGAGTTACTTAATAAAATAAGGGATAAAGGTGTCAGAATCGCCAAAGTCACCCTTCATATCGGTCTTGGTACTTTCAGACCAGTGAAGGCTGACAATATCAAAGATCACATAATGCACTCGGAATATTATGAGATTTCCGGTGAAACTGCTGATATAATAAACAAAACAAAGGCGGAGGGCAAAAGGGTTATATCCGTGGGAACCACAAGCACCAGGGTTATTGAAAGCGTGGCGGATGAAAATGGAAGACTGATGGCCGGGAGCGGAGATACAGATATCTTCATTTATCCCGGTTATCGATTCAAATGCATTGATGCACTTATAACCAATTTCCACCTTCCTGAATCAACCCTTCTTATGCTGGTCAGCGCACTTGCAGGAAGGGAATTCACACTGAAGGCCTATGAAGAAGCAGTATCAAAAAGATACAGGTTCTTCAGCTTCGGTGATGCCATGTTTATAAAACGCAGGAAGGAATAGACAAATTGGCAGATTACCCTGTTACTTATGAATTACTGCATAAATGCAGACAGACCGGCGCAAGGCTTGGGAGGGTTCATACACCCCATGGGAGCTTTGACACACCGGCGTTCATGCCGGTGGGTACCCAGGCTACGGTCAAGGGAATGTCACCGGAAGAACTTGAACGCATGGACGCCGGAATAATTCTCTCAAACACATATCATCTATATATGAGGCCCGGTCATGAGATAGTGAAGAAGGCCGGAGGTCTCCATGGTTTCATGAACTGGAAAAGACCCATTCTTACGGACAGCGGAGGATTCCAGGTATTCAGTCTTGCTGACAACAGGAAGATTACCGAAGAAGGTGCAATGTTCAAAAGCCACATCGATGGCTCGAGGCATATGTTTTCACCGGAAAAGGCAATGGAGATTGAAAACGCACTTGGTGCAGACATCATAATGGCATTTGATGAGTGTATACCATATCCATGTGAACATGATTATGCAGATAAATCCGTCGAAAGAACAACAAGATGGCTTGAAAGATGCATTGCCGCCAATGCCAGGGAGGACCAGGCATTGTTTGGTATAATTCAGGGTGGAATATACCCTGACCTCAGGGAGAAAAGTGCCCGTCAGATTACATCATTCGATCTGCCTGGATATGCAATAGGCGGTTTGAGCGTTGGTGAACCCAAGAAGGACATGTACAGGATGCTTGAACACACGGTGCCCCTCATGCCTTCTGAGAAACCAAGGTATCTTATGGGAGTCGGAAGCCCGGACTGTCTGGTTGAGGGAAGCATTCGCGGGATTGATATGTTTGACTGTGTTCTGCCTACAAGAATAGGAAGGAACGGAACGGTCATGACTTCAGGGGGCAGGCTTATAGTTCGTGATGCCGCCAATGCAGAGGACTTCGGACCCATGGATCCTGAATGCGACTGCTATGCCTGCAGGAATTTTTCAAAAGCGTATATCAGGCATCTTATAAAGGCAAATGAAATGCTTGGACTCAGACTCACAACCTGGCACAATCTTCACTTTTTATTACACTTGATGAAACAGATAAGAGAAGCTATAATAGGAGACAGACTTGGAGATTTCAGGAATGAATTCTTTGAAAAATATGGATATAAACTTTAAGGAGAACAATAATGCCAGAAGGAAATAGTATTTGGTCAATAGTATCAATAGTAGCAATTTTCGGAATAATGTACGCTGTACTTATTATCCCGCAGAGGAGACAGAAGAAGAAAAAGGATGAGATGATCAGTTCACTGCGTGAAGGTGACACAGTTGAATCAATAGGTGGGATAGTCGGTGAAGTCGTGAATATCAATGATGATGAGATAACAATTGCATCAGGTGTTGACAAGACCAAGCTGGTGTTCAGAAAAGGCGCAATCGGAAATGTAAAGAAGAAAGCCGGCGACGAATAATCGTCTGACCGTACGGTAATGGAGGTTATGAATATGAAACATATAAAGACAATCAACAAGCCTGAACTCAATAAGAACCTTTCGGAAAAAGGATGCGGCGAATGCCAGAATTCATGCCAGTCCGCCTGCAAGACATCATGTACGGTAGCCAATCAGGCATGCAAGAAGAACTGAAGAATCATTGCATCAAATGAGGATTGAAGGCGGCTTTTGGCCGCCTTTATGTTTAGGGGAGACAAATATGGAAGGATACAGGGGAATTTACCCAAAGATTCATGAAAGTGCTTTCGTAGCTCAATCGGCTGATGTAATAGGTGCAGTACAAATTGGAGAGGATTGCAGTGTGTGGCATAATGCGGTTCTTCGTGGAGATGTGGATGAAATAATAATTAAAAGAGGAGCAAACATTCAGGATGGATGCGTCCTCCACTGCAGCCATGAGATGAAGACCACCGTAGGAGAGGGAACAACAGTAGGCCACAATGCAGTTTTGCATAGTTGTACCATAGGGAACAATTCCTTGATAGGAATGGGAGCAGTGGTGCTTGATGGAGCAGTAATCGGAGACAACTGTTTTATTGCTGCGGGAGCTTTGGTGACTCCCGGCACGGAAATACCTGACGGCAACATGGCCATGGGAAGCCCTGCAAAGATAAAGAGGGAACTGAGGGAAGAGGAAATAGAGGGAATAAGGGAAAATGCACTTGAATACATTACCCTTAAGAATGAATACAGGAAATGACAATGACACTGCAGGATATAAAGAAAAATGAAGAAGTAAAGCAATTGCTGCGGTTCGCTGACAAACAGCTGTCCGCAATCGGGTATACCGAGCATTCGTTCAGACATGTCGGTCTGGCGGCAAAGAATGCAGGCAACATACTCAAGGAGCTTGGGTACGATGCAAGGGATGTGGAACTTGCAAGGATTGCCGGATATCTTCACGATATCGGCAATGCTGTGAACAGGGTTGACCATGCCCATACCGGAGCGGTTCTTGCCTATGACATTCTGATCAGGAATGGTATGCCGGTGCAGGATGCACTTGAAGTGATGCTTGCCATCGGGCAGCATGATGAACAGACAGGTTCTGCGGTAAGTGCCATATCTGCCGCGTTGATTCTTGCAGACAAGTCTGATGTACACAGAAGCAGGGTCAACAAAAAGGATGAAAGTACGTATAACATCCATGACAAGGTAAATTATGCGGTAATCAATTCCGCCATAGAAATAGACAATGAAAACAAGATTGCGGTTCTTACACTGGAAATAGATACTGAAATTGTACCTGTAATGGATTATTTTGAGATATTTCTTGGCCGTATGTCCATGTGCAAGGGTGCGGCAAGATTCCTTGGATTATGGTTTCATCTGGATATAAACGGAACACGTCTTCTATAATATGAAATCCAACAGGAAAATTTGCCTATAAATGAATGCTGGTGTATATTAATATACACTGAAAAAAATGCCAAAGGAGCAACATCATGACAAAGGGAAAATACTATATTACGACTGCGATTGTCTATACCTCCGGCAAGCCGCATATCGGGAACACCTATGAAGCAGTTCTTGCAGACAGCATAGCCCGATTCATGCGAATGTCCGGTCATGATGTCTACTATATGACAGGCACCGATGAGCATGGTCAGAAGATTCAGGACAAGGCCGCAGAAGCAGGCGTGGCACCGAAGATTTTCGTTGATGGCATTGCCGAGGAAATAAAAAGGATCTGGGGCATCATGGGCAGCAGCCATGACAAGTTCATTAGGACAACAGATCCTGAACACGAGAAGACAGTCCAGAGGATCTTTGACAAGCTCTATAAGCAGGGAGACATATATGAAGGAGTTTATGAAGGGTGGTATTGTACCCCATGTGAATCCTTCTGGACCGAAACCCAGCTTGTGGAAGGTAAATGTCCTGATTGCAACAGGGAAGTGCAAAAAGCCAGGGAGGAATCATACTTTTTCAGGCTTAGCAAATATCAGGACAAACTGATGAAACACATAGAGGAAAACCCTCATTTCATACAGCCTGAATCAAGGAAGAATGAAATGATAAACAATTTCCTGAAGCCAGGCCTTCAGGATCTGTGTGTGTCACGGACAACCTTTGACTGGGGAGTTCCGGTCAGCTTCAACAAGAAGCATGTCATATATGTATGGATAGATGCCCTTAGCAACTATATTACGGGACTCGGTTACGATCCCGATGGAAACCATGGGGAGCTGTTCAAGAAATACTGGCCGGCTGATGTGCATCTGATAGGAAAGGACATCCTGAGGTTCCATACCATTTACTGGCCCATAATGCTCATGGCCCTGGATGTGGAACTGCCTCGTCAGGTGTTCGGACACCCCTGGCTCAACATGGGAGCAGGCAAGATGAGCAAATCGAAGGGCAATGTAATGTATGCAGATGACCTGGTGGAATTCTTCGGAGTAGATGCAATCAGGTATTTTGTACTGCATGAAACACCTTTTGCACAAGACGGAGCCATTACATATGACCTGATCATTGAAAGGATAAACTCTGACCTTGCAAATATCCTTGGGAACCTGGTCAACAGAACCGTTACCATGGTCAACAAGTATTTCGGAGGAACTATACTGGAACCGGGGAAACAGGAGGAAATTGACAGGGAACTGATTGACCTTGCACTTTCCACACCTGTGGCTGTAGAAGAGAAGATGAAGGAGCTGAGGGTTGCTGACTCCCTTGATGCAATTTTCGCACTGCTGAGAAGAAGCAATAAATATATAGATGAAACACAGCCCTGGGTCTTGGGTAAGGATGAAGCACAAAAGGAAAGGCTTGCTGCAGTTTTGTATAATCTGCTCGAAAGCATCAGGTTTGCTGCTGTTCTCCTTCAGCCATACATGCCCGATACAGCGAAGAAGATGCTGGACCAGCTTAATACAAAGGAAAACAGCTGGGAGTCCCTATCTACATTTGACGGCATGAAAGTTGGGGATACCGTTGGTACAGCTGAAATTCTTTTTGCCAGGTTAGATGGGGAAAAAAAGATGATTGAAATAGAAGATACAATGAAAAAGAAAGCAGAAAAACCTTCAGAACCTGAAGCCGACTACATAATAATGGAGGATTTTGCTAAAGTAAAACTGAGGACTGCCAAAATCATAGGTGTCGAAAAAGTTGCAGGCACCGATAAATTACTCAAGTTGAAACTGGAACTAGGTACTGAAACAAGGCAGATAGTCTCAGGAATAGCGACGGATTATGATGCTGATTCATTGATTGGTAAATCCGTAGTGATAATTGCAAATCTGATGCCAATAAAACTGAGGGGGGAATTGTCCGAAGGTATGATACTGGCTGCGGAAGATGAAAACGGTCTGAGTATAATAACAACTGACAAAGAAATAACCCCTGGATCACCCGTAAGATAAAGGAAGCCGGTCACAAACGACCGGCTTTTTTCTTGTTTGCTAATCTTTTTTTTACTTTCACCCCTGGGGTAAAAGTTAAAAGTTTTTACTTTTACCCCAGGGGTGAAAGTAAAAAAAATGGAAAATCAGGGCTGGGGTGCTTCGGATTCGATATGGAACATGGCACGGGTTTTAGCTGATATGGCCATGACACCGAGGAAGACTGCCAGGGTGATCAGATTGAATACAAGCATTACATATGGGATTGCAAAGTTGTCTGATATTATGCCGCCAAGGGCCATGCCAAGGGGAGTGAGGCCTGCGGATATGGATGATGAAAATGCAAAGAACTTTCCTCTCTTGGTGGGCTCAATGACAAGCTGAAGCACTGCACCGATGATTACATTGACTACAACAATCATGAATCCTCCGATGAAGAACAGGATAAGTGTCCATGTATAACCAAACAGCAGGGATACTGCAAATGTTACCAGTGATATGGTTATGCCTGCAACTTCAATCACAAGCCTGTTTTTGTTTGTAACCTTCAACAAAGACATTACAAAACCACCGAAGAACATACCTACGGTAAATACCGACATGGCGAAGCCATATTTTTCAGGGCCAAGACCTTCGGTTCTCTGGAAATAAGGCATCAGGGTTATTATCGCAGCGTTGAGCATGAAATTCATGAATGCTGCAAGCAGGAAGAAATTGCGGATACCAATGTTTGACATTGTATACCGTATGCCATCCTTGAAATCCTTCCAATAGGAGTAATCAGCTGCATCATCATGTACATGTGGCTTTACCTTTATGAACATCTCGGATATTGCCGACAGGATATATGATACTCCATTAAGCAAAAACAGTAAGGGTGCCCCGAAGGCTGTATAAAGGAAACCTCCGGCAGGGGTTGCCAGAATTTCAGTTGCAGAGTTTATCATGCTGTTTACAGACCCTGCATTTGTCATTTTTTCAGGAGGGATCAGGTCGGGAACTATGGCTGTGGAAGCAGGACTGAAGAAAGCAGATGCTATTCCTGATACAATGGCAACGATGAAAACCATCCATACTTCAAGCAGGTTCATATAAATGATCACTGTTGCGGCAAGAACGACTATCCCATTTACAAGGTCAGACCAGACCAGAATCCGGTTTTTCCTCCACCTGTCGACCCATGGGCCGACAAAAGGGGATATAAGTATCCTCGGAAGAGCCGAAGCAGCCATTATTGTGCCCATCAGTGTTCCTGAACCGGTTTTGTCAAGCACCCAGAATCCAAGTGCCACACTGAAAAGTACACTGCCGAACAGGGAGACGAATCTTCCCTGGACAAGCAGTATGAAATTTTTGTTCCAGAGTTGTTTTGGTGAATCAGACATAAATCCATTGACCTTCTTTTATTGAATTATCCACTGCATCTAGAATCCTGCAGCATTCATAACCGTCTTTGAAATCCGGTTTAGTCGCCTTGTCATTTGCAATCGCCTGGACAAATTCAAACATTTCATGTACGAATGTATGCTCATAGCCGATCACATGTCCCGGCGGCCACCAGTTGCCTGCATAAGCATGGGTATCCTCGGTGACGGAGATAAGGCGGAAGCCCCTTTCCGAAGCAGGATCATCGTTGTTATAGTATTGAAGTTCATTCATTCTCTCGAACTCAAACTTCACACTGCCCTTGCTTCCGTTTATCTCAAAGGACATGCCATTCTTTCGGCCTGTGGCAAAACGCGTTGCCTCAAATGTACCAAGGGCACCGTTTTCAAATTCCGCCATGAATACGGATGCGTCATCCACGGTGACATCACCCATTGAGGCCTCTGCCGATACTGAAGCTCTGAGACCATCCATGGATTCCACCAAAGGACGCTTTTCAATGAAGGTTTTCTGCATTCCGATAACTTTTTTTATGTCACCTACCAGAAAACGTGCAAGGTCAATGATATGGGCATTGATGTCTCCGTGGGCTCCGGAGCCTGCTACTTTTTTATCGAGTCTCCAGACAAGGGGGAAGCTGGGGTCCACAATCCAGTCCTGCAGATACAGGCCTCTGAAATGATAGATGGTTCCAAGCCGACCCTCGTCAATGAGTTTTTTTGCCAGAAGTACTGCAGGTACAAACCTGTAATTGAACCCAACCTGATGCTTCACTCCTGACTTTACAGCAGCCTGCCACATTTCAAGCGCTTCTGCAGAATCATTGGCCAGTGGTTTCTCACAGAAGACATGCTTCTTTTTTTCAGTGGCATACATAGCCATCTCATGGTGGCATTTCCCGGTGAAGTAATGTCAATGAAGTCAATATCGTCACGGTCAATTAGTTTCTTCCAATCCGTTTCATATGACTCAAACCCGAATTTACCGGCTGCATCCCTTACTGAAGTCTCATCCCGGCCGCATATTGCCCTGAGGGTGATTGTCGTATCAGCATTGAAGAAATGGTTCACCTGCCGGAAGGCATTCGAGTGAGCCCTGCCCATGAATTTGTATCCGATCAATCCAGCATTGAGATTCTTCATATCTCCTCCTATGCCCAGTACATTTCGCCTGTTTCCCTGAATATTATGGACCCCTTCAGGAAGCTGATTGCTTTTTCCAGTCCTTCTTCTGAACTCATGAGGGAATCTTCATGTTCAATGGAAATAGCACCGTCATAACCCGCCATTTTCAAGGTGGAGAATATCTCATTCCACTCTTCCTGTCCATGGCCATATCCCATTGTCCTGAATATCCAGGACCTGTTGAATTCATCACCATAATGCCTGGTATCAAGAACACCGTTTATCCT
>Ga0209203_1002418_pt1 | contig 12425 bp, 7 predicted proteins | sample AD_UKC109_MetaG_FD_184423 | JGI IMG/M metagenome (GOLD analysis project Ga0209203, IMG submission 184423) | Active sludge microbial communities of municipal wastewater-treating anaerobic digesters from Hong Kong - AD_UKC109_MetaG (SPAdes)... | ecosystem: Engineered > Bioreactor > Anaerobic >...
TTATTCTTCCGCCAGAACCTTCCTTAACAACACTTTGAAGAAGGTTTGCCATAAGATAAGCTGTTTGTTCGCTTATAGCTTCGTTTTTATTAGCAGTATAAGTTGCCAGGACATTTCCGTTTTTATCTTCAATTCTTGTTATAAAAACCGGATCAGCATGAACGCCTTTGTTCGAAAAGGTTGAATACGCGCTTGTCATCTCAATTAAAGAAATATCCGAGGTACCCAAAAATATTGAGGGGACTGCATCAATTTTACTGGTTACACCCATTTTCCTCATAACATCAATTACCGATACCGGATTAAATTGTTTTATTAACCAAGCTGAGATATAGTTAACAGAATTTGCTAATCCCCACTTTAAAGTAACCATTTTACCATCCATACTCGATGGCCCTGAATTTTTGGGTGTCCATGTTGTATCATTTACCATAAATGTACTTGGCACATTAGGTACCATATGGCAGGGTGAATATCCTTCTTGCATAGCTAAAGTATACAGGAATGGTTTAATTGTAGAACCCACCTGGCGTTTTCCCATAGTAACATGGTCGTATTTGAAATGCTTAAAATCTGGCCCTCCCACATAAGACTTTACATAACCGTTATGTGGGTCAATAGATACAAATCCAGTTCGTAAAAAACTCTTATAATATATTAATGAATCTAAAGGAGTCATTACAGTATCAATTTCTCCATCCCAAGAAAACACGGTCATTTCTGTTGGAGTATTAAAAGATACCTTAATCGAATCCATGCTTAAACCAGCCCGCCGCAAAGTCCTATACCTTTCTGTCCTTCGAATTGCCAGGTCAATAATGTCTTTTAACTCCTCGCGGGTAAGTTCTTCGTAATAAGGAGCATTTGGATTCTTTTCTTGTTCTATGTTAAAATCATTCTGCAACTCATATTTCATATGTTCAACAACAGCCTCCTCTGCATATTTTTGCATTTTGGAATTCAGAGTTGTGTATATTTTTAATCCATCGCGATACAAATTATACGGCTCTCCATTTGGCTTTTTGTTTTTATGGCACCAACCATAAATTGGATTAGTATACCATTGAATCGAATCATTTATATAATCTTGTTCAGAAAAATAATTTTTACGGTTTGGCAACGAAGCATTTAGTGTTATTCTAAGGTATTCGCGGAAATATGTACCTAAGCCCTCATTATGATCCTGTACCTTATAATTTAAATTAATGGGCAGTATACTTAATGAATCGTACTCCTCGTGAGTAATATAATTATATCTCCTCATCTGGTATAAAACCACATTCCTCCTTAATCTTGACCTTTCAGGATTCCGAACAGGGCTGTAATATGTTGGAGCTTTTAATAAGCCAACCAGCAATGCTGATTCCTCTACATTTAAAGAATCTGTTGTTTTATTGAAAAACGTTTTGGCTGCCGATTTGATTCCATATGAATTACCTCCAAATGGAACAGTATTTAGGTACATTACAAGAATTTCCTCTTTGGTATAGTTTTTTTCCAACTTAACAGCAGTTACCCATTCTTTAAATTTTGCCAATCCCAAATGAATGGTTCGTGCAATGGATGAATTGTAAGTAGCTGTATCCCTTGGGAAAAGATTTTTTGCTAACTGTTGTGTTATAGTACTACCTCCCCCCGAACCTCTGTCACTAAGCAAAATACTATAAACCAAAACCCGTCCTAATCCTCTTGCGTCAATGCCCGAGTGTTTATGAAATCGGATATCTTCAGTCGCAATTAATGCATTTACCATATTTGGAGAAAGGTCCTCGTAATTTACATAGGATCTGTTTTGGTAATAATAGTTTCCTAACAGTATCCCATCATCAGAATATACCTCTGAGGCCAAATCATTTTCAGGATTTTCCAGCTCTTCGAATGTAGGCATTTTACCTAGCTTTTCTAAAGATATTAAGGAAAATATAAGTACAAGAGTTAAAACAGGTATTGCAACCAGTATCCAAAACAATCGGATATAAAATTTTGATGTGAAATTTATTTTGCTCATATTGCCAGTTTTCAGGTGGTGGTAAAATTAATAAATAATATTTAATTCAAAATTTTGAACTTAAAATACTATTTGTATTAATTTTGTCGCCAAATAGAAACACTTCAAAATCAAATTATTCATGATTGAAAACTTAGTTATCGTCGAATCACCGGCAAAAGCCAAAACAATTGAAAAGTTTTTAGGAGAAGATTTTATTGTTAAATCGAGCTATGGGCATATAAGGGATTTGGCAAAAAAGAACCTAGGAATTGAAGTTGACAATGGATACAATCCTCAATATATTATTCCGGATGAAAAGAAAAATGTAGTTAAAGAATTAAAAAAACTTGTAAAAGAAGCTAAGGAAGTTTGGTTAGCCTCCGATGAAGACCGTGAAGGAGAAGCAATTGCATGGCATCTAATGAATGTTCTTGAGTTAGATAAGAAAAAAACAAAACGCATTGTTTTTCATGAAATAACAAAAGATGCCATTCAAAAAGCAATACAAAATCCACGCCCTATAGATGAAAACCTTGTAAATGCCCAACAAGCCAGAAGAATTCTCGACAGGCTGGTTGGTTTTGAAGTATCTCCCATTTTATGGAAAAAAGTTAAACCTTCATTATCTGCGGGCAGAGTGCAATCTGTTGCCGTAAAATTACTAGTTGAGCGTGAACGGGAAATAATGAATTTTAAGAGCGAATCGTATTTTAAAGCCTCAGGCCTTTTTAAAACAGCAAAAAACGAAGAACTAAAAGCAGATTTGACCGATAAGATTAAAAGCCAAAAAGACACACAGGCATTTATAGAACTATGCAAATCGGCACAATTTAACGTAAAAGATATTAGCAAAAAACCTGGTAAAAAATCTCCTGCACCCCCTTTTACAACATCAACCTTGCAGCAAGAAGCCAGCCGAAAGTTAGGTTTTTCAGTAGCACAAACCATGACTGTTGCTCAAAAACTTTACGAATCAGGAAAGATTACCTATATGAGAACCGACTCTGTAAATCTTTCGGAGATGGCGCTTAATTCTGCTAAGAATGTTATTAATAAAGAGTTTGGAGAGAAATATGTAAAAATCAGGCATTTTAAAACAAAAACGAAAGGCGCCCAGGAAGCACACGAAGCTATACGGCCTACATTCTTAGATAAACAGGAAGTTTCTGGTTCAGATAACGAAAAAAAATTATATGATTTAATTTGGAAAAGGACAATTGCATCACAAATGAGCGATGCTGAATTAGAAAAAACCTCTATTTATATAACCATTTCTAATAGTGAGCATGAATTTTTAGCCATTGGTGAAGTACTTAAATTTGATGGATTCTTAAAAGTATATATCGAATCATCCGATGACGAAAACGATGAAGACATCAAAGGGCTATTACCACAGGTTACTAAAGGGGAAAAATTAGAATATAATTCTGTTCAGGCTATACAACGCTTTACACACTATCCTCCAAGGTATACAGAAGCCAGCCTGGTAAAAAAACTGGAAGAGCTCGGCATTGGAAGGCCATCAACATATGCGCCAACTATATCAACCATTCAAAACAGGGGATACGTTGTAAAAGAAGATAGGCCTGGCAATGAAAGGAATTATACAGTTATAACATTATCTAAAGGAGTAATTAAAGAAACAACGAAAACAGAAATTACAGGAGCTGAAAAAAGCAAATTATTCCCTAATAACATAGGAATGGTTGTAAATGATTTTCTTGAAAAACATTTTGATGAAATTGTAAACTACAACTTTACAGCTAAAGTTGAAGAAGAATTTGATGAAATTGCTAATGGAAAATTAGAATGGCCAAAAATGATAGATAAGTTCTATAAGCCTTTTCATAAAACAGTTGAGAAAACCCTTGAAACCTCTGGAAAAAGTGTTGGCGAAAGGATATTAGGCAACGACCCGGCAACTGGGAAACCGGTTTCCGTTAAAATTGGGCCATACGGGCCAATGGTTCAACTAGGGCTTAAAGACGAAGATGAAAAACCACAATTTGCATCATTACAAAAAGGGCAAATGCTTGAAACAATAACTCTATCAGAAGCACTAGCCTTATTTAAACTACCTAGGGAATTGGGTGCTTATGAAAACAAAAAAGTGGTTGTTTCCATTGGCAGGTTTGGCCCTTACGTTAGGCACGATGCAAAATTTGTTTCATTAAAAAAAGAAGATGACCCTTATACTATTGAACTAGGCAGAGCTATTGAATTAATAAACGAAAAAAGGGAAAAGGATAGTAAAAAAACAATTAAAACATATTCAGAAGACCCAGATTTATTTGTATTAAATGGCAGATGGGGCCCTTACATATCTTACAAAAAGCAAAATTATAAAATACCCAAAGGAACCGATGCAGCAGAATTGAGTTATAAAAATTGTTTAGATATAATTAACAAGGATTCTGATTCTAAATCAATAAAAAAAGAAAAAACAGGAAAAAACAGTGCCCCAAAAACAAAATCAAAAAAACCATCAAAAAAATAATTTATAAAACAACCAGCAATTAGATGAATTTAAACGACTATTTTGACCCTATTGAGATAGCAGGCACTACAAATTATATTGAGCCTAAACATCAATTATTATCCAATATAACCCTACATCAAAAAGAATCAAAAATTCAGAATATTGAGTCGTTTAAGTTAGCCATAATAGGAGTACCCGATTTTTTTGAAAATCCTGCAGATGTTAACTCCTTTGCCCTAGAAAAAATCAGAAGCCACCTTTATAGCCTTTCTGCATTTAATAAACCAGCTGGAATAATTGATTTAGGGAATTTAAAACCAGGAAAAACAATAAACGACCAAAAAATTGCTTTACGCGATGTAGTTACCGAACTATTAACATTAGGGATTATACCAATTATTTTAGGCAAAGCAGATAATATTTTATATACAACATATTCTGGTTTCGGATTATTGAATCAGACAATTAACATAGTGCATCTGGATAGTAAAATAAACATATACGAAAACAGAGAAAATAACTATAAATCTGATTTATGGAAAATTATAGTTGAAGAAAACGAATCCCTTTTTTCATTTACTAATATAGGATATCAGACCCATTTTGTTAGCAACAATATAACCAATTACCTTAGCGAACAACTTCACTTTTTTTACCGCTTAGGATATATTCGTTCGCATTTAAAAGAAACTGAACCTATTTTCAGGGATGCTGATTTTATTGCATTTAGTATTTCTGCAGTACGTCAATCGGATGCTTTCGGGCAAACAAACCCTTCTCCAAATGGGCTTTTTGGAGAAGATATCTGCCAGATGGCATATTTTGCTGGCATCAGTAATAAAATAAAAGTATTTTCTGTTCTCGATTACAATATAACACAGGATATAAACTTACAAACAGCTCACTTAGCTGCTCAAATTATCTGGTATTTTATTGAAGGTGTACTTTCAAGAATTAAAGAATACCCTTTTGAAAATGATACATATTTTACGAAATACGTGGTTAACTTAGATAATTTTAAAAACGAGCTGGTTTTTTATAAAAGTGAAAAAACAAACCGTTGGTGGATTGAAGTACCTTCCCTAAACCTTAACAAACATAAAAACACATTAATTTCCTGCACCTACCAGGATTATCAACAAACAGGAAATGGAGATATCCCAGAAAGATGGTTAAAGGCCTATCAGAAAATAAATTCGTAAATTATTTAACAAAAATTTTGTAAAAATTTTTCTGCGGAGTAACTTTATAATTAAATATCAGTATAAAGAAATTACGTAAAAAAGATTATTAACACATAAATGTTGATAAAATTTGGTTAGGAATAATATTTTTGTTTATTTTACCTTTGGTAATCTCTATTATAATTGAGGAACAAAAGATTCGATATGAAAAAGTACATTCTTACATTTATTATATTATTCTCTGGATTATTTTTTACCATGGCCCAGCAAGATCCTCAATTTAGCCAGTACTATTTTACCCAGCTTGGAATTAATCCTGCATATGCGGGCAACGAGGATAAAATATGTGCTTATGCCCTACAAAGGCTGCAATGGACAAATTTTGAAGGAGCCCCTTCAACAACCGTTTTTAATGCTGACGGTGCCATAAAAAGATTTGGACTGGGAATCTCCCTTTTAAATGATGAATTTGGTTTTGATAAAAATTTCAAAGTAAACCTATCTATTTCTTATAAATTTCCAATTAGTGCAGGAAATTTAGCTGTTGGAGTAAAATGGGGAGTAGCCAATTCAACTATTAACGTTGGAGATGGTGGTTGGATAACCCCGACAGATCCGGCAAATCAAGACCTAGCTATTCCAGAAAATGGAGATGCACTTTCATATATGGATTTTGGTTTTGGAATTTTTTATAAAACACCCGACTTATATTTAGGCATTTCATCAACACAACTTTTAGATACAGAATTTGAACATAGCAAATTAAATACATCGAATGAAACCGTAACGGTTAATACTTCGTTAAAAAGGCATTACTATTTAACAGCAGGATATAACCTGCCATTCTCAAATCCTTTATTAGAGTTTAAACCTAGCATAATGGTACAGTCTGATGGTAAAAATTCGCAATTAGCATTAACAGGATTAATAGCGTACAATAAAAAGCTATGGGGAGGCGTTTCTTTAAGAACCGATAATGCCATTATTGGTATTTTAGGTGCAGAACTCTTTAAATGGGTTAAAATTAGTTATTCCTACGACTTTGTTGTTTCAGATTTAATGGGGAATAACGACGGAACACATGAAATTATGATGGGATTTTGCCTGGATGTAAAGAAAGACAAAACACCGGAGAAATATAAGAGTATAAGATTTTTATAACATTATAATTAGAAATTGAAGAATTATTGTTATTTTGCAAAATATAAATATTAAGATATTATGAAAAAGTTACTTGTTGTAAGTCTTCTTTTAACAACAATATTAGTTAGTTGTAGTAAATATAATGCAGGTGAACTTACCGGGGTGCCTGGCAGAAACGTTTGGTTCGAGTCACAACCATACGGGATGGTATTTATCCCTATGGGTAGTTTTAACATGGGGCCTAGCGATCAGGATGTTGCCTGGGCTATGAACTCGTTTATAAAAACAGTTACTGTCGACGCCTTTTGGATGGACGAAACCGAAATAACAAATAATGAATACCGGCAATTTGTTTTTTATGTGCGAGATTCTATTATGAGAAGGAAACTTGGTGACCAAATAGAGGATTTCATTATCGCTGAAGACGAATTTGGAAATCCAATTGACCCACCAATTATTAATTGGGAAACAGAAATAGACCCACAAGATGAAGAACAGGTTGAGATCTTAAAAGAATTATATTTAGCAGAGCACGAAAGATTTTACAGAAGGAAGGAAATTGATACGCGAAAACTAATGTTTGAGTATTATAGGGTAGATATGCAACAAGCAGCTTTAAAATCAAACAGGTATAATTTCGATACAAAAGAATATACTGGTTCTGCCGTAAATGCCCAAGGAGAAAGAATGGATGTTCAGGATAGGTCTGCATTTGTGTTACGTGATGTTATTAATGTATATCCAGATACACTTTGTTGGATAAGTGACTTTACTTATTCCTTTAACGAACCATATACTAATTTATATTTCTGGCATCCTGCTTACGACAACTACCCTGTAGTGGGGGTAAACTGGAAACAAGCCAGGGCTTTTACTGTATGGAGGACAAAAACATTAAACGATTATTTAGCTTCAGAAGGAGAAGGAACTGTTCAGGATTACCGTTTACCAAACGAAGCTGAATGGGAATATGCTGCACGAGGAAATCTCGATTTATCAATGTATCCTTGGGGTGGTATGTACACAAGGAATAAATCAGGATGTTTCTTAGCAAACTTTAAACCTTTAAGAGGAAACTATTCCGATGATGGGGGAATTATCCCTGTTGCTGTAGGAAGTTATTCTCCGAATGAATATGGGCTTTTTGATATGGCGGGTAATGTTGCTGAATGGACAGCTAATGCTTTTGACGAATCAGCCTATAGCTTTGTACACGATATGAACCCTGATTACAGGTATGAAGCTTTACCAAATGACCCTCCTTCGATGAAAAGGAAAGTTATTCGTGGTGGATCTTGGAAGGATATTGGTTACTTCCTTCAAAATGGTACAAGAATATACGAATTTCAGGATTCGGCAAAATCTTATATAGGCTTCAGGTGTGTTCGTTCATACCTTGGGACAAATTAGAGAAAATTTGAAAAATTACTAAAGTTTTGTGTTATGATTAATATTTCAGAATTAGTTCAAAGTTCAGGTTGGAAAAAATTTATGGCCAAACTGTATGGCTGGGGTGCTGCATTAGTTATATTGGGAGCATTGTTTAAGCTTATGCACTGGCCAATGGCATCAACCATGTTAATTATTGGTATGTCAACAGAAACAATTATTTTCTTTTTCTCTGCATTTGAGCCAATGCACGAAGAAGTAGATTGGACATTAGTGTACCCGGAGCTTGCAGGAATTAGTGAAGATGAAGAGTTTACACCACAAGAAAAATCAGGAAGAGAGAGAGATAGAGGTGGTAATGGCGGAGGATATGGCATTTTAGAAGAGATGCTTACTAATGCTGACATAAAACCTGAATTATTTGATGGTTTAAGTAAAGGGCTGAAAAACCTCAACCAAACAACACAAAACTTAATACAGGCATCAGATGCTGGAAAAGCCACAAATCAGTTTATTGATAATATACAGGCAGCTTCAGAATCTGTTTCGTCCATGGCTGAATCATACGGAAAATCTGCACAGCAGTTAAATGACTCTGTTAGCGGATTGGTAAATTCTTATTCTAAAACATCAGAAATGGTTGACGAAACCGGAAAAAATGTTGCAGAACAATTTGCTCAGGCAAGTGACAGTTTTTTAAACAATTACAAATCGATAGAAACAAAAATACAAGAAAACATTCAGGTTATTTCAAGTGGAAACCAATCTTATAATGAGAAGTTAGAAGTCCTGAATAAGAACCTTTCTGCATTAAACTCGGCATATGAATTGCAATTGCAGAACACAAACAGCCATGTAAAATCTTCTCAAGATTTGTTCAGTAATCTAGACAGCATGCTTAATAACCTGAAAGATTCTGTTAATGAAACGAAAGTATATAAAGATGAAATATCTAAATTAAATACTAATTTATCAGCGCTTAATCAAATTTATGGCAATATGTTATCAGCCATGAATATCAAATAAAATTTGAAAACAAACTAGACTATGGGTCACGGAAAAGAAACCCCCCGGCAGAAAATGATTGGTATGATGTATTTAGTGTTAACAGCTATGTTAGCATTAAATGTTTCTGCTGAGGTTTTAGATGCATTTTCAGCGGTTGATCAGGGATTAAGAAAAACAACCGAAAATTATAGTGAAAAAAATATTGAACTTTATAAAGATTTTGATCAGCAATATGCTCAAAACGAAGTTAAAGTTAAGCCCTGGAAAGATAAAGCTGATGAAGTTAAAAGAAAATCAGATAAGCTATATGAATATGTTCAGGACCTAAAAAAGGAAATTATTACTGTAAACGGACAAGGTGACCTGAAAGCAGGAGTTATAACTGAAGATGGAAAGATCGTAAACGAAAAAATTGAAGGGAAAGATAAATCCGATGCACCAAGCCAAGTTTTAATCGGCTCTAATTTAGACGGGAAAGCTTTTGATTTGAGAAAGAAAATAGAAGAATTCCGTGAATATTTAATTAGCCTGGTTGATGAAGAAGATGTAGCTGTTATACATTCAATAGAATTAAATTTGGAGACACATGACCCACCAGCTTCCGAAACAGGTGAAAAAAAATCCTGGGAGGTCCATTATTTTGAACATATGCCTCTAGCGGCAGTAATGCCTTTATTAACAAAAATTCAGTTAGATGTCAGGAATGCAGAGGCAGAAGCCGTGCAATATCTGTATAATCAAATTTCTGCCGGGTCAATTCCTTTCAATAAACTGGAAGCTACAGTAATTCCAAATACAAGTTATGTGCTTCAGGGGAACGAATATTCTGCAGACGTTTTTATTGCTGCCCTTGATACAACAGCACCTCCTATCGTTTTAGTAGGCCACTACGACTCTACTTACAATGAAGAAACCGCATCATACGATTATAAAATGATTGGCAGTTACGACTCCCTGGATGTAGTAAATGGAAGAGGGAAGTTTTCCCGAATGGGATCTTCATTAGGGAAACAGGTATGGGGCGGTATTATAAAATTAATGGATCCCGATGGTAATTATATAACCAGAACCTTTAAGCGTTCATATCAAGTTGCAAAACCTAATCTTGTGGTTTCTGCATCAAAAATGAATGTTTTTTATATTGGTGTAGATAACCCCGTAAGTGTTTCTATTGCAGGTATTGCTGGTGATAAAATAGCCCCCGACATGACAAACGGTAGAATCCGTAAAGTTTCAGATGGAGAATATATTGTGAATCCACAACGCCCTGGTAATAGTATTATTACAGTTTTTGCCGATGTTGACGGATCAAGGAAAAATATGGGAACAGCTCAATTTAGAGTAAAACCCTTACCAGATCCTGTGGTTAAAGTTGCAGGTAAAAAGGGAGGTAAAATTGAGAAAAATGCTTTAGCTGCACAAACAGGTGTATTTGCAGACATGGAGAATTTTGATTTTGACCTGGAATTTAAAATTATTGAATTTACCGTATCAACAACCGATAAAGGAGGGTACTTTATTGGGCAGCCCCAAAAAGGAAACACCTTTACAAATAGCCAATATGACCTAATGAAAGCCGCAAGGCGCGGTCAAAGAATAAACATAGAAGATGTTAAGGCTGTCGGCCCTGATGGGCAGGTAAGGAATCTTGCTCCTATTGTATTTGAGATAATATAAAAATTTAAAATAGAAAATTATGAAAAAGTTTATTGTTGTTTTTCTGGTTGGAGTACTTTTTAGTACCGTTTTAATTAAACAACAAGTTCATGCCCAAAATGTAGTAGATGGGGTATATCTTAAAGAAAATATACCAGGGAAAAGGCCTATTCCTTTCCCTCATTTAAGAGAAGCCGATATATTATGGACCAAAAAAATATGGCAGGTAATTGATTGCAGGGAGAAAATAAACCACCCGTTTTATTATCCTACAGTAGATATGGATGATAGAAGAAGCTTAATCAGCTTATTTATTTATGGTATAAATAATGAAGGGTTAACTGCTTACAAAGATGATGAGTTTAAAGATTTTTATACAAGAGATGAAGTTTATGCAAAATTTGATGCATTGCCAGATACTTCTTGGGTTCCCGATCCTAATACAGGAGAAATGACTCAAAAAATTATTGAGCGTGAAATTAAGTACGACGAAGTTTTACAATATGAAATTAAAGAGCAGTGGTATTTTGACAAACAACACTCTACATTGAAAGTTAGAATACTTGGAATATGCCCTATTCGTAAGTATATGGACATTGAAACTGGCCAAATTAGAAAAGTAAGAGCTTTTTGGATTTATTTCGATGAAGCCAGGCCACTAATGGCTAACCAGGAGGTGTTTAACAGGCATAATGATGCTCAACGTATTAGCTTTGATGATTTATTCTTTCAAAGGAGATTTGAAAGTTATATAACCAGAGAATCTAACGTTTATGACAATAGAGAAATTGTACAATACCTTTCAGGACTTAATACTTTACTTGAGGCCGAACGTATTAAACAAGAAATTTTCGAATTTGAACATGACTTATGGGAATATTAATATAAACCCGAATTTAATAAAGAAAAACCGGCAAATATTTTACCGGTTTTTTCTTTTATATGCACTTCATTATAAGTTCATCAAATTATAATCAGATTTTAAATATATTCCATTATTTTGCCAGATATCTGTAGTAACGAGATTTCTGCAAGCTTTGTCTTATATTTTACAGATATAAGGCGTTCTTCTGCATCTAATAAACTTTTCTGCACCTCTCTAAGCTCTAGTCCAGCTAAGCTTCCTAATTTATATCTTTCAAGGGCTATAGCAAGGTTTTCGCGAGCAACAGCTAAATTTTGTTCTTCAAGCTTTAGTAACCTTAAATTATTTTCGTAAGCATAATAAATAGTATACAAATCAGCTTTTATGGATTGCTCAACCTCTTCGTACCTATATTTACGGTTTTCTATTTCGATTATTGCATTTTTCTTCTCACGCTTTCGGTTAAAGCCATCAAAAATATCAATACCCAGAGTTAAACCATAATTTAGTCCATTTATTGTTTGATTTTGTAAAGTACCTGTACCGTAAGTGTAATAATTATAATTATATCCGGTTGACATAGATAAATAAGGATAAGACTGAGATTTAATAATATTATAATCCAGTTCGGAAATAACTTGGTTTCTTGCAGCAATTTGCAAACTGGTATTATTTTCCAATGTTAAGGTTAACAAATCATCATACAATAAA
>Ga0209203_1002419_pt1 | contig 12422 bp, 12 predicted proteins | sample AD_UKC109_MetaG_FD_184423 | JGI IMG/M metagenome (GOLD analysis project Ga0209203, IMG submission 184423) | Active sludge microbial communities of municipal wastewater-treating anaerobic digesters from Hong Kong - AD_UKC109_MetaG (SPAdes)... | ecosystem: Engineered > Bioreactor > Anaerobic >...
AATACTTGATTCTCCTCGATGGGCTGACACCGAATTGATGCAGACCAAAGGACCGGGGGTGACTCCCTTGGGAGCACAGGGGGAGCCCCCTGGTTCGATAGTCCTGATCAAGAGATGTTTATGAGAATCAAATGCTGATCACCCGAAATTGAGGCCGCTGATCTATCGATGGAATCATCACTTTGGGAAAAGCGATGGGTAGGAGTTATAATCAACGGGGGAGATAGCTCTGTCCTACAACGTGATGTGTGACACGAAATCTTCAGTTAACAATGAATATTAAATAAGCTTAAAAGTAACATGGTTATAGTGCTTGTGATCTAATTAGACACCAATCCTCGGAGGGGAACCACTTCAGATCAGATCGGAACTAGTTCACCTATAGGTGGCCCAACTCGATGAATATTTCAATTGATTGATGACCCAGATTTTCAAACACGAACTATAGAATGTTATGGTATCGTCACAGCTATAATGTCTTTGAAATATGAATATATATACCTATATTAAGTCAGTCACTGTAATGGAAACTGATGTCTTCCGAATTCCAATTATTGCAATGTACCACGATCTGAACTTAGGGAAGTGTTTTAAGAAAAGCAATCAGATCAGCCAGATCAGCGTTACTGATGTTCCAGCGTGGCATGTCCGGTTTCAGCTTTGAACCATCTGGGTCTTGACCTTTTACAACAGCTAGTCGAAATTTCTCAGCATTGTATTCAGATTTCAAAACTGACCATCGTATATCTTTTGAATCCATAATCTGCATCATGCCCATGTAGTGCTTGCCCCCTCGCCCATCTGGGCCGTGACAAGAAACACATGCCAGTCGCCCTCCCATCATCATCCAACCACTCGATGCCGGACCACCCGAGTAGGTAATTTCCGTACCACGCTCACTTGTAGAGGTGAAATAGATGCGTTCGCCATTAGAACGAAAAACTCCCGTACCCCACGCAGTTCCACCGTTCATCATACCCTGACCTGGGCCATAGCCTGATCCCATATTCCCAGCACCCATCTGAGCGGTTGCGTTAAAGGAAATAAAGACAACACCCACAATGAAAGCTCCAATTAAGGCCGTTATTGTTTTGTTCATTGTTTTAGGTAGGTCTGGCTTTAATGAATCTAAAGATATCCCTAAAGAGCATCTGTTCCTTTACAATCTCAAATCCTGCTATCTTGATATTCTCTACTGTCCGACGGTTGATATTTACCCCGATCAGTTTAACCGTTAAAGGATTGATGGCATCAAAAACCTTGCCCAAGGCCATGCCTTCAGGTCTCATGTGTTCTAAAAAAAGAGCAATACCATCCTTCTTTAAAACCCTTCGGGCTTCCATTAATCCCTGGATTGGATTTGGAACTGAGCAGAAAACACAGGTTGAAATGATTGCATCAAAAGTGTGGTCCAGGAAGTCCATGTGCTCAACATCCATTATTTTGAGGTCTACACTAACATTCAATCTTGAAACACGATTCCGTGCCCTTTTCAGCATATTCGGGCTCATATCGATCCCTACATATTCACGATTGTTTAATGGATAATGTTCAATATTTACACCTGTACCTATTCCAATCTCCAGGATCCTTCCTTCGGGAAGGTTAGAAAAGAGTATGGATCGCCAACTTTGACCTCCCATCATTTCCATCGGAGCAGTCCATATGTCATACAAGTATGAATTTATGTTCCATCTTTTTTGTATATCCATTGTAGCAATCCCTTCCTGAAGGGCATTTGGATATATTTTTTCAAGTCTTAACATTAAAGCTATGTAATTTAACTATAAACTTTCGATTACCTTGCTTAGCTTAGCCCTAATCAGTGTGGCGATCTCACCCAGTGAGGGATTATCAATGGCTTGCATAGAGGCGATGGGGTCAATTGCTGCAACTTCAGTCTTGCCACTATCTATCTCTTGTATGATTACATTGCAGGGGAGCATGGTTCCTATCTTGTCTTCTGCGAGGAGAGCCTTGTGAGCAAAGGGCGGATTGCAGGCACCCAGGATGCGGTACTTCCTGAAATCGACATCCAGCTTGTTTTTCAAAGTCTTCTGGACGTCGATTTCAGTGAGTATTCCGAACCCCTCTTTCTTCAACCCATCAATAACCATTGTAACCGCTTCATCAAATGGCGTCTTTAAAATCTTACTGAAATAGTACTGCATATTTTCATCTCCTATCACAGAGATCTTCTCAATTACGGGAATTCGAGAGCGCTGGGTAAGAAGTTATAGACCAAGGTCTTTCTTCTTCTGCTCAAATTCTTCTTTTGTGATCTCTCCTTTGGCATACCTGTTTTTCAGGATGTCAAGAGGCGTTTCTTTTGCGCCGGCTCCAGAAGACTGTTTTATCCATCTTGCTGCGAGATAGACAACAAGAGCAAGTATGATCAGAAATATGATCCACATGAATAGTCCTCCGTAGGATCCCATCATTCCCCAGTGTCCATAAGGACCATATCCGTACATCATCGAGGGCCATCCCCTTTCATAGTTATTATCACCACCCCCATAACCTCTGCCGCCCCAGAATGGACTCATCATACCGAACGACACATCTCCTCTGTAACAGCCCAGATATCTGGCGCCCATGATCCTGTGCATGGATTCCAGTGTTGGAGAGCCTTCACCGCCCATCATCCTGTCCATGAAATCATGTTCTGCAGAATCCGGGTGCATGACATCCATGACTGCTTCGCCAAGGTCTTCGAGCTGTTTCTCAGTCACCTTGGCGCAGTCAATGGACCTGATGTCCTTCACTCCCTGAGATTTCATAATTTCCTGGAGCACGTTATCAGGTGATGATGAATGCATTCCTTCGTTGTTTTCCTCGACAGCGAGTACAGGAGCAGAGAAGAACCATACAAGGAGCGCAATAAAAGAAAGTATGAAAATAATTCTTTTCATAAGAACTCCTTTCGAAATTACCTGTCATGTATTCGTATTGTAAATAGCCTGCTCAATGTCACAATCAATACCTTTGGCCTGTTCCGTCATGTATTGGATGGCATAATGAGATCTTATGAATTCCAGTTTATTGCATGTTGACTCACATGAACATATCCGTATTACGTGGTTTTCCATGTTGGAGAGATTGCTCAACGCACTAAGCGCTCTCGGTCACTGGGGATATGCAATCATATTCCTGGCACCATTTCTCGAAAGCTCCGCTTTCCTAGGGTTGATCATACCGGGTGAAAGTGTCGTCATCATAGCGGGATTCCTCGCATCACATGGATTTCTTGAGGTAGGGGACTGTATGATCGTGATCGCCCTTGGAGCGATCCTTGGTGATAGCACCGGGTATGCCTTGGGTAAAGCCATTGGCAGGGATTATTTTGATCGGCATGAAAGGTTGTTTCTTTTCAAGAAGAAGCACATGCAGATGGTCGAGTCTTATTTTGCAAGGCATGGGGGCAAGACGGTATTCTGGGGCAGGCTCGTTCACCTTCTCAGGGCCATGGCACCATTTGCCGCTGGCATGTCCTCGATGCCCTACAGACAATTCATCTTCTATAATGCAGCAGGAGGGACGCTCTGGGCTGTTGCATTCACCCTGGTGGGATATTTCTTCGGCCAGAGCTGGCAGCTGATAGACAAATGGATAGGCCGGGCTGGTGTATTTGTTGTGTTCCTTGTCCTTGTAATTGCCGGCTTTGCATATCTTTATAAAAGGCTGGCTAATAATTGGGCCGCAATTTCCCGGTGGTTCCAGGGAATCCCTTCTTCCCATATAGTTACAAGGCTCAGCAGGCAGCATCCTAAGGTTGTGGCCTTTATTGCGCAACGGTTGTCTGCCAGTTCATACCTGGGTTTGCATCTCACCGCAGGCTTGACCATGAGCGCCATCTTCGTATGGGTCTTCGGAGGTATAACTGAAGACATTCTTACCGGAGACCCTTTTGTACAGGTGGACCAGTGGGTTGTGGGCCGCATCCTTTATTTCAGGTCTCCTCTTGCCACCCTTATGATGGAATCATTCACGAACCTTGGCGGGATCAAGTTCATTGCCGCAGGCAGCCTGGCTGTCGTCGCCTACCTGGTGTACCGGAGAAGCCTTTACCGGGTGGCTGGCTTCGCAACGGCGATCGTCGGTGCAAGCCTGCTCAACATCATCCTGAAAACGATCATCCACAGACCACGGCCTCTCAGTGATACTACGCTTATCCCGGCTGTAGGGTGGAGTTTTCCGAGCGGTCATGCCATGTCCTCAGTCGTCTTCTATGGGATGATCGTTTATTTGCTGATACAGGTCGCTGGTCATTGGAGGTTGAAATCCTTCTTCATTGCCCTCGCAGGATTTATCGTTGTCATAATCGGTTTCAGCAGGATCTACCTTCAGGTTCACTACCTGAGCGATGTTATCGCAGGATTCGCCGGAGGATTATTCTGGCTGAGCATCTGTGTGACCGGCATGGAGATATATTCTCAAAAGAAAAAGCTTGAGATTAGATACGACCAGACAACACACTGATGAATAGCAACAGTAGTCATTAAAAAATTGTCAGTTTTAACACCTCAGAAAAATAAGAGATCTTGTGCCATAAGGTATGGTCCTCCACTTGAAGGCATGTTGCATAGGCCTCAAAACGGTATCATTGGTTTTCAAAGGCTGCTAGGCTGTGACGGTCTAAACGGACAACCGATCCCATGACACATGAAGCTGTTCCTCATATGAGGCTGAGACCTCACCATATCCTGTGCCTGCGGTTCCTGGGTCTTGAGCCTCCGGATCGGGGAGGCGGGTACGAGCGCGCCAGCCGGGAGATCAGGGAGATGATGAGCTCGCATGAAGACGACCTGATCGAGGTCACGTGCGGAGTCGATGACCTCTGCCGGCACTGCCCGAACCTTGGAGAGAACGCGTGCATCAGCCCCTTTGGTGATGAAGAGAAGGTCAGGCGCTGGGATGCGAAGGTCATGGCAGGCCTTGGCCTGACCTATGGCAGCCAGATGACCTCCGGGGATCTCAGGAGGATGATCGATCGGAAGGCACCTCTCGTATTCTGCAGAGACCGCTGTCCATGGAGAACAGTCTGTGCAATACTTCATTCATGACACCGGCTTCCCATACAGATAGCCGTCGCCAACCTCAGGTCCGCCGTTTCTCCGTCTTCTCCCTGGCCACAAGCCGCAGCTGTATGGTCACCAGGTTGTAGACCAGATGGCTGCCGAGGTGTTCGAAGAACCTGCTCGATCCGTAGAGCACGCCCCAGCGGGTGCGGTCGATGTCGAAGTGCGCCTCGATCCTGAGCTCTCCGTCCTGCATGGGGCCCACGGTGGCGAGGAACTCGACGGGATGCACCAGCCCGCGCAGTTCGAAGGCCCCGTTCACCCTGAAATTGGGCAGGCTCGACGGGACTTCCTCGATCTGTTCCGCGGAGGAGATGGTGAAGGTCGCCGTGGGGAACATCCTGACGAAGAAAAAATCCTCGGACCTGAGGTGGGCGACCAGGTCCGGATGCAGGGGATCACCCTGGAGATCGAGATCCTCTATGGATGCCATGTCTATCTCGAAGATCCCCCTGATCCTGCCTTTTCTGATGCCGATCTCGCCCGAGGACAGCCGGACGGTGCCGTAGTGGGTGGTTTTCCTGTTTCTGCCGTACCAGTGGATGGTGCTCTGCTCGCAGTCGAGAGCATACCGGGTGTTGTCCGCGGGCAGGACGACCTCAGCCCGGTCCAGGATGCCGATATCGTCGCCCTCGAGCGCGCAGCCCGCCGCCTTCCATTCCCTGAGCCCGCCCTTGAGCACGCTCACACCCGTGTATCCCCTGCCGACGAGCTTCTCGGCCGCAGTGAAGGCCTCCAGCGTATTATCGCTGGCACCATAGAGAACGATCCGGCTGGCATGGTCTTGAACAACCCCTGCGATCCGGTCGAGGAAGTCGGTCTCGTATACGCAGACGTTCACGGCGCCGGGCAGGCGGACGGCCTGGAAGTGTTCGTCCGTAAGGACGTCGATGAGCAGGGGGGGGCTGTCTCCCCGTAGCATCCCCTGCAGGGCCTCCGGCGTTATCATCCTGTAGCGCATGGCTCTCACCTCTTTTCCATTGATAATACAGAATACCGGACAATCAAGGGAGTGACAACCGTCAGGTGGGGGTGTTCACCGGTCCATGCTGGGTGTTGATTGAATCATGAACGGACAGGAATAACAGGGGGGGCTGACCGGAATGCACACCGGCCAGGCCCCCCCGGGAACGTCTATCGGTCGACCCGGAACGGTTCAGTGGGTCAGCAGCGTGGGGATGTCCTGAACCCCGGGATCCGTGAACTGTATGGCCATGCCCGAGTCCGTCCTCCTCAGGACCTTCCCCTTCAGCTCAGGCGAGCGCCCCTGATATCCTTCCGAGAACCGGGCGGTCAGGAACATGCCCTGTTCAAGGGGCCTGTCCGTCATCATGAACAGCCCCCCCCTGCTGATATTCATGATCTGCCCCGTCCGGGAGTCCATGTTCTCCGGCTCGATCGTGACGGGTCTCAGCGCCTTGAACCGGCTGTACTTCCGGAGCTTGTACGGGTGCACTTCCTCCACGGGCATGCGTATCTCGTCCTCGACCGCCTGGCGCAAAGGGGTGTACGCGATACCCAGTTCGAGCTCCGCCTTGCTGCCGTCGGCGATGGTCCCCTCTGCAACCGTCCTGACGCCGTCCATGGACATACTCCACAGCGGTGGTTTTCCCGTGAGGTCGGCAAGCCTGGTGAGGAGGAACGCATTCACCTTGGTCAGCCAGTCAGGCAGGGAGATCCCCGGCAGGGGGACCCCGGAGACCTCGCTGATGAGTGCGTTGAACTTCCTCATAGAGATCCGGTGTTTCCCGATGATGTACTGCTCACCGATATTGTCCCTCTTTTCCGCAGCCTGCAGGATTGCCTCCGCCACGTCCCTGACATGGACGAACGTTACGATGCTCGAGTTCAAGGCCGTCACCGGCATCCTGCGCTGGACGAGGTGCCGGATGTACTCCCCTGTGTACCTCGTGTCTCCAGGGCCGACGACGGCTACGGGGTGGATCATGACCAGCGGCAGCCCCCTGTTCTCGTGCAGGTCCCATGCGAAGAGATCGCCTTCATACTTGGTCTGTGCATAGTCACTGAATCTCTCCGGTCCCACGGGGCATTCCTCGGTGATGGGCAGCCGGTCCGGCTTTCCCCAGACGGCGACCGTGCTCACGTGAATGACCTTCTTCACCCTCGTCTCCAGGGCGGCCTCCATCACGTTGCGGGTCCCTTGCACATTGACACGTCGATAGAGGTCCCGGTCCCTCTCCCAGAAGGTGAATACGTTCGCCAGGTTCATCACCCAGTCGCAGCCGATCATGCCCTCCAGGACCGATTTCTTGTTCGTCACATCACCCAGCACCAGCGTGACGCCGAGCTTTTCGAGGTCATCGACCCTGCTGGTGGGTCGCACGAGGCACAGCACCTCGTGGTCCGTCTGAACAAGGCGCCTGATGAGATGGCTCCCGATGAAGCCGGTCGCACCGGTCACGAAGATCTTCATATGCATCCCTCCTATATATGTATTTGGGGTACGTAAGAGACGGGTTCCCATTGAAATGGAGACACGTGCGAAAGGACGCATCAGATGAATCGAATCTAATGTGATGGCATGTACAAATGAAAGATGGAGAAGTTTTCAATTATAAGCAGTGATCGATGCAAGTCAAGGCAGGGCCTGAATCAGGGTGAAGTCTCAAGGTGTTATCTATGGAAAAGGGGACTCTTCCCTTTCGATGGAAAGGAGAACAGTCCCCTTTCGTATGTTAAAGCGATGAATGCTGTCGCCGGGCGGCGTCCCTTTCATGGAAGAAGCGGGTGATGAACTCCGCGTCCACCGGTGAGAGGTCGAACTCGAAGACGGCCTTGTTGATGAGTTTCTGCACCGACTGGTTCGGCTTCCGTTCGAGGTTCTCCGACATCCATCTGATGGCCTGCTTGACCTTTTCCTTTTCGGGAATGATTGTCATCGCTGCACCTCCCTTGGAGTTCTTAAGCTGCCTACTGCATCTATATTTTTGATGAACCTGGAGCGGAAACGATACATGGCCGATTGTTATTTCGATTCGTGACCGTCAGGGGAGATCGCCTCCTTGACTTTCACCGTGCCCCGGTCCATCTTCATATCAACACAAACCATCGCAACGGGAGGTACCATGGACGTCTTCATCGACTACCCGAGACGCCTGGAGAAGATCCGGGAAGAGATGCGCGCCGGAGGCATCGACCTCTTCATCGGGACGCGCACCGTGAGCCTGAGCTTCGTGGCAGGGGCCTTCATCCCCTGGAGGAGCACCGTCCTCGTCTCCTCCGACGGGTATGTCTCGCTCACAACGCTGCTCATCGACATCGAGCGGATGAAGCACGAGTCCTGGCTCGGCACCATCCATGGGTACGCCCCGCTGCCGGGCATGGACCTCTGGGACGTGACCGTGCACCAGATCAGGGCCCTGGGGCTCGACAGGGCGAAGATCGGCGTGGAGATCGGCCATTCCCCGCGGGGGAACACCGGCTACCTCTTCGCTACCGAGTTCGACCTGCTCAGGCAGGCCCTGCCGGAGGCCGTGTTCGTGCCTGCGAACAACGTCGTGGACAGGGCCTCCTACGTCAAGGAGCCGGGTGAGATCCTCCTCATGCGGCAGGCTGCGGCCATGGCCGACGCCGCCATCGAGCGGGTGAAGGAGGCGCTCTGCGTGGGCATGACCGAGGCCGAGATCGCGGGCGTCGGAGAGATGGAGCTGCGTCGCCTGGGCAGCTCGTACCACTGGGCCGTGACCGGGTCCTCCGAGGTCGCCTCGGGCTACCGCGCCTCCTGGGCCATGAACGGGACCACCCCTCCCAGCACCAAGCTCATCCAGCGCGGCGAGAACATCATCGCCGACTTCCACCCCTGCTGCAGCCTCTACTACTCGGACCTGGCGCACAACTTCATCATCGGGGAGCCGAGCGCGGAACAGGCCAGGCTCGCCGAGGCCTTCACGCAGACCGCGGAGACCCTGGTGGGCGCGCTGAAGGCGGGCAACACGGTGGGACAGGTCTATCGTACCGTGTACGACAGGCTGAGTGCACTCGGGTATGCGGGGTACACGATCCCGTCCTTCGGCCACGGCCTGGGCATCATGGGACACGAGTGGTACCCGGCCATCGTGGACAACGACGAGTTCCGCGACGTGGTCCTCCAGGAGGACGTCATCGAGGTGGCCTTCCTCGCCATGGCCGTGCCCGGGGTCTGCGGCATGCGCCTGGAGACCCCAGTGAGGGTGACCGCGGGCGGCGGGGAGATGCTCTGTGCCACACAGCCGGTGCTGACCGTCATCGAGGACTGAGGGGAAGAGGGGGGCGGAACAATCCCCCTTACAAGTCTTCGATGCCCTGGACGATCCTCCTGACCACCTCGGCATCGGTCTTGGGGTTGAAGAAGACGGCCTTCCACGCGGGCATGGGCAGCCCGCCGGGCATGTAGCCCATGCACGTGGTGAAGCTGAGCCTCGCGTCCTTCCGGGGGTCCAGGGCCGCCCTGCGCTTCTCGAAGAGGCGGTGCACCTCGGAGAAGTAGCGCCGGTACTCCTCCTGGTTCAGCCTGCCCTGGATGAAGTCCTCGTAGATCCGCTTCGCGTTCCTCCCCTTGGGTAGAACCCACCACACCACGCTGGGGCCCAGGCACTTCAGGTTGAGCACCTTGCAGTAGTCGAGCTTCTCGATCTGCTTCTTCGCGTAGGACGCCATCTCGAGTGCATGGGCGACGAGCCTCTGGTAGCCCTGCAGACCGATCCCGTTCAGAGAGGCCATGACCGAGTACGGGCCGATGGCGGGCCTCGAGCACTCCAGGGTGAACAGGGCGGGGTCGTGCCGGTAGTCGGCCTCGGAGAAATAGGGGATCTGCTCCTTGCTCCTGAAGAGCAGACCGATGTCGTTCCTGTCGTACACGATGAAGGCGCTCGACGGATAGTGCCCCCAGCCCATCTTGTGGAAATCGATGGTCACGGAGTCGGCGTGCCGGATGTTCATGGCCTTGGCCCGGATCTGCTCGATTTCGCCGAGCACGTCCCTGTTGAGCCTGAAGACGTTCTCCTCGGTGTCGTACTCGTTGAGAAAACTCAGCGGCCAACCGGCTGCGGCATCGACGTGGAGCTGCGGCGCAGGGACGCCGTGCTGCTTCGCCTTTGCGTCGATGATCTCCCGGATGCCCGCGATGTCGTCGATGCCGAAGGCATCGGTGCTCCCGAAGGTGGCGATGACGAAGGCCACCAGGGTGTTGGCCCCGTAGAGCCTGTCGAGCTCCTTCTCAAGCAGGCCCAGGTCCATGCTGCATGCGTCGTCCGTGGGGATGGAGACGAGGTTGTCGGTGCCCATGCCGAGCCAACCCGCCAGGGTCACGTTGGAGTAGTGGGCGGCCTGGGATACGATGCCCGCCAGGGACCTGCCCATAATCCCCTTCTTCATGGCACCGGGCGCCACCTTCTCGATGCCGATCTTCCCGCCGTAGAGGTTGGATATGGTCCCGCCCATGGTGAAGATGCCCCACGGGTTCTCGGTGTGGTAGAAGACGATGTTGGCCAGCGAGGTGACGGCCTTGAGCTCCAGCTCGTTGGACCGCTGGCTGTAGGTGTCCACGCAGAGGTTCGGGTTCTTCAGCAGGCACGCGATGGAGCCGATGAGCGAGGCGTAGTTGGCCGGGCCCTTGACGTTCTCCAGGTGAAACCGCGAGTTCCACCCGTCCGTGCCCCAGAAGAACGGGAAGATGGCATCGCGTGCGTCCTTGAGGTTGCCGGGGATGACGTTGATTTCCGGGTTCGACCGGGCGGTGTCGTAGTTCCTGCTCATGGGCTCGATGGCGGTGAGCGTCTCCTCCGCCTCCAGTGCGTCCAGGAACTCGTTGATGATCTGCAGGACGTCCGTCTTCCGGCAGGTGAAGAAGGTTTCGATGAGGTCCTTGAGCTCCCTCTTCTCCATGGGGAGCCCCTGTCAGGTCCTCTTCCGGTTCAGCAGGGCCTCGATCCTGCCGCGGTCCGCAGGCCTCCTGAACAGGGGACGGTTGTCTCTCCGGTAGGCGCTGTGGCAGTCGGTCATGGCGGGTACCCCGGTGTTCCGGTAGATCAGACCAAGGGCGAACCGGTCGCCTTGGGACGCTGCGGCAAAGGCCGCCTCCCTGTCCGAGGGGTTGTGGGAATCGTCCAGGTAGTACGAATGCTCCCGGAACCACTGGAAGGTGTTGACCCTGTTGAACGACACGCACGGCTGGAGGATCTCCACGAGGGCGAAGCCCCTGTGGGTGATGGCCTGCTTCAGGATCTCCGCGGTCCGCTCCCTGTCCCCGGAAAAGGCCCTGGCCACGAACGAGGCATTCAATGCCACGGCCAGGGCGATGGCGTTTAAGGGGTCGGTGCACACCCCGGACACCTGCACCGGGGTGACGAACCCCCTGGTGCTGGTGGGGGAGGCCTGTCCCTTGGTGAGGGCATACACCATGTTGTTGTGCACGACGGCCGTGATGTCCGGGTTCCTCCGGACGGCATGGATGAGGTGGTTGCCGCCTTCGCCGTACATGCACCCGTCCCCGCTCTCGGCGATGACGGTGAGCCCGGGGTTGGTCAGCTTCACGGCCGTGGCCACGGGCAGGGACCTGCCGTGGAGGCCGTTGAAGAAGTTGGCCTTCAGGTACTGGGGGGTCTTGGCCGCCTGCCCGATGCCCGAGACGAGGACCAGGGACTCCGGGCGTAGTCCGAGCTCAACAAGGGTGGCCTTGAGCGCGGCCAGGATGGAATGATTCCCGCAGCCGGGGCACCACGCGACGTCGGTATGATGATCAAGGTCGAATTCCGCTGCCATCCTCACCACCTCTCCAGGAGAGCTTCCAGCTGCTCCACGACCTCCTCGAGCAGGAACGGCATGCCGTCGTACTTGAGGATCTTCCCGTCGAAGACGATCCCGGTGTGCTGCCTGATGAGCCTTGCGAACTGGGCCGTGGCATTGTTCTCGATGACGATCCTCCTCTGGGACCGGTCGAGGATCTCCACTGTCCTGGTGGGGAGCGGGTATACCTGGGAGAAGTGCAGGAAGGCGAGATCGTCACGCCCGAGGACGCCCAGGGCCTCCTTTACCACCGGGAAGGTGGACCCCCAGCCCACGACGAGAAACCGGGAACCCTCGGGACCGACCAGGGTGGGCGGTATGCACTCGTTTTGCATGGCGCCGAGCTTCCTGAGCCGCTTGTCCACCATGGCGGTCCTTACCTTCGCGTCCTCGGTGATGAACCCGTACTCGTCATGCTCGTCGCTGTCCACGCAGACCAGCCCCTGACCGAATCCGGGGACCCCCCTAGGCGATATGCCCGTGTCCGTGAGCCTGTATCGCATGTATGCCGGGTCCGTCTCCACTACGGCGTGCTCGTAGAGGGGCTCGGGTATGTCCAGG
>Ga0209203_1002422_pt1 | contig 12418 bp, 4 predicted proteins | sample AD_UKC109_MetaG_FD_184423 | JGI IMG/M metagenome (GOLD analysis project Ga0209203, IMG submission 184423) | Active sludge microbial communities of municipal wastewater-treating anaerobic digesters from Hong Kong - AD_UKC109_MetaG (SPAdes)... | ecosystem: Engineered > Bioreactor > Anaerobic >...
TACTCAATGTCTGTAGAACCCAACGAAGAGGCGTTGGTAAATTCCACATCCAGCGGGGAGCAACCCTCCCTGGTATTTAGGGCTATAATTGCATCAACAAACGGGTTAACCGTAACTACAATACTTTGCTGCGGTGCAGCACAGCCCCACTGGTTAGTTGCATCGAAGGTCACCTTAGGGTGAAGAACTCCTGCGCCATAATTCTCAAAAATGTGGGAAGTACTTGCTAAAGTATCAATGCCCACATCATCAATGGCCCAATTAAAGATCGTTGCGTTGCTTGTATTGGAAGTAAAAGAAATATCTAAAGGTGAACATCTTGGATCGGAGTTAATAATGGAATCGATTGGATCATTATTTGCTGCACGTGGATTAACAGTAATATTGCGAGAGAATACATCGGTACAACCTCCGTCGTTCCGTACCCGAAGTGTAATTGGAATTATTCTCTGTGTGGTGTTATTGTTACCAATGTACACTTGATTAAGCCAATTACCTGCTCCTGACCCAAGTATTTCATAATCTGGGGGAGTTGGAGAAAAAACCCCATCCTTATCCCAATCGTAGCCATTTGCAGAAATACCTCCCTTACTGTCGTTTATAATATTTACAGTTAACGGCGAGCAACCTTCTGGCTGGTTAACTACAAAGTTGGCCTCTATGTAGGGTTGAACTGTAACGCTTACCCCTTTGGTAACGCTACAGAAGTTAAAGCGATCGGTTAGGGTAACAGTGGGGTTTAAGGTTTTTTCTGTTGCATCATAGTTATTAAACACATGCTGCGGTTTAGTTTCGTTACTCGATCCCCCATCGCCAAACTCCCAGTTGAACGAAGCGGAACCAAAATTGCCATCGGCATTTGCGACAAAATTAACCGTTAAGGGATGGCAGCCCAATGGGTCGACCAACGTGCGGGTTGGGTTTACATCGATAAAAGGGTAAACCAGAATACTGCGTTCAATGCTCTGGTTACAGTCACCAGAAGAATCCCAAATTTCAAGCCTTATTTCGTACCTAATAGTATCATCAGTGGTATTCGGAAAGTTGAAGCTAGGTTCGTCTGCTGGGTCTCCCCCACCATCATCGCCCGAGGCAAATGTACTCCAGGATCCACCCTCTTCTCTATACCACCACTTGCGGGAGTAATCATCGGTGGATTGGTTCACAAAATTTACGGTTAGCGCTGGTGTAGCTGCTGGAGCTGACTTGGTGGCGCAACCCTCAAAAGGATCAGCGCTAAAATCGGGGTAACAACGGGTTCCTACCCTTAACTGAACATTTCGTGTAGCTGAAGTGTCGCATGCTCCGCTAACGGTAACCGTATAATTAATCGGCCCCAATACCTCAATAGCTAAGGGCGTGGCTATTTTTGGATCGTCAAGATATGTCTCTGGAAACCAAGAGTATTCAGTACCCCCGCTAGCGAAAAGTTGAAGAGAATCACCCGCACAGATCTTCCCTCCCGGCGCACCCGTTTCCACAACAAAGGTGCCAGGACGAAACTCGCTGTAATCGGAGAAGTAGCCATAAAAACACCCTGATCCTTCATCTCCATTCACAATTCCTAGATGAAAAATATCCCCAGAATTTTCCATATAATGGTTGGTAACGGGAATACTGTTGGGATTAGCAGGATTAGTTTCATTGAAAGGGCCAAACCGCTGAACGCTCCACTTCGAATCAATTACCCCAACAAAAGCAGGATTAAGCAGATATGTCCTATCCTCAAAAACAGGTGGCTCAACCCCCGGATTTGTACGAACCATAAACCTAAAATCGTTCTCGGCACCCTTTCTTACCATCATTATCATATAAAAGGGTTCAGAAGAAGTCCTAGCAAAAGATACCCTGGGTACACCAGTACACTTATCAATTGGTGGTAGGATGGCTCCACCCTGCTCACAGCCAAACCCCCCAATATGCCAAACGTAAACCTTCTTATTGGCAACAATACGGTAGTATGTCTCAGGATCCCAGATTCTTACATACTGTTGCTGCCCAGCATTGAGCATATAAGTTCCCTCCTCCGTGCCATTGCTTCTATAAACCTTTACCTGCGTTACGTTTTCAGTGGCGAGAATATAAATATGATCATGCCTATCATTTGCTGGGTTATCTTTATTAAATAAATCTGTTCGAATAACAACATACTCCTTGCCAATAATATCAAGCGGAATCATTTGATCTCCAGCCAAATCGTAGCAACCACCACCTGTATGATAAAATGAGTCATCGTTGGTTGTAATGGCAATATTTTTTGTGCTTGTAACCTTTGTCCCCCTTAACCTTCGATTTGCCTGCTGGCTAATCCTATTATTCCCGGCATCCCAAACAGGAAAAAGCGAAAAGGTTTGCCCCTGGTTAAGTGTTCGGGTTAGAGTTCCTCCTGCAGCCACATTGCTGGCAGGCGCACCATAGCTGGCCGCAATACCTGGAGGAAGTTTAAAGGTTATCAGCGTATTGTCGGCAGTGGCAACCACATCAATGGCCGAATATGCTTTATTAGCACCTCCTCCCCAATTCTGCTTATTGGTTTGGAATGGGACAAAGAATTCTTTTCCCAGTCCGTTTTTTCCCTTGAGTGCCCAAATATCCTTATTGTTGGTTCTACTATTCTCATAGTAAGCAGTAATAGGCGTAGTTGAAGTTATGCGAATACCCAAATTGTTTATCCCTGTTGCATTGTAAGCTTTGTTTTCCAATAAATTCAAATCCGAGTACCCACCAGCAGGACTAAATGGTGGATTACATGGGGTTACAATCCAGCAGCTAACATCTTCTATTCGAAAACTATTTGCCTCCATATCAAAAACAATATCTGGAAAAACCGCGCTATTAGCAGGCATACTAATTGTTACCGTTGCCGGAAGGGTTCCTGATGAAATCCGAAATGATGCTGGAACACCTCCTGGCATCTGGTGGTCTATGGTAACTTCGGGAATAACAAACCAAAACTCAGTATCGGTTTGAGCCGTTAACCTTAAGCCCAAAAGCAGAAGAAAACCGCAGAGCAAAAATTTGACCAATGGTGGGTTTTTATACATAAAACTACCCTTAAATTTGACTTATGCAAGTTTACGGAAAAATAATAAATTTGTTATCAATAAAAGAAAAAAACAAAAAAAAGCATAACTTGGTCAAAAAATCAATAGTGTTATTAACAAAAGGAGAGTTGAAACGTATACAAATATTTGGAGGGATGGAAGGGAATGAATGACCTGCTTGCTCTACCTATCGTTAGACAGGCGCTGGCAAGTTGATTAATTGCACTTCGACCCTTCGGCTATAATAATGGCATCGTAGCCCTGTACATCGACAGAAGGGGATGACCGCTCGTAAGGTTAGTGGGCAAAGAAACCTATAGAGGTTAAGGGGTAGCTAAGGGAAGGATTGAAATGTTGATTGGTATTAGTCCACAGATTACATGGATTGCACAGATTAAATAGTTTCTGTGAAAATCTGTGGATAATCTACAAATTCGAAAATTAGAGTTCTAAGGCAATAACACCTTCAGAGTATTTTCTGACAAGTTTTTAAGTTTGTCTCAAATAACTGATAACAAGGCGTTTGAAATAACATCAAGCATATCATAACTATGAATCGACATAAAAAATAATACCATGAAACGAATTCTCCTCACTTTCTTTGTGGCAATCTTGTTCTTACTGTGTGCCTACCAGTCTGCTGCGCAGATATATCTCGACGAAGACTTCGAGACTGGCGACATCCCCGATGGATGGACTAGCGAGATCATTAACGAAGAGGGTAATCAACGCGAATGGCGTTACGAGGATGGAGGTTACGAAATCAATGACTTTTCGCATCCTCCCAGTGCCTATGAGGGCAGCTTTAATGCACTCTTTCAGGATCAAAGCGAAGGTCCCGAAACACGCCTTATCACGCTACCCATCGATCTTAGCCTTGCCATAAAGCCTGAGCTGTCGTTCTGGCACGCCATGGAGAAATGGGGCAACGACTTAGATGAGCTTAGGGTTTACTATCGTCCTAACAGCGAAGAGGATTGGGTCCTGCTTGAAGAATTTATCAACCCAACTATAAATTGGGTTTACCGAATAATTGTGCTTCCCAACGAAGCAAAAACCGAATCCTGCCAAATTGCCTTCCATGCCAAATCGAACTGGGGTTATGGTGTTTGTATCGATAAGGTAATCATTGAAGAGAAGGGAATCTTACCCCGCAAGGTCGAATCGTTCTCGGTAAAACAATATAATATAAACTATCCCAGCGGTTCCGATTTAAACCCACTGGGTTACTTCTCCGCATTGGTTTCTGGAAACGATGGTGATGTCCCCATTAACACCCTTGCCATTAACTACACTGGAACTGAAATTTCCGATATCACCGATGTAAACATTTTCTACACCCGCGACTCAGTATTCAACATCAACGCACCCATCAGTTCAGAATACAGCATTGATGATAACCTGATCACCATTACTGCACCCGATTTCTCCCTGCAAACTGGTAATAACTATGTTTGGATCTGCTTCGATATCGACCAAACCGCAGAGCATGGCAACATTGTAGACTACACCTACAGCGCCAATTCAGTCGACCTTGGCGTTGGCAACTACCCCGCAACCTCTCAAAATCCATCGGGAATAGGAATAATTGAGGAATCGCTACTGTTTCAAAATATGGAAACAGCCACTGGCTGGACATTAAACAACGAATGGGAGATTGGTGTACCAACAGGTAGTGGAACTGACGATCCCGATTATCCTTATTCAGGTTTACAGGTTCTTGCAACCAACCTTGATGGAAACTATTCACCCGGAATCCCACCCACAAGTCCCCATACCGCTACTAGCCAATCGGTAAACGCCAAATTCTATAAAAATGTTAAGTTGTTTTACAAGCGATGGCTAAATATCGATTACTTCGATTATACAAGTTTAAAGGTTAGCAACGATGGAGGGGATACATGGAACACCGTGATGCAGAACAGCAGCACTATCCAGGATAGAGCCTGGCGATCCATTAGCCACAATATTAATACCCATGCATACCGACAAGAGGACGTAAGGATTATGTTCTCCATGGATACAACTAACAACGATAGCAAGGAATACGGTGGCTGGAATATCGATAACTTTGCCATCACCGGCGATTACATTTCACAGGATGTGGGTATACTTAACATGGTTGCCCCATTACAGGTATGCGGTTTAACTGATGAAGAAACCGTTGTGGTTACCGTTAAAAATTTTGGCGCTGAAACTGTAAGCAATGCCTTTGTGGTTGGCTACTCCCTCGACAATGGAGTTAACTATGTATACGAACCGTTCAACCTCACTCTTTCAAGTGAGCAAGAGTCTGAGTTTACCTTTGCCACCAAGGCCGATTTCTCAACACCAGGTCAAAAAAACCTGAAATTCCAAACCATTTTTGCCAACGATGAGGATGTGCTTAACGATATCTACAGCAAATCCTTGTACGTTTTCCCAACGGTTCCCTATCCCTACACCAGCTCCTTCGAATCGTCATCTGCTCACTGGGTAGCTTCCGGAACCAATAGCACCTGGCAATGGGGAACACCCGCCGGAACCATTATCAACAAAGCAGCTAACGGAACAAAGGCATGGGTAACCAGCTTAACCTCTGTGTACAAGAACGATGAATACTCATACCTCGAAAGCCCATGCTTCGATCTTTCTTCGGCTGAGTACCCCGTGCTTTCATTCCAGTACTTACTCGATGTGGAGGAAGGCGTTGATGGTTTCACCGTTGAGTACTCAGTTGACGGAGGACTAGAATGGAACGAACTTCCAGAGAATGTAAACTATGCCAACAACTGGTTCGACACAGGAAACGTTACAGCCCTCGGAAAAGCTGGCTGGAGCATTAACCAAACCGAGTATATAACCGCCAATAACCTACTGCCCGACGATGCAAAGGGAAATGGGGTGAAATTCCGCTTTCTGTTCGCTTCCAACGAAACCGATACCCTCGAAGGGGTTGCAATCGACATGATTAGGGTTTACGAGTTGCCCTACGATGTTGGAGTTACTCACCTACTTAACCCAGCAAACGATGAATGCGAAATAGGAAACGTAAAGCTAGAGCTACGAATCCAGAACTTCGGATACCGCCCTTTACCAATTGATGAAGAAATTCCTCTGGTTATTAGTATTAACAGCGATGAACCTCAAAATGACACCATTACCCTTACCAGCGTTCTAGGAAAAAATGAAACCGTTGATTTTGAAACCGATAACATATACGACCTATTTGCGGCTCAGGTACATCAGGTTGTGGCTTACACCAATTTTGATGTTGACGACAATCCCCCCAACGATACCCTATCGGTAACCAGAGAGGTTTACGGTTTACCAGGCTACACCCTAGGCCCCGATATCGGAACACAACAAATAGAACCATTTGATCCAGCAATAATACTTGATGCTGGTGAGGGTTACGAAACAACCGGATGGACTTTCCTTTGGTCGCCAGGTTTGGAAGAAACACAAACGCTTAACGTTACCTCAGCCGGAACATACTCGGTAGCAGTTCAAAACCAAAATGGGTGTGATAAATCCGACGAAATCACCGTTTGGCTATCCGATAAAGATGTAAAGGTTGAAACTATTCTTAACCTTGCCGATTCCTGCGAACGAAAAAATACAATTAAACCTCAGGTTACCCTAAAAAACATTGGCCCCGGAGATGATTTCTCTACTGAAACTATTCCTGTAGCAGTTATGGTTAACGGGGTTGAGGTTCTTGAGGAGAACTACACACCTCCTGCAACTTGGACTGTGAACAATGAAGACAATTATACCTTTACCGGAGAAATCGACCTTACTCAGCCTGACGTATACGATATTCAAATTTACACTAAGCTGGCAAAGGACTTGAATAAGGATAACGACACCGCCAAACTTACTGTCAATACGTTTGGTTTGCCATTTGTTGAAATATCCACACGGATTGAGCCAAATGAACCAGCCTGGCAATTACTCGATAGCGTTTCAACTACCCGGGCCGACACCTTAGTGTTTAGTGTTGGCGATAACTTTGCAACTTACCTGTGGGAACGAAAAATTGAAGGAGAAGATAATTGGGTTGACTTGGGAGTTCCAACTAGCATTCTTGTTGTGGATAATCTAACCGAGAAGCTCCGTTCGGCGCTATATCGGATTACAATAACCGACGATAACGGTTGTGGATCCGATATGGATAGCATTTACGTAAATGCTAAGGATCTTGGAGTGTTCTCAATCGATAGCCCTGAAGAAAATATCTGCTACGATCCCGATGGGGTTCTGTTCTCCATGCGCATAAGAAACTACGGGCAGGATACCTACCCGATTGGAAGCCACATTGATGCAACTTGTATAACACCTGCTGGTACGCAGGAAGTTGAAATTGTTACCGAGGATCTTCTTACTCCTGGTGGAATGATCAAGGTTGATTTCCCCGAATCCGTATTTATTGTTGAAGGAATAAACTTTGTAAGGTTATCTACATCCATTCAAGGCGATCCAAATCCAACCAACGATTTCAAGGAGATGCTGCTGAACGTAAAACCATCACCAACGGTTAGCATCAAGCCTGATACTTTATACAAGATATTCAGGGAAGATACCTATGAAATTTCACCAACGTATAGTGACGATTGTATTAGCTACGAATGGCAGGATTTCACAACCGATTCGCTTTACTACCTCTGGGGCGTGCCTCTTTACGATGAGTACAAAGTAGTAACCGAGAATAGCGAGGGCTGCTCCGCAAGCGATTCGCTGGTTGTAATATCGAACGATTTGGCCATTACGGCCATAAAATCACCGGTTAGCGCCTGTGAGCTGGGTAACGATTTGGAAGTTACTTTTACTCTGCAAAACAATGGAAATAAAGGATACTCAACCGGGGAAATTGTTACTGTTAACCTTACCGTAAACGGAGTAAGTTTAGGTAGCGAGCAGGTAACCCTTGCCGCAGATTTGAATGCCGGTGAATCGGTAGATATTACTTTAACTGAAACCCTCGATCTTGAAACGCTCGAATCTGCTGATATTCTGGTTGAAATTGAAACGGTTAGGGACGAGGTTTACTACGATAATAATATTCTAAATAAAAACGTATACACATCGGGATTCCCAACGCCAACGCTTGGGGAAGACAGAGATATTCATGCATACGAAGAGATACTTGATCCCGGATACTATGATGCCTACCTGTGGAGTAACGATAGCATCGACCAGGCCATAACTGTTACCGAAACTGGAACCTACTCGGTAACAGTTACCGACTTTGCCGGTTGCCAGGGAAGCGCCGAAGTAACGCTTACTTTTTATGAGGACGACCTTAGTGTTGTCTCGTTAGATGAACCTACTACAGGATGTAACCTATCCAATGCTGAACCTGTTAAAATCACCATTCAAAACACAGGAAACTGGACAATACCAGCCGATTCAACCATTGAGATTGGGTTTACTCACAACGAGATTACATATTCAGAAAACTACACTTTCACCCAACCTTTTGCACCAAATGCAACCAAACAAATTTCATTAACAAATACAATCGATCTTTCAGCCAGAAAATTACACAGCATTACTGCTTGGGTAAATCTAAGTAGCGATATGGTTCCGGAAAATAATTCCATCGAGGCTGAGGTTGAAGCATACCAAGATATTACAGTTAATTTCGAATCTGACACAATTTATATTATTGGCCCTTACGTTCTTGATCCGGGAGGCTTTTACGAGCAGCTTTGGAGTACTGGTGCAACCTCCGATTCCATAATTGTTGAGGAATCGGGAACCTACTGGATTCAGGTTGAGAACGAACAGGGATGCACCGATGCCGATACGGTAGTTGTGCTTTACACTTTACCCGACCTGAAGGTTGAAAGCATTCAGTCGCCCGTTTCTGACTGCTCACTTTCAAGCGTTGAGAATGTAACCGCGGTGGTGAAAAACTTAGGAGAGTACACATTCCCAGCCGCCGACTCGCTATTTTTAACCCTTTGGGTTAACGATGCGTTAGCAGAGGCCGATACCATAATTCTATCAACGAATTTATCTTCAAGCCAAACACTTACTCACAGCTTTAGCAAAAGTGTAAACATGAGCGCGGTTGGTGAGTACAACTTATCAATTTCTGCAGTTCACAAGGACGATAACAACACTTCAAACGATACTGCACAATTCGTTGTAAATAATTGGGGTTATCCCGATGTATCGCTGGGCGATGATTTTACTGCATTTTGGGGCGACAGCCCAGTACTTGATGCTGGAAACCCTGGTTCCACATACCTTTGGAGCACAGAAGAAACAACTCAAACCATAACGATTTCAGAACCCGGAACGTATTCTGTAACCGTAACCGACGAAAATGGTTGTGAAAGCTCCGATGAAATTAACGTAACCTTCACCGATCCAATTTATTCAATTGCAGTAACTGAATTGATTTCTCCATACAACGTTTGTCGAGAGCAGCTTCTCCCTGTTGAAGTTACAATGACCAACGATTGTGAGTTTGAAATTCCCGCTGGAACACAGTTCTACATTTCATACCGAGTGAACGAAGGGAGTGCGGTAACCGAAGCTGTTACCCTTGAGGAATCGATGCAACCAGAAGCGAACCAAGGATATACTTTCGAGCAAGATGTTACCCTTTCGGCCAACACTTATAACATTTCGCTTTGGACATCCTTTGGCGGCGAATCGGGAATCGTAAATAGTTTTGAAACAGAAATTTATCCAATTCCAAACATGAACCTTGGCCCTGATTCATTGGAGGTTGATTTCCCGCATACGTTAACTTCAAACATAGGGAATGTTACCTACCTATGGAGCAACGGCGGAACCGGATCGTACATTACGGTAACCCAAACTGGCACATACTGGTTAACGGTAACAAATCCATTTGGTTGTACCGCCTCTGATACCATTTACCTGTACACAGGTACTTTTATTGGCACCATTCCTGGAAGTGAAATTGAGGTGAATGTGTTCCCTAATCCTGTGGATGATATACTATTCGTAAAGGTTCTGCCCGACAAGCCCCTGGAGGTGAAGTTTGAGCTAATCTCCCCGCTGGGAAGGAAGGTTTATGAAAGCGAATCGGCCAGAGAACTGGTTTTTGAGGATGAGGTGGACGTTTCGTCGTTCGAATCGGGCATGTATTTCGTAAGAATCTCAACGCCCGAAGGGCAAATAGTTGTGAAGGTTATTGTGGAGTAGAATTAAACTATTCGTATCATTTCGTTTCTACGCAGAGTTCTACGGTGATTTTATTTCGATCGCTATAGGCTCTGTGTTTCTATTTCTCATAACCTTTGTTCTATTTACAGGCATACATATACAACTGTTGAAAGAGGAAATAGTTTGGAAGCTATTGCATTTGATACACTCCGGTTGTTTCGATGTTGCTTTGGTTTTTTGCTCGGTCGGTTACGTAAAATTCGTAGAGAATAGCTGTGTAGGCAAACTCAAAGAATGACACCTCAACCCTTATGCTTCCTTCGTAGGGTTCCCCTAGAACCTGATCGCTGAAATCGGGAATCCTGAATTTTAGGGTGCTGTTTGGGTCGGTTTGTGGCATAGCCACAATTTCGTTCTCATCGTTAAGGTAGTAACCCGTAAGGAAAAGGTTATGTTGAAGTTCTGGCGGGTCGTTCTCGTTGGGTTCTGGCAGGCCAATGTCGCCATCGCCATCCAGAAAATCGAGCGTTAGTATTCCAAGCTTCACGTTGTTCCCAAGGGCATCAACGGTATCTCTTAGAAAAAAACTTTTGTACCATATTTTTGGGATGGGAGAAACATCGTTCTTCCTCCCGCAGCTTGAAATTGAAGTAAGAAAAATAAGAATTCCGATTATCAAACCAATCCGTTTCATCAATTTATTTAAGTTCTCAGTTCTCAGTTCTCAGTTCTCAGTTCTCAATTCTCAATTCTCAATTCTCAATTCTCAATTTACAACTTACAGTTTGCCAACTGCCAACTGCCAATTAATTCCTACTTCTGCCTAAAGAACAGCTGCAATGGAACTCCGGTAAAGTTGAGTTTTGAATTTTTCGCGGAGCTGATTCTCCATGTACCTTTTGTACGGTTCTTTAATGTACTGCGGAAGGTTACAGAAAAACACGAAGCTGGGTGCGTGGGTTGGTAGCTGGGTTGCGTACTTTATCTTCACCATTTTCCCCTTGTACGATGGTGGTGGGTAACTGTCAACTGCTTCCTGTACAAATTCCATTAGTTTTGAAGTGGGGATTCTTCTTCTGCGGTTCTCAAAAACAGCAATACCTTCCTCAAGAACTTTAAGGATTCGCTGTTTTGTTAGTGCTGAAGTGAAAATAATTGGAATGTCCTGGAAGGGAGCAATCCGTTTCTTAATTAGCTTAGTGAATTCAGCCATGGTTTGGGTTTCCTTCTCAACCAAATCCCACTTGTTTACCACAAGAACAACCCCTTTGCGGTTCCTGATAATCAGGTTGAAGATGTTCATGTCCTGCGACTCCAACCCCTGGGTTGCGTCAACCAGCAGCAGGCAAACGTCAGAATTTTCGATTGCCCGAACCGAGCGAAGTACCGAGTAGAACTCTAAATCCTCTGTAACTTTCCCTTTTTTTCTTAAACCGGCAGTATCAATTAGGAAGAAATCGTGTCCGAACTTGTTGTAGCGGCTGTGAATAGCATCGCGGGTTGTTCCGGCAATGGGTGTTACTATATTTCGTTCCTCGCCGGTAAGCGAGTTAATCAGCGATGATTTGCCAACGTTTGGGCGTCCAACTATTGCGATACGTGGAATTTCTGGTTCCTCCAGTTCTTCCTCTTCCTTTTGAAAATCTTTAACTAGCTCGTCGAGTAAATCGCCGGTTCCGCTTCCGTTAATGGAGGAGATACAGAAAGGATCGCCAAGTCCTAAGTTGTAAAACTCGTAGGAGTCGTAGCGCCGTTCATGGTTGTCAACCTTGTTGGCAACCAGCAGGACTTGTTTCTGGCTTTTGCGAAGAATTTCGGCCATTTCTGCATCCATGTCGGTAATTCCGCTGGCCACATCAACCAGGAACAGGATTACATCGGCCTCTTCGATGGCCAGGTTAACCTGCTTGCGGATTTCCTCCTCGAAAATATCGTCGGAGTTTACTACGTATCCTCCCGTATCGATAATTGAAAACTCAATGCCGTTCCAGTCCGATTTGCCGTAAATTCTGTCGCGTGTTACGCCTGCAACCTCATCAACAATGGCTTTTTTTTGTCCCACAAGCCTGTTAAACAGGGTTGATTTTCCTACGTTGGGCCGTCCAACTATTGCTACAATGTTTCCCATTAAAATATGTCAAATGTATGATGTCAAATGTATGATGTCAAATGTATGATGTCAAATGTATGATGTCAAATGTATGATGTCAAATGTATGATGTCAAATGTCAAAATTCAGTTTTTAG
>Ga0209203_1002423_pt1 | contig 12416 bp, 12 predicted proteins | sample AD_UKC109_MetaG_FD_184423 | JGI IMG/M metagenome (GOLD analysis project Ga0209203, IMG submission 184423) | Active sludge microbial communities of municipal wastewater-treating anaerobic digesters from Hong Kong - AD_UKC109_MetaG (SPAdes)... | ecosystem: Engineered > Bioreactor > Anaerobic >...
GCACGCTACCTTGGGAACGGTCCCTGTAAAAAAATGGAATGGTTACTTTGGAGGCTTGTTACCCTTTGATACGATTTATAATATGAACAAGGAAACAATTAGTCAGTATCTTACGAATCACCAAACAAATGAGTATATTTGTTCGTCAACCCCAATTTATGATACGAGAATAGCTCAACCAGTTTGACTTTTTTGTCCAAGTAATAGGGGTCTGGTACACTTCGCAGCCACCTTCCTCTGAACTTGGAGCCCAAAGATTCTTCTTCCCAATGGTCACTCCTTGATACAAATGAACCCTTTCTCCAATTATCGTTTTAGGGTGGATGACTAATCCTGGAGCACGATGTACTAAACGTACAGAATTACCCCCCCCCACCTGTTTAAATTCAACTTCTTTAGGTATCTCTATTCCAAAAAAACAGAGTATAAGATGACCTAACTTATAGTGGCCTTTAATTTGGAGTCTTAGAGCGTATTCTACAACATTAAGTTTCATATATGCAATTCTTTATTAAGCACCAACCTCACTAGAAATAACACTCTCCCAATAATGGTCGGGTATTAACTTAGAGTAATCATATATTGTATTCTTATTATACATACAATTATCCAATTCCTTAATAAGCGAACTAACATCATGGAAATAGTCGATGTTGATTACACCTTTATATAATAGCAAATCATCAATTTCTGTAGCTAATACGGGGGTGTTAAAATTCACACATTCAAATAGAATTCCTGAACACCTATATTTAAAGTCAATCCCATATGGAAGAATAACTGCCTTTGAATGAGATAACATATAATTATAATCCGCATCAGACAACACTGATAGATCTATAATATTTGAAGAGTTTGTTATTAGCCCCATACTTTTTTTTACAAATAAAATAATACCTCTGCTTTCTAAATAGGCCTTTAAATCTTCTGAAGAAAAGACTGATTGCAAAAAGGAGTAATCATAATTTGAATTAATAGGGCAGAAGATAAAAGGCTTCTCATCTTCTATAAACGCAGGCCTGGTTTCTTGCCTGTCTAAATATAGGATACCATGTGGTATATGATAAATTCTTTTGCCTTGTAACAAATATCCCAATCGATCCTTCATCAATTCATTAAGTGCTACATGCACGTAATGATTTGGAAGCGTTTTCGTCAACCAAAGTTTAACTCTATTATCTAGCTGGGACACATTATTATGATTGATTAGAATAGTCTTATTATTAATTCTAAATAAAAAGAAAGACAAAATATCATAAGTCGGAATTACCACTAAATCAAATGCAGAATAATTAATCTTCCTTCTAAGCCATAACAAACAAAAAAGCTCTCTTAAGCGCTCCGTTATTTGAGCGAAAGGATACTTCTTAAAAAATCTATCTGGGATTATTATTTTGTTTATATGGGAAGTGTCTTCAATATCATCAAAATGTCCAGCCTTCCCTATTAAAGTCACCCTATGCCCCAGCCGCATAAGCGCACCTATATGTATTTTATTAAAATTCTGATGCGCTTTAATACTCCTATAGTCTATTAAAAGTATATCCATTGATAAGAAAATTAACCCCCAAAAACAGAATAACCTACTTTTCATGCGTAACTATTTTACGACTGGCCACATAATTACCTTCTGCGAATCCCCAAAAACCCGTAAGGAAACAAAAATAGTACGGGTAAAGTATTAGGTGTGTCGTATATGCCATCATAATATAGAGGGCTACACTAGCAAACAGTGATGGGAAGAGAGCATTATTTGTTTTATATAACTTAAACGATAATACCAATAATCTTATTATAATAAGAAGTTGTAGAATAGAAAAAATAATACCATGGTCATATAGTGTTTCAACATAATCATTGTGGGCCGATAATTCAAAAGGGTTGCTTTTAATAACAGTATTATAACCATGTCCAATGATTTTTTCTTCAGTAGTTGAATTACTAAATTGAATTAGTGTCGCAAGTCTAATTTCATCTCTAGTGTCAGCCCCCCTCTCAAAAGTAGAAAATCTTTCCGTAATATGCCCCCCTAAAAGTTTATCATCAACATAATAGAATAAAGCACCCACAGCAATTATGAAAAAGCACATTACAAAAAAACGAGCAAAAATATTACGCCCTCTAACAGCACAAAAAACATAAACAAATATAAATAGGGCAAGGCCCAAAATAGATGTACGCTTGGAAGATATTAAGATAGTAATAGAGACTATTGCAATAATTAGATACCTAAGTTTAACATCTTTAATAATAAACACCCACGGTAAAAAGCACATTAGAAAATAGGACGAGCCTATACTTCCAACTTGGTTGATATCACTAAAAAAAGTACGAGCAGTAACGTAATATAAGAATACTGCAACAAAAGAAAGTATAGTGAAGCGTTGTATAATTAGACTATTCTGCTGATAATCTGAATTAGATGATATTGTATAGAAACAAATAAAAGATACTGGCCATATTGATACATAGTAAAAATTCACCATACACCTCCCTACATCTTCACTTGTTAATATAGTCTGAAAGATTATGGCAAAGAACCATATTATTACGCATTTTAAAACTACACTGTGATCAGCCTTTATAAATCGTAAATGGCGAGCAATAAACACCGACATTGATAGCACTATTATCGCGCCACAAATAGAATTGTAAGTTCTCGAAATAGCACCCTCTCCAGTATATGTATCAACCTGCAAGAACAAATAACCGGTGTATAAGAATACCGCAAATAATATTGTGATATAATTTATGAAATTTCTAGCTCTTATCATCTATTCCTTATTATATTTGAGTTCCGAGACAATCTTACTCATATTTTCAGTGCATTCCTTTTGCATTTTTGATGAAAAGAGTTTAATCTTACTCTCCGGGAAATCCATAATACAATTGTAAACATAATATGGTGAAGGGAATTTTAAGTGATTACGCAAAAAGTAATGACAACTCAGCACATCCGCCTTCTCCATTATATCATATATTTTGCTAGATTTTTTATTTGCCAACAAAATAGGCCCATTACCATAGTGATCAAAACTGAAACATGGGACAGAATTATGTAAACATACTACAATCGGATGCATTAAAACTCCAATATAACCATTTGAATACCTGATTATGTCATACCAATCTAAAGGATCAATTGGCATATCTATTTTAGCGTCAAGATGGAGTTCTTGACTATCTGTCGATCTAGGAAGGTAAACGCAAGAATAGCCCTTATCATTGAAAAGTTTCTTTATTGTATAAACCCATTTTAAAGGTGCTTTCATTCTTCCATTATTAAAAGTAAATAACACATATCTTTCCGGCAAATCAAACTTTTTCCTAATTAATTCACGTGTCAAAGTATCATTAACGTTTTCATTAAAACCAAAAACAGGATCTGGAGTAATTTTTGGGGTTATGCTTCCATCTGTAAAAAATGACACCATGGATTGGGTCCAGGTATCTCTTACTGTTATAGTAACGAAACGCTTTAATGCATCTCCGATTTCTTTTCTTTGACCTGCGAAATCTCTATAATTTGCATTTTGAGATGAAACGGATAGTAAAGAATGTGGAATATCAATACTATCACACCAAAAAGGATTAGGAAATGTATGATCTACGGTGTTAACAATTTTTTTTAGATGAAGCCAGTCGTAACGGTCTTTTATAATGTTTAAAACCGAATCACTTCCAACAATTACATGAGTGATACCATACTCCTTCAGTATAACAGGATATTCAGAGACATCGCTAAATTCCCGTGTTGTATCACACCTGTCTATGAAAAATTTATGATGACATTCTAATTGAGCCAAACCCGACACCACCTTATAATAATTTTTTCCGCTCTCGGGGATCCAATTAATTAAGATGGGATTACATCCGCTTTTTTTCAAAAACGAGTATGTTGAATACATCTGAAGATTCGCTCCATAATTAGCGGCCCAATGATATGTTAATAATCCTATTCTCATTTTATATTGAAGCTTTATAATAAATAACTAGTAAAAACCCAAGTTATAAATATGTTGATATTCAAAACCATTGTTCATTAAAAGGACACCTTTAGTTCCACCAGTTCTCCCCCCAATGAAAGCGGTACAGTTTGAAAGTATATAAGTAGACAACAGATAATTAAGCCCCATTTTGTACCTATCTACGTTCATACTTCTGTTTACTTCCACAACTAATTTTTTCCCTTCCATTTGTGCCCTAGAAACTCTGTTTTGCGCGACAAACAACAACTTCCCATTGAAATGCTTTTTAAATAATGATAATATATCCTCGTCTTCTGTAGCTAGAAAAATGAAATCTAACTTATAATCTCGCATCACATATTCTGCCATCTCTATTACTTCATGAGGATCAGGCTGTATAGGATGGCCCTGAGGCTTATTTAACAGATAATCTGTACCCCTGCACAAAACACCTAAGACTCTTTGCCCTTCTGGCAAGATTTTTTCTTTTTCAGTTTCTAAAAAAATATGGGTACTTTCGCTAAAACGAATATATTTTCTAAAAATAAAACGGAAATACTCCAAACGGGAAGGATCGTCATAAAAAGACGTGTTTCCCATAAAATACTTTTCAGACGGTGAAGAATATTGGTCACTTATTATAATATTCGCACTATGTTTTATATCATCTAAAGTATAGCCTGCTGGTTGAAGAAAAAACTTCTCCCATACATTGACCTTATTTAATTCATCATCATTATGGTATTGAGTCCAAAAATTTTTATAATCAACAACTGGAATATAGCCCTTATCATCCGCATAAGCAAGATGCATAACTACTTTATTAACGATCCACCAAAGACCTCCTGTTCTCTCTTTTTGCCCTATTACATAGAACACCTTATCTTTATTCTCATTACCATATTTTTTTTTCTTTTCTCTCGTAGCGTAATGCCAATAGTAATCAAATACTTCTTTTATTAATGGTAATGACAGTATTTTTAATAATATTTTTTTCATTGTTAAATCATTTACTTGCTATGAATCAGTGCTTTAATAGAAAAGCTTTTAAATATGTTTATTATGTCTTCAAGGGGTTGTATTTTTAATAAAAATGAGAATCCAAAATATAATATACAATACAAACATACTTGTATAACGAAAGTTAAGATGTTAGAAAACAAAAAACAATTGACAAAATATGTAACAAAAGCACTCCCCACTGCAAGAATAACAAATGGGATAATATCTCTTATTTGCATCCATAAAGAATAATTTATAGGCTTTCCGCACTCAAAGAAACTGTACATTATTGATATCATTGTAGAAATTACCCATCCGTATAGCATACATTCAATACCATTACGAATAGTAATTAAAATTCCAAGAATCATCAGGGACCTCCTAACAACTTCCTGAATCAAAACTTTTCTCCCGAGCCCTTTTACTTTTAGTATATTGACATTTACTGAAAACAATGGAAATATAGCACCATATATACACAATATCTTGAAATAAGGAATAACTGGCTGCCACTTATCCCCTAGCAACAATGGGATAAAACTATCGCAAGAAACATAGCATAGGCTCATTATTGGGAACACCAAATAAATATTCATGAAAAGTATTCTCATATATGCCTTTTTTAAAAGGGGGTTATCATCTTTTACCAAGGACATGGACGAATAAGAGACATTCTGAATAATTGTAGTTATTGACAAACTTGGTATTTCCTCTAATTTTTTTGCCTGAGTATAATACCCTAACGTTTTTTGAGGGTAAAAACGGCCAATTAAGATAGTATATAAATTATTAAATAATTGACCTATGAGACCAGTTATCAAAAGATTAAATGAAAAGCCAAATAAACGTTGTATTCTACCCCAGTTAAAGATCAATGCAGGTTTCCACTTTGCTGCGATATAAACAAAGATCATACAAAAAAATGAGTTGACCAGAATTTGCAATACTAACGAATACACTCCTAGGCCCAGATAAGCGGCCAATATACCCACTATCGATGAAAGAATTAGCGCACAAATAGTTGTTATTGCAATTAATTTAAAACTCATTCTACGAGTCAAAATTGTCCTCGGGACTATACATAAAGAATTGAATACAATGCTAATAAAAAGTATTTTTGAGATATGGTTTAACTCGTCAATTCTGAAAAAAGATGCAATTAAGGGCGAACAGAGGAACAAAACTATATAAATAAATCCGCCAATAACTAAATTAAAAAAGAATACAGATGACAAGTCAATATTATCTACATTTGTTTCTCGTATAAGTGCCTGACTAAAGCCAGAATCTATTATGACTTCAGACAGTAAAGAAAAAACTGTTAATGCGCCTATTGTTGCGAAGTCTTCTGGGCATAGTAAACGACTCAGTATAGTAATAATAAAAAATTGAACTATAAGCTGAGCAAAGCGTGAGAAAAAACTCCAAATAACGCCATTGGTTGTATCGCGAACTATATCTTGATTTGACATACCTTCAAATATACATATGCAACTAACGGAGCTATATCTACAGGGACTTAATCTTACTTACGCAGGAAACTAAAGATTTAGCCCAATAGGGCACAGTAATCCCATAAATCATTTTATATTTACTTTTATCTAAAACTGAATAGGCTGGTCTTTTAACCTTACTTGGAAATTCATCGCTATAGCAAGGCTGAATATCGCAAACAGTATTACCTGAATATTCAGCAATCATTTTGGTGAAATCATACCAACTGCAAACACCTTCGTTTGAATAGTGATAAATGCCCTCAACAGGTTTTTGTAAAACTGTTATTATAGCATTCGCCAAATCACCGGCATAAGTAGGAGTACCCACTTGGTCAAATACCACTTTCAATTGTGGCTTAGTGGAAGTGAGATTGAGCATAGTCTTTACAAAGTTCTTACCGAACTCCGAGTAAAGCCAGGCAGTACGGATAATAACATATTTGCAACCTACCTTCTGAATTGCTTGCTCTCCATGAAGCTTTGTTAATCCATAAACACCCGTGGGCGTTCCTTTCTGGTCTTCTTTGCAAGGGGTATTATATGGTTCTTTACCAAACACATAATCTGTGGAAATATGAACCAAAAGGCCATTGACCTCTTTTATAGAAATTGCTAAGTTTTCAGGAGCCTTGGCATTCAGTAATTCTGCTAATTCATAATTGTCTTCAGCAGCATCTACATTGGTATATGCCGCACAATTTACTATAGCATCAATCATCTCGCGTTTTACAACTTCACGAACTGCATCCAATTTGGTAATATCAAGATGCTCCGTTTCTGTATTGATATCATCACCTGCTAGTTTCTTTAACATGGCAATTGATTCCTCAGAGGCATCCACTACATCCGTGAAGACGTACTTATTTGCGCTATTCTTAGCAAGAATCCGCATTTCATTGCCAAGTTGGCCGTTGGCTCCTGTTACTAAAATATTCATGACTTCGCTTTCTAAAACTCATCAATCTTACCAGCGCCATTCTTTTCAAACTCATCAGCCATCTTCATCAGGTACTGACCGTACTGATTTTTGAGCATAGGTTTTGCTAATTCACGCATTTTGTCAGTAGTTATCCATTCTTTGCGCAATGCAATACCTTCTAAACATGCTACCTTCAAGCCTTGGCGTTTCTCTATAGTCTCAATGTAGTTAGTTGCCTCCGTTAAGCTGTCATGTGTGCCAGTGTCCAGCCAAGCAAAGCCACGGCCAAGGGTTTGGACTTTCAGCTCACCGTCCTTCAAAAACTCTTGATTAACAGTTGTGATCTCCAATTCGCCACGAGCTGAAGGCTTGATTTGTTTGGCCACATTAACAACCTTGTTGGGATAGAAATAAAGACCAACTACGGCATAATTTGATTTTGGGTTAGCTGGTTTCTCCTCAATAGAGAGGCAGTTGCCATCTTTATCAAACTCTGCAACTCCATAACGCTCAGGATCGTTGACCCAATATCCAAAAACAGTTGCCTTCTTATCTTCTTCTGCGGTTCGTACGGACTCCTTTAATAAGGCGCTAAAACCTGCACCATGGAAGATGTTGTCGCCAAGTACCAAACAGGCTGAATCATTACCAATAAACTCTTCACCAATGATGAATGCCTGGGCCAGTCCGTCTGGAGAGGGCTGCTCTGCATATTGGAAGTTTACTCCATAGTCAGAACCATCACCCAAAAGGCGCTTAAAACCAGGAAGGTCGTAAGGTGTAGAGATAATGAGTATATCCTTGATACCAGCGAGCATAAGCACACTGATAGGATAATAAACCATTGGTTTATCATAAATGGGCAGCAACTGCTTGCTAACTCCCTTGGTTATGGGATAAAGGCGAGTACCGGAGCCGCCTGCGAGAACGATGCCTTTCATAATCAATAAAGGTTTACGTTAATATCAAATGGACTTTCGAAATCTTTAAGCATTGCATGCTTTGTGTCTTTCTCAGACAATAATGCCTTTTCTGTAGGAATGCGCCAATCAATGCCCAGGCTATCATCTATGATGCTGATTCCTCCATCTGCCTCAGGATGGTAAAATTCATCACATTTATATTGGAAGACGGCTGTCTCGCTCAGAACGGCAAAGCCGTGTGCGAAGCCTCTGGGTACAAAGAACTGTCTGTGGTTATCCTCAGTCAGCTCTACAGCCACATGTTGGCCGTAAGTAGGACTTCCTTTGCGAATGTCAACAGCAACATCAAGCACTGCACCCTTGACACAACGCACCAGCTTGCTCTGAGTGAAAGGAGGGCGCTGGAAATGAAGCCCGCGCATTACGCCATAGCTGGACATAGATTCATTGTCCTGCACAAAGTTGATGGTATGCCCCAAAATCGGAGCCACTTTCTCATCAAACTCCCTTTGTGAGAAACTCTCAAAGAAGTAGCCACGAGCATCACCAAAGACCTTTGGCTCTATGATGAGTACTCCATCTATTGCTGTTTTTATGACGTTCATATATGATTGTTAAATGTTAACTTGTTAACTGTTAATTCGCGTTGTTTGTGCGGCCATAGGCCGCTCTTAAATTCTCACAGCCGGTGGCGGAGTTTACGGAGCCACGGGCTGTACCGCTTCCCTGCGGAAGGCTCTTTTGCGGGCTTGTTCTGCAAATGTGCCTGGAGCGGGTTTATTTCACTTCGTAACGGTCAACAGCTTCACCGTTGAGAGCCCGTACTATGCGGCTGCAAGCTTTGCCGTCGCCATAAGGGTTCACTGCCTTGCTCATCTTCTCGTATGCTACTGCATCATCAAGCAATGTGCTTACCTCGTTAACAATGAGGTCGTGATTGGTACCCACCAGATGAACCGTTCCGCTCTTCAACGCTTCGGGACGCTCGGTGGTGTCACGCATCACCAGCACCGGCTTGCCCAATCCAGGGGCCTCCTCCTGAATGCCACCTGAGTCAGTGAGCACAACGGTACTCTTCTCCATGAGGTAAACAAACTCTAGATATTGGAGCGGTTCAATGAAAAAGAAGTTGGGACGGGTCAAGTCCTCGCCAAAAACCTCATGAATGGGCTTGCGAACATTGGGGTTGAGGTGCATAGGATACACAAAGTCCACATCAGGATATTTCTCACTGAGGTCTTTCATGGCGGTAACCATGCTAATGAAGCCGTCACCAAAGTTTTCGCGGCGGTGTCCAGTAATCAAAACAAGCTTCTTGCCTCCATCAAGGCGGGTTACGTCGTAACCGGCATTCTTGAGCACATTGATTTGTTCATCTGCAAGAGCTTTGTCTGTCTTCAGCTTATCCACCACCATATGGAGGGCATCAATGACGGTATTGCCAGTGACAAAGATCTGCCCGTGAGCCTTTTCTTCCTGCAGGTTCTTCTCACTGAGGGGTGTAGGGGCAAAGTTGTAAGTGGCAATGCGGCCAGTAATCTGGCGGTTCATCTCCTCCGGCCAGGGGCTGTAGATGTTATGTGTGCGCAGGCCTGCTTCCACGTGACCAACGGGAATCTGCTGATAGAAGGCTGCCAGAGCGGCAGCTGTGCTGGTAGTGGTATCACCATGAACGAGCACCACATTCGGCTGCACCTCTTTCAACACGTCACGCATACCGGTAAGCACGCGAGCGGTCACGTCATACAGGTCTTGTCCCTGCTTCATGATGTTTAGGTCGTAATCGGGCTTCACATCAAAGATGGTGAGCACCTGGTCCAGCATCTCTCGGTGCTGACCGGTAACGCAAACGATGGTCTTGAAATCTTCCGGATAATTCTGGAACTCCTTTACAAGAGGGCACATCTTAATTGCCTCCGGACGGGTTCCAAATACTAGCATTACGGTTTTCATATATTAGAATCGGGTTGTTGTCTATTGATTGAGTTGTTCTATTGTTACAATGAGGGCTTGCTGGAAGTCTCTGCTTCCATTGTAGGTTGCCTTTACGCAGTTAGGTGTTTTGGTGTTCTTGAGAGCCTCTACGTCTTTGAGTTCCGCAGGGATGGTATTCTCTTCGTTGTGGTATTCGCTGAAGAGAAGGATGACCGGCTTGTTGGTGGCGATAATTTTGTTTGCCTTTGCATTGTCTACATAGTTGTCAATGGGCAACACGTAGATATCCGGTTCTGCCGTGGAGTCTGATGGCAACGTGAGGAAGACTTTGCCTTTCTCCTTTCCGTTTTCTGCATTCCAGCGGTTGAGAGTTTCCCTTGCTATGTGTTCTTCTTCTATGGTCACGCCTGGCGAGACGATAGAGACGGTGTAAACTTTTGCTATGAACATGATGCTACTCAAATATCATTTTAATCTCATTCTCCGCCAAACCATCCCATCCCATATGCTTATAGTACTGTGCCTGCTTGGCCGCATTCTTCAACTTATTCACCGCATTCTTCTTTGACTGCGACATAGAGTACTCCGGAATCAACGCCTCAACAAAGACGTAGAAGCACTCCTCCAGGTTCTTCGAATACCAGAACGGCATGTTGGCAATTTTTTGCTCCAGTTCATAGGAGGCATACGGCTTTCCGTTGAGGACATTCCAATATTTCATTACCCTGATAAGCGGTCGGATGTTATGGTTAATCTTGTTGGCCTCTGTAATAGTATTCTTCAGCGTAAAGGGATTCGTGGACTGCCATTTGGAGAAGATGGTGGTATTGTCCGGAATCATATAGGTCCCCCACATCGGCTTGATAGCAGGCACTAACTCGAATTTGATGTGGCTGAGTTCAAGGACGGTGGTAGGATAGTCCAGGTAAATCTCGGACCTGGTATATTTCTCCTCTGCAAACTTCTTGAGCCAACCACGGAAGGTTTCGGGCTGCAATTGATTAGGGTTCTTGAAGACTATCATGTAGTCCACATCTGATCCATCGTCGTACTTTCTCGGAAGAATAGTGTCCCGGTCGTAAGAACCAAAGACTGCCTGCTCCTGAATGTCGCTGGAATGCGACCAGTTGCTGAGCTTTGTTTTGAGGAAGCCCAGTGACACACCTATACTGATCCTTTCTTCGGTGGAAAGGACTAGCTGGGAGGAGAGGCTGTTGAGGTACGTGAGGACGGACATGTTATTAACTCTTCTTTATTTTGTGACCAAAGAAGTTATCTATCAACTCGTCTTTATGGTAGGCAATCTCACGGTATCTGTGTTGCCTTTGGTCAAAACGGTCCGGCGTAAGATAACCATAACTTCCCCAATACTTGAGGAACTCCAACCTGACATTGCACCAGTATGGATTGTTAGTAGCACCTATGATTTCATTGCCGGTATCAGCCATAACGCCGCTAATCTCTTGTACAGGTTCTTGCTCACGGATTGGTTTGACGGTGGCAGAAATCTGCCCTATTGTCGAAACATTAGTGAGACTGGGTTGGTAATATACAACTTGGTTGCTGTTGACAATACTTAGTTTGTTCAGCTCATGGATGTCGTTAGCATTATGAAGTTCCGCATAGCACTGTTTGCGATTCCCGACTTTGTAGACATTGTCATCGTATATGAAAAGAGCCAACTTAGGACTTAAGGGGAAATAGATGATGGCGCCACGAGCACCAAGCCCATTGAGTGGGTAGTTCATCTTTTCCATAAACGGATTGTATAGGCACACCGGATTGTCACTGGTAATGAATGGCACAGATGTCTCGTTAATGAGGACTTTGTTTTTGAGATCTATGCAGATAGGTAGCATCTGCAGGTGAGAACCCAGAGCAAGCTTCTTTGCGGCTTCATCAGTTAGAGTTATGGAATCTATGACATTGTCTGGAATATCTCTTAGGTCTGCTAACTCGGGGTTATCACTGTTTTTACTGATTTCTACCTGGAAGAATTCGCAGGATGGTACCTGTTTCAGTGCTGCTGCATGGAAGATGTAATCTGTACCGGGCATGGCGCTGCGTACGCTCTCAAGGGAACGGACATCACCTATGTAGAACTTGATTTTGTGTGCTACATCGGGATAACGTACCTGATAATCGTGACGCATGTCATCTTGTTTCTTCTCAT
>Ga0209203_1002424_pt1 | contig 12415 bp, 12 predicted proteins | sample AD_UKC109_MetaG_FD_184423 | JGI IMG/M metagenome (GOLD analysis project Ga0209203, IMG submission 184423) | Active sludge microbial communities of municipal wastewater-treating anaerobic digesters from Hong Kong - AD_UKC109_MetaG (SPAdes)... | ecosystem: Engineered > Bioreactor > Anaerobic >...
GGCTCCCAATATCAATTATTTCAATTGTGTTATAGATCTCTTTAAAAGTGACGGCAAGTATCAACACTACTACTTCAATACAAAAGACAATTCCCGCAGTAGAGTGAAACTGTATGAAATTCTGGTAATTAGTGGAAAATGATCTTTAGTATAAATATTTGAGCAGGAAGAGGCAGAAATCTTGGCTGAAACTAATATATATTATACATTAAGATGAAAAAAACGATTATATCCTTATTTGCATTGGTGTTCATCTATTTCTGTACACCTACACCACAAGAAGCTCCCAACACCTTTACCGATAGCCGTGATAGCAAGGTCTATAAAACAGTCACCATTGGGAACCAGGTATGGATGGCAGAAAACCTGGCGTATCTTCCTAATGTAGTTGGTCCGGCAACAGGATCTTACACAGATCCATATTATTACGTTTATGGCTATGATGGCACAAGTGTGACATCAGCCAAAACCACAACCAATTACCAAACCTATGGCGTATTATATAACTGGCCTGCAGCGATGGCTTCATGTCCTCAAGGCTGGCACCTTCCCAGTGGTGCAGAATGGACACAGCTTTCTGGCCACCTAGGAGGAGAAAATGTGTCAGGTGGCATGATGAAAGAAGAAGGAATAAATCGCTGGGTGAACCCCAACTCCGGGGCCACTAACGAAAGTGGTTTTACAGCCCTTCCTGGGGGCTGCTTAACCACAGGTTTTTTCGACATTGGATATGGGGGTTATTTTTGGTCTTCTTCTGCATATGATGATGGCAGTGCGTGGTATAGGACTTTAATGAACAACAGTACGACTATTGCTTCTAATAGAGAAAATATGAGTTTTGGTTTTAGTGTTCGTTGTGTTCATGGTGTTACTCTACCTCAAGTAAGCACGGGGGACGTACTTACCTACATCAATTCTACAACAGTAGACTATTCAGGGAGAGTAATTTCAGATGGTGGATCTCCTGTATCAGCCCGCGGCGTTTGCTGGAGTACGTCTGAGAATCCCACGACTTCAGATTCTAAGACAACAGATGGTACAGGCATGGGACCTTATACTAGCAATATCACTGGCCTTTCTCCGAACACGACTTATTATGTAAGGGCATATGCGACAAATTCTCAAGGAACAGCTTATGGGGAGCAGAGAACTTTTAAAACACTTCCTGCCTCAGATATTGTATATGGCTCATTAACTGATTCCCGGGATGAGAATGTGTATAAAACAGTAACCATTGGAGAGCAAGTATGGATGGCAGAAAACCTGGCGTATTTGCCTGAAGTAAGTCCTTCTTCTTCAGGGTCCAACATTGAGCCTTACTATTATGTTTACGGCTATCAAAGTACAAATGTGTCTGCCGCTAAGGCAACAACTAATTACAATACATATGGTGCTTTATATAACTGGCCTGCGGCCATGACTGCCTGCCCTGAAGGCTGGCATTTACCCAGCGATGATGAGTGGACACAACTGGAAAATTACTTGATTGCCAACGGTTACAATTATGACGCTACTACTACAGGTGATAAAATTGCTATATCTATGGCAAGTACGACGGGATGGGCTGCTTCAGACGGGTCAGGAGCAATCGGCAATACCAATACCGCTTATGACGCATACAGAAACATGTCTGGTTTTACAGCCCTTCCGGGTGGTTACCGTGGCGACGATGGTACATTCGACTACATTGGGTACGTCGGCTACTGGTGGAGTTCTACGCAGGACAATACAGATTACGCCTGTACCCGCTTCCTGTACCACTATCGCAACGACGTAGACAGGTTCCACTTCAGCAAGGAAGACGGGTATTCTGTCCGTTGTGTCCGGGATTAGTAGTACATATTAAATTAAAAAATTAAATCTGCCAATATCCATAGTTTTACAAACCTGTCAGTTATCCGAAGAAATTATAAATAGAGAATATTACGCACAACTGAAAAACTTAACCATAATAAAAGAGAGTATTGGCTCTAATTAAATTATCGCAATTAAAAATATAAATTACAAAAACAGCAACTATTAATTAAAATCTATATACAATGAGAAACTTCATTTTTATTCCAATTGTACTATTGACGTTGTGTTCTTGTGATCCAATGCAAAGGACTATCAATATTCCGGATGTAAAATTTAAGTCATATTTAATTGAACATTTTGATAATGACCGAGACAGTGAAATAAGTAAAGCCGAAGCAATACTAGTAGACAAAATTGAAATTAATACTGACAAAATATACTCGTTAGAAGGCATTGAACACTTTATCAATCTTGAATATCTGGTTTGCAACGGGTCTTATGAAGATGGAACTGCTTATGGACAATTAACGTCTGTTGATGTTAGCGATTTAATTTATTTAATTGAATTTTGGTGTAAGAACAATAAAATTAGCACATTAAATGTTGAGAATAATCGCATGTTGGAGCTTTTATATTGCAATAATAATCAGATTACTTCTATTAATACAAAAAATAATGAGAGATTAGACGGTTATGGATGCGCGAACAATAAAATCTCCATCATTGACGTTTCACAAAACAGGGCCCTAACTTCTTTAATTTGTTCCAATAACAATATTTCATCAATTGACATAGGGAATAATGTAATGCTGGAATTTTTTGCTTGCCAAGATAATAACCTAACAACTATTAACACACTAAAAAACGTCTCTTTAAAAGACTTTTTTTGTGATAGCAACAATCTTTCAAACCTTGATGTTAGCAAAAACCGAGAACTAGTCTGGTTGGACTGTGATAACAACAATCTTTCAACCCTTGATGTTAGTAATAATCAAGAACTAGAGTGGCTGGATTGTACAAATAATCAACAACTAAACGAATTATGGCTACATCATGGTCAAACAATAGTGTTGTTCTTTAAAGACGATCATACAATCATTAAATACAAATAAGCTACTATTAAAGAAGATTATAATGAGGCCTTATATTCAGACCACAGGGTAAATCTAAAAATAAAGATAAACAGTAAGTGCCCGATGCAGAGAGCAGAGCGAATACTGATCTGTTCTGGAGTGTAAAGAGTTTGTGGTCTGGAATGGAGCGTCAGTGGAAAGGAGGATGACTGATGCCGCGGCACGGTGCGGATTAAAGAACGGCTTTTGGGAAGGATTCCTTTGAGATTACTTTTTAGAATATGTATACTGAATTCAAAGTCATTCCAACCGAAATCAAAGTCAAACCAACTGGAAACGGAATTTATTGCTGTTTTCTGTCCTTTCAAGATAACGATTGCAGGATTACGAATCCCGGAATTGCATAATAATGATTAATTTAGAGGCAGACTTACTGCTAGGATGGCGGTATTTGATGGTTCGGCTTGTAGAGAAGGATTACTTAGTGCCGGAAGGAGCAGGATTTAGGGTGCAGGAGGTCGAAACACTGACACCAAAAGAATATGCAGTGTTTTATCTTTGAAATAAGTGCTATTTATCGTTTTGAGTAGCTCTTTGTCATTTTTAAAAAAATAATACTATGAAAAAACTACTTTATTATTTTTTATCCTTTGTATGCTTGTCCTCTATTTTATCATGCGATAAATTAGGTTCCCTTAATGGAACCACTTGGTATGATTTATCTTCAGACATATCAAAAAGATATGTATTTGTTTCAAACACAGAATGCATCGCTTACTCAGATAATATTCTTGATGATGGAGGTGGAGACCATACGGTAAACTATACATATGAATATTCGTATCCAGAAGTAAAGTTATACTTTGTGACAACCAATATTTATCTAATGGGAAGAATGTTAGAGTTTGCTGACTTAAGGGGAGTAATTAATGGAGATGAAATGGTACTTACAAATCGTAGCACTCACGAAAATATTGGAACTATTACAAAGATAAAGTAACAACAATTCATCCTATACTTTAGATATTCAATTATTTAACTTATATATATTATTATGGAGTAAACAAAATTCTTAGACTACCCGGCTATCTTTACGTCTTTAGCCTTTTGCAACAATGCTATTATTGATGAAGGAAAATTCATTCCGTATAACAAAATGACTATGCATATTGAAAAGAGAACTGTGTGGGATTTATTGGAAAAACAAGCTACAAATCCCATATGGCTAAAGTTTTATCCTAAACAGCAAAGGAAAGAACTTATGGATTATTTTGATAGTAGCTTAAACGCTATTGACGCTGAAGATAAATACGATATTACAAAGAATGGGAATTGTTTGCTATTGTCCTATTAAATAGAAGCTGTACAAAATGGGAAGGAATCCGGGTGGTTCGAATCACTAAATAATGAATGTAGTGATAGCGCAGATTAAACAGTATTATATTGTACAGACCTGATACCATAGTTCTAACCGCAGATAGGAATCATAGAGATAACAACTGCAATGATAAGACGAGGAGAAATACCAATGACATTTGAACGATGGATGAACCAATTCAGAGAAGAATATGAACAGATTTCTCTTGACTATTTTAATAGCTACGAATCTGGTTTGAAGAATCTTTCGGATGAATACAATGCCATCCTGGCTGAGAGAGAAAGTAGAAATATTTATGAGGCTTGGGAGTTTTCAATTTTTGGTATCATAAAATTCAAAAGACCTGAAGAGAATCTGCACTCACCGCTCTTGGCAGAACTTTTAAACCCATTGGGGTCGCATGGGCAAAAAGATACATTTTATAAGTTATTTATCAAGAGAATTCTTGGCCCTAATGACTCTGAAAATTTTATCAATGATAATCCAAACGACTATCTTTTAATAGAAGAGGAAAAAATTAAGAATAAGAATGATCAGGGTAGAATAGATATTACTATCAAATCAAACGATCCACAAAAAAAGTTTGCAATTATTATTGAAAACAAATGGGACAGCGGCGATAGTTGTTTTGACCAGATTTATAAATACTACCGGAATTATTCTCATCCTACTGGGAAAGCCTACACAGATAAAAATTTAAGGGTTATTTACCTCACCAAGTACGGCAATGATCCTGGCAAGGTAAAAGACAAACGTTTTGCAGCATTTTTAAAGGATAAAAAAGGGAGAGTTTATTTTCCAATATCTTATTTAATACATATCCAAGAGTGGCTTGAAGAATGTATAAAACAATGCCAATCACCAAAAGTCACACACATAATTGAACAATACTTAATTTTATTAAAATATGGCATCAGAAATTGACGATAAAAAGTTCGAGTTGATAACTAGAACAGAAAATTTTGATTTTGCATATGATATAGTTGAGAACTTTCAGTCTATTAAAGAACGACTAGTTCATGAATTTTGGGACTTGCTCCTCAAAAGATTTCGAAACGAAAACCCGGATTGTAAAATAGATGACTCATTAGAACAACAAGTCGATATCAAATACAAGGCATTTAATGATGTCACTTATTATTTCAGCATTATTGATGACCATTTCGAATATGGGATTTATTTTGCAAATAATGGATCAAAAAAGAAAATTCAGGAATTGGAGTCTTTCTTTAAAGAAAGCTTTAATGAAGATATGAACGACGAAGAGCAAAAGTTATCTTTTTTTTATGACATTGAAGATGAGGACCTAGATTCACTATATGGGCTAAAGAAGCTCTTGCCGGCAAACAGAGATCAGCTGATTGAGAAGTACATCAAAGATTATCAAAAGAAATATAAAGCCATATTCAAGTTATTATCTAATTATTCTAATAGGCGAAAAAAAATAAAAAGCTTATAACTCATATAGAACCTTGAAAAGTGCAGTTTGAGTGGTTTACGATAGATATTCAAAAAACCCGGCACATGAGAAATCGCTTCATAATCTTTCTCCTACTTACCCTACTACCCTTTGGGTTATATAGCCAGACGTTCCAGGTGAAGGTCGTCGGGATTTCTGATGGGGATACCTTTACGGGATTGAACAGCGACAACCTCCAATTGAAATTCAGGATACACGGCACCGATGCGCCGGAGAAGAAGCAAGCTTTTGGAACGAAAGCCAGGGAACACCTCGGCGCGTTGATATTTAAGCAAAACGTGACCGTCGACGTAAACGATCGGGATAGATGGGGCCGGTATATCGCCAGGGTTGCAACAGAGGACGGGAGGGATGTCGGAAAGGAGATGATTCAGGCCGGGCTGGCCTGGCATTACAAGCATTACGACAAGTCGGAAGCGTATGCGCAAGCGGAGCAGACAGCACGGGTAAAGTCAGTGATTCGATTGGAGCGCAGCTTTTAGAGCGTCAAGAGGTTGCAGAAATAGCACAGGTGAATGGATGGATAAAGGAATGATTCATAATTCTTATAAACATAGCTGGACAAAACAAAATGCGCGCTCAAGTTTGTGGCTAGTGTATCGGCCCACGAAAAATATGGATTATGTTTACACTAGCCTGTTCCAAACTTTAAGCATTGACCTTAGCAACAAAAAGCAATGTGTGCAAAGGTGTTGCACACCAACAATTGTTTTACTATTTTTGTAAAACACTCAATATCATATGCCAACAAATAATCATGCAGTAATTAGATATAGAGTGCTTGATAAATGTCTCCAAAAAAAATCAGAAGACAATACAGAACAGCAACTTAGAAAGTTATGTAGCAATGCTATAAGCGAATTCGATCCAAATTACGAAGCAGCAGAAGTCAGCCTTCGAACATTTCGGTTAGACATAGCATATTTAAAGAGAGCTGCTACAGCGATAGATCCGGATGTAGAAATCATATCTCGTTTGGGAAGTTCGCGCTATTATTATTTTTATTCAAAGCCTGGTTTTTCAATTTATAAGAACGAACTTACTAGTTCAGAGGTAGGACAATTCAGCTGTGCCATGCAATTGCTTGGGCGTTTTAAAGGTCTTCCCGAATATGACGGGATAGCAGAACTTGGAAGTAAACTGAAAAAAAAATACGGTATAATCGCAAGCGAAAAAGCCTATGTCGAATATGAACATGTGGAGAGTGTTGGAGAAGAAGCAATGCCTGAGATATGTAATGATATAATCAATCAGCAGCCAATAAGAATACTATATTCTCCATTTGGAAAGCCAGATGTTCAGTGGATAATTCATCCCTATTTCTTGAAAGAGTACAACAATCGTTGGTTTTTATTTGGATATAATGAGGAAGAGTCGAAGATTAGCAACCTGGCTTTAGATAGAATACGTGATATAGAGCCTGTATCCAATAGTTTTATTCCAAATACATTTGTTCAATTTGATTCATATTTCAACAATATCATTGGAGTTACTGTAGAAGACAAACCAGTTGTCAAAATTGTATTGAAGGCAACGGGAAAAAGGTTTCCCTATATTGAAACAAAGAAACTCCATGCATCACAAAAGTATGAGGACTTCAATGACAAAACAATTTCGATTTCTGTGATACCAAATAAAGAGCTGGATGCATTGATTCTTTCTTTTGGAGCAGACCTTGAGATTATTTCCCCAGAGTGGTATAGGGATCATATAAAAGCAAAGGCTTGTTCTTTATATCAAGTTTATTTTGGTGGGCAAGAAGATTGCACACCAGAGCCTAATCTTTGCGATGTCAATCAAGGTTCAACGAATATTTTTTAAGTTATGGATTTTCGCTCGGTCACTTCGTTAGTTAATGAAATTCTTAGTGTTAGTAAGTATAGTAAACTTGACACCATGGATGGAATTGCTCTTCTTATCTGTTGGCATCATGGAGAATCTTTCAGAAGTAATTTTTCAGATGGATCTTTTAGTGAATTGTATAGTTCGGGAGAATGGGCATATCATTTTCTAATAAATACTTTAACGGAAGAGCAGCGTAAACTGATATATAACAACTGGGAAGTTGTAGCGGAAATTCTCTTCAATATGTATATTTTAGAGAAGGATATAATAACCGTCTCAGAACCAGCATCCGTTTTGATGACTCATCTACTTAATGTTGAAACTGATGATTATTTTCCTAGTGACCCAATCCACAATCCGTTTGGAGGAGACCTCTATGTAGCTATGAATCATGAGGATTGGTACATTCGTGTTGAAGACAGTAGTCAAAATAATCTCCGTTTTTATGAATTGTACCTCATCGCTAAAGGACGGAAATCCTGTTTTGAATATTATCAAAAGAATCCTTTTAACAAGGAGAATCCGGACCAGACTTACAAGTATATGTATATTCCCGGTATTCCTATTGGGATAAAACAATATGGGAGCAAATATGCTGAAGAGTATGTAATCAAGGCTTTAGGACATTTAGAAGAGGGTGGCAGAATGATAGTTGCGCTTCCGAGTGACTCTCTGTGGTCAGATGATTACTATGAGTTGAGGGAAGAGTTGATAAATAGTCAGAAGCTTAAATACGTCATCAGTTTTAGACCTGGTTCATATTTTGCATCGTCAGGAATTGCGATGACCGCATATGTAATTGATAATAATGTTATTAAAGAAAGATCTTTTGCTTATGTTGATCTCACCAAGGTTAGCCTAACGGATCAGAACGCAAGGCAAAGTGTTGCTCATAGGATTGAAGATGGAGACACAACCCTCGTTACCAATATTTCTTTTGATAGCATACTTGGTTCACAGGACTATAGTTTAAGAACAAGTATAGGAGATGCGGCACATAAAGAACGCATTGGCGTTAAATACATAAAGTTGAGAGAGGTCCTGACTCCATACAAAAAGACAGACGTCTTAGATGGTACTGATATGGTTCCCCGTTTGAGCGGTAAAGACATGCATCTGACACTTCCTGAGTTTGAGATTGATGTTAAGGAAATAGGGTTGGCTGCACTTAATGGAAGATTTAATCGTATTGATGAACCAGTATTCTGTTTTCATTCAATTACTAGAAATTATGTATGGTTTTCAGGAGCACAAGACTTTTCTTCATATTGCAACAATGACATATTTCTTTTCCGTTTGGCTAGTGACATTATCACACCTGAATACTTATGCTTCATTTTGAGTGAAGATGATGTTGTAGCAGATATTCAAAGCCGAGTCACAGGTGTAATCCCTAGAATAAGCCGGGAAAATTTACTGGATGTGTTAATTCCTGTTCCTGATGATAGTTCCCAAGAAGTATCTCTACAGCGTATTGCTTCTTATATTTCCGAACTCAAATCCAAACTTTTTAAAACGAGTAAAAAAGTGACAGAGGAAACAATAGAGGACATTCGAGATGATATAGAAGATAAAAAGCACTTGCTTGGGTCCTACAATTCAGAGATTCAAACAGGGTTGAACCGAATTGTAAAAAAGTTGAGAGACGGGGTAGTATATGATGCTCACACCAAAGTTTTTAACGAATCAAATATTGAAATTGCCGATTTCCTGGCAGGTTTAGTTAGTAAGAGCGTTACTCTGGGATTTATAACTGCATCAATTGGAGGGAACATTTTTGAACCTGTTAATAAACCTTTAAATACAGATCTGTTTTTTCGTGACTATAAGAATGACCTAGATAGCGATGATTGCTTTAGGGATATTGATGTCTTGATAGAGATAAAAGAGCCGAATACTTTTATAATGATTGACCATAAGGCACTACGGCTTACTTTGGACACAATAACCAATAATGCAATTATGCATGGTTTCTCTGATCCTTTCTATGGACAGAAGTGCTTGAAAATATCGCTTGAACAGGAACCATTAAAAGGCGTGGCCATACTTACTGTCGCGAATAATGGCAATCCGGTTGCTGAGGAGTTCAATGACAAACTATATGCTTCTAAATTTGGAAAATGTGGTCCAACAGCACATAGCGGAAGAGGTGGTAATTTTATCCACAAAGCTATGAAATACTATAAAGGCGAATATTCAATTAATACAACTGATAAAGATTGGCCTTTCATAATATCCCTTTACATACCTTTTAGCCATGAGTAAACAACGAGTATTATGGGTTGAGGACACACCGGAGTTGTTGTCCAATTTTAAGAATGATATTGAAGAAGATGGCCAAATTGAGTTTGTAATCTTCACAGATTCCGCGAGTGCTATTAACTATCTAGAATCCAGAATAGAAGAAATCACAGCTGCTGTATTAGACATAGAAAGTTTTACTAGCAATGTTTCAGAAGAAGAAACAAAAAACAGTTTTTGCAGAGTCAGGGATTGTATAAACACGTTAAAGTTCCGAAACCCTATTGAGTATTTCGCGTTTACCGGGAAAGGAAAGTATTTATCTGACAAGGCGAGTTTCAGGGAAGAATATGGATGTGAAATTTTTGATAAAAACTTCCAAAGCATTGAAGCTGGGAAGTTTTTAAAAGAGATTGTTGACAGGCATATTATCGCTCAGATATTACATAAATATGGAGATACGTTTGGCCTAAGTGAGGATATTAAAAGAGACCTATTGAGCATCCTGCTGGTGCTGGAAAAGCAAGAGTGGAAAAATAGCGGAGTATTTAATCAAATAAGAAAAGTACTTGAATGGGTTATGAAGTTTTGCAATAAAATTGGACTCTCTCCTGTTGTTTTCTCAGGAACAAATCTAACAGAATGCAGTATGTTCTTAGGAAATGTGGCAATGTCAGAATTTGTGCCTTTACATATTCAACGTAGTTTTCACTCTGCAGTGAGTATTGCCAATGATGGCAGCCACCGACTTTCAATAGATTCAATCATCACAAATGGAGAAGCTCCATATCTTATTAGAAGCACAACATTTGAATTGTTGAATATCATAAATTGGCTAAAGACATTCTCAATCGACGAGATGGATGTCTTGGAGAGAAGTGTTCAGACAAAAAAAATCTATAACAAAATAGATCAGAACAAGAACAAGTAAACCATATCGCACATGAGTAAGACTACAAAAAAGAACGGAAACGGCACCAGCGAGCCTTTGGAGAAACAGCTGTGGAAGACAGCCGACAAGCTCAGGAAGAACATTGACGCTGCGGAGTATAAGCACGTAGTTTTGGGACTGATATTCCTAAAGTATATTTCCGATGCTTTTGAGGAGTTATACGCCCGGCTGAATGCCGAAAAGGCCCAGGGCGCCGATCCCGAAGATAAAGACGAATACAAGGCGGAAAATGTGTTTTTCGTGCCACCGCAAGCCCGCTGGTCCCTGTTGCTGTCCAAAGCCAAACAGGTGGACATCGGAAAGATAGTGGACGAGGCCATGGATGCCATCGAGAAGGAAAATACGTCCCTCAAAGGCGTCTTGCCCAAGGTTTACGCACGTCAGAACCTTGACCCCACAAGCCTCGGGGAATTGATAGACTTGGTGGGCAACATCGCCCTTGGCGATACCAAAGCCCGGAGCGCTGATGTCCTCGGCCATGTGTTTGAATATTTCCTGGGGGAATTTGCCCTTGCCGAGGGGAAGAAGGGAGGGCAGTTCTATACACCCAGAAGTGTGGTAGAGCTTTTGGTCGAGATGCTGCAACCTTTCCAAGGCAGGGTCTTTGACCCCTGCTGTGGCTCGGGAGGCATGTTCGTGCAATCGGAGAAATTCGTGACGGAACATCGCGGAAGGACAAATGACATTTCCATATACGGACAGGAAAGCAACCAAATTGATATTAATTGAACCTTACAATAATGAAAAAGATTGTCTTTCTGCTTTCAATGGGAATGCTTTTATTTTCCTGTCGCCCTGAGGATAATCTTTCTGTCAGCACAGGTGAAGTAACCGACATAACTGCCACAAAAGCGACCTGTGCTGGTAATGTGACTGCGGATGGTGGTACGGCAATAATAGCACGGGGTGTTTGTTGGAGTACAACAGAAAATCCCATAATCATAACAGGGTAATAATGAATTCTGTATATAAAATGGGACAAAAAATAAATTAGTGGTTAGTTAGTAAAACAAATGCCCACAAGCAGTTACGCTCTACTTTATCCAGTTATTGAAAACGGAGATCATAGAAGAAAAGAACGAGATTAAGAATTAGTCAAAGGTGGTAGAATTTGATTTCATTAATAAATACAGGACAAATATAAAGAATAAAGTAACTTAGACAGTTGATATAATTATTGCTAAATGTGGCTGAATTGAAGAAAAATATGAAGATGGACAAACAGCTTAAATCCAAAAAGCGGGTTGCAGATCACGGTGAAGTGTTTACCAATGAGAGAGAGGTTAATGCAATGCTCGACCTTGTTAAGCAGGAAACAGAAAGAATTGACTCTCGATTCCTTGAACCTGCTTGCGGAAACGGAAACTTTTTAGCAGAAGTATTAAGACGAAAATTGGCCGTAGTAGATGCTCGATACAGCAAAAGCCAAGTGGAATGGGAACGTTATTCTGTGATTGCAATATCCAGCATTTACGGAGTTGACATTTTAGAAGACAATGCCCAAGAATGCCGAGACCGTTTACTTGGTATTTATACCGATTTGTATTCTAAAGTATTCAAACAGGTGAAAAATGAGTGTATTCGTTCTGTTCGTTTTTTATTGAGCAGAAACATTCTTTGGGGTGATGCCTTGGACTTTACCAATCCCG
>Ga0209203_1002436_pt1 | contig 12378 bp, 10 predicted proteins | sample AD_UKC109_MetaG_FD_184423 | JGI IMG/M metagenome (GOLD analysis project Ga0209203, IMG submission 184423) | Active sludge microbial communities of municipal wastewater-treating anaerobic digesters from Hong Kong - AD_UKC109_MetaG (SPAdes)... | ecosystem: Engineered > Bioreactor > Anaerobic >...
ATGCCGATCCGGTGATCGAAGGTGCCGGCCCTTCGCGGCCCGGCATGGTGATGCTGATCGAAGACCTCACCGATCTCGGCAATCTCGAGGCCGAGCTGGCGCACAACGACCGCCTGGCCTCGGTCGGCCGCCTGGCCGCCGGTGTTGCACACGAGATCGGCAACCCGGTCACCGGCATTGCGTCGCTGGCGCAGAACCTGCGCCACGAAGAAGACCCCGAGGTGATGCGCCAGAGCATCGAGGACATCATCGAGCAGACACGGCGTATCTCCGACATCCTCGGCACGCTCAAGAGCTTCAGTCGCGGCAGCCGCCACCTGCAACAGCGCGAGACCTTCGCCCTGCACGAGGCGATCGACCAGGCGGTACACCTGCTGGAACTGACACACAAACACGACGGCATCCGCTTCGAGGCGAGCTGCCCGCCCGACATCATCCTCACCGGCAACCGCCAACAACTGTCGCAGGTCCTGGTCAACCTGATGGGCAATGCCGCCGACGCATCGAAACCGGGCGATCGCGTCGACCTGCTGGCGCGCTGCAGTGCGGACGAAGCGGTGATCGAGGTAATGGACCAGGGACAGGGCATTCCCGATGACCTGAAGGAAACGGTCTTCGAGCCCTTCTACACCACCAAGCCCACGGGCCAGGGCACCGGGCTCGGCCTGTCGCTGGCATACAAAATCATCGAGGACCACAACGGCACCCTGACGATCGATTCACAGGCCGGATTCGGCACGCGCGTGATCGTCACCCTGCCCCTGCGGGAAACAGAACAACCCTATGCACCACTTGCTCATCATTGAAGACGAACCTGTGATCCGCGGCGCCTTGCGCCGCCTGCTCGAACGCCACGGACACCAGGTCAGCGAGGCCGAATCGGTGGAAGCCGCAAAGGCCATGGGCCGCCTCGGTGACTACAACCTGATCATCACGGACCTGCGGCTGCCGGGGCAGCCAGGCAACACGGTACTGAAGATGGCACCCGACGTGCCGGTCATCATCATGACCAGCTATGCCAGCGTGACCTCGGCGGTCGAGGCGATGAAGAGCGGCGCCGCGGACTACATCGCAAAGCCGTTCGACCACGACGAACTGGTGATGCTGGTCGACAAGGTGCTGCGTGAAAAACAGAAAGAGCGCCGCGCCGCCGCACTGCAGACCGATGTCGACCAGGCCTATCCGGTGGCCGGCATGATCGGCAAGAGCGCGGCGATGAGCGAGGTGTGCAGCCGCATCCACAAGGTCGCACCGACCGATGCCACGGCGCTGATCATCGGTGAATCGGGGACGGGCAAGGAACTGGTCGCACGCGCCCTGCACAAGTACAGCCGGCGTTCCGACGCCCCCTTCATCGCATTCAACTGTGCCGCCGTGCCGGAGCGGTCGATCGAGGCCGAGCTGTTCGGCCAGCACCAGTCGGATCGCTTTCGACCCGGACTGATGCAGACGGCCGAGGGCGGGACGCTGTTTCTCGACGAGATCGGCGAGCTGCCGACCGCCGCGCAGGCTCGCCTGCTGCGCGTGCTGCAGGGTGGAGATCATGACGGTGACCACGGCGGCGGCAGCCCGAACGTCCGTGTCCTCGCAGCGACCCATCGCGACCTGCGCAAGCTGGTGCAGGAAAACGCATTCCGCAGCGACCTGTACTTCCGCCTGCGGGTGGTTGAACTGACACTGCCGCCATTGCGCGAGCGCGGCGACGACGTGATCGAACTCGCAGTGTTCCTGCTCGACAAGGCACGCAAGCAACTCGGCCGCGGCCCACTGAAGATCAGTCGCGAGGCCCTGGACGCGATCCGCCGTTACCACTGGCCGGGCAACGTGCGCGAACTGTCCAACGCGATCGAGCGCTCGGTCATCCTGTGCGAGGACGACGTGATCACCCCGGACCTGTTGGCGATCGATCACCGGGTCACCAGCACCAGCACCGCGGCGGATCTCAACGACAGACTGTCGCTGGAGGAGTATTTCCGGGTGTTCGTGCTCGAACACCAGGAAAACATGACCGAGACCGAACTGGCCCAGGCCCTGGGGATCAGTCGCAAGACGCTGTGGGAACGCCGCCAGCGTTTTGGCCTGCCGCGGCCGAAAAAGCGCGGCTGAGAAACGGCGACCGGGCACGACGGAAAAACTTTTTGCCCTTTACCACGGGAAACACCAACGTTACGTTTAGTAACAGATCGATGCGATTTTCGTTACCTAACGACTCAATCCAGGGCTTTTCCGGCCTCTTCGGGCCTAATTTAAGTTACTGATTTACTTTGACAATTATCAAGCAGGGCGCGGACAATCGCGGCACCTGGCAACCTGCATCAAGAACAGGTAACAGTTCCGGGGCCGCATGTCGGCAGGTAGCGAACGGAATCGATCGACAAGGTGGGAAAGCCACCGGCGTGCAGCATCGCCAGAACCCGGCAATTTTTAACAACTGTCCATTGTCACAACCGCGGAGTGATCAAACTATGGATTCAAAAGCTGCGCAGTACTGGAAGGCGAACCTACGCCTGCTGGTAAGTCTGCTCGTGATCTGGTTCGTCGTCTCGTACGGCTTCGGGATCATTCTTGCCGATGCACTCAACGCCATCCGTATCGGTGGTGTGGGCCTCGGCTTCTGGTTCGCCCAACAGGGGTCGATCTACGTCTTTATCGTCCTGATTTTCTTTTACGCTGCCCGCATGAACGCGCTTGATCGCGAGTTCGACGTGCACGAAGACTAAGAGGTAGCGTTTCAATGGATCTCAATACAATTACCTATACCGTCGTCGGCGCGACATTCCTGCTGTACATCGGGATCGCCCTTTGGGCACGCGCTGGTACCACCGGCGAGTTCTATGTTGCCGGCAAGGGCATCCACCCGGTTGCCAACGGCATGGCTACCGCCGCTGACTGGATGTCCGCAGCATCCTTCATCTCGATGGCCGGCCTGATCGCCTTCAATGGCTACGGCGCCTCGGTCTTCCTGATGGGCTGGACCGGCGGTTACGTGCTGCTGGCACTGCTGCTTGCACCTTACCTGCGTAAGTTCGGCAAGTTCACGGTGCCGGAGTTCATCGGCGAGCGCTTCTACTCGCAGACCGCGCGCCTGGTGGCGGTTATCTGCCTGATCCTGGCCTCGGTGACCTATGTAATCGGCCAGATGAAGGGTATCGGTGTCGCGTTCTCGCGCTTCCTGGAAACCAGCTACGAGATGGGCCTGTTCATCGGTATGGGCATCGTGTTCGTGTACGCGGTACTGGGCGGCATGAAGGGCATCACCTACACCCAGATCGCGCAGTACGTGGTGCTGATCTTCGCCTACACCATCCCGGCCGTGTTCATTTCCATGAACCTGACCGGCAACCCGATCCCGCAGCTGGGCCTCATCGGCACCATGGCCGACGGTTCGGGGATGGACATGATGGCGAAGCTCGACCAGGTGGTGACCGACCTCGGTTTCGCGCAGTACTCCGAACAGGTGATGGGCTCGAAGCTCAACATGTTCGTGTACACGCTGTCGCTGATGATCGGTACCGCGGGTCTGCCGCACGTCATCATCCGCTTCTTCACCGTTCCCAAGGTGAAGGACGCCCGCAGCTCCGCTGGCTGGGCACTGGTCTTCATCGCGATCCTGTACACCACCGCGCCGGCAGTCGGCTCGATGGCACGCCTGAACCTGATGAACACCATCCAGACCGGCCCGGTCGGCGAGGTCACGGCGAACGTCGAGTACGCCAAGGTCCCTGACTGGTTCCGCAAGTGGGAGGCGACCGGCCTGTTGCAGTACGAAGACAAGAACGGCGACGGCCGTATCCAGTACTACAACGACAAGAACGCCGAGATGGCCAAGAAAGCCGAATCGTATGGCTGGAAAGGCAACGAGATGGTCAAGGTCGACAACGACATCATGGTTCTGGCGAACCCTGAGATCGCCAGGTTGCCGAACTGGGTCATCGCGATCGTGGTTGCCGGTGGCCTTGCTGCCGCACTGTCGACCGCCGCTGGTCTCTTGCTGGCCATCGCCTCGGCGGTGTCGCACGACGTCATCAAGGGCATGATCAATCCCAACATCTCGGAGAAATCCGAGCTGCTGGCATCGCGCGTGTCGATGGTCGGCGCCATCGCGCTGGCCGGTTACTTCGGTCTGCACCCGCCGGGCTTCGCTGCCGGCACCGTGGCTATCGCGTTTGGTCTGGCTGCTGCCTCGATCTTCCCCGTGCTGATGATGGGCATCTTCAACAAGAAGGTGAACCGCGCCGGCGCGATCTGGGGGATGATCTCGGGCATTACCGTGACCATGCTCTACGTGTTCCAGGAGAAGGGCATCTTCTTCATCCCTGGCACCGCTGATGTCCTCCAGTGGGAGGGCTACACGAAGAGCTGGTTCATGGGCATCTCGGTCAATGCGTTCGGCGCAGTGGGTGCTCTGATCAACTTCGTCGTCGCTATCCTGGTGTCGAAAGTCACCGCTGAGCCGCCGGAGCATATCCAGCACCTGGTCGAGGACATCCGCGTACCCAAGGGTGCCGGCGCTGCCACCGACCACTGAGTGACAATCCTGTAGAAGGCTTGGCCCCGTCTGAATAGACGGGGCCTTTTTCTTTGTGAGGCTTTCTGAATCGTTTCTGATTTGCAGCCGCAATCCGAAGCGATCCACATAGCCGCATTTGCTAAGCTCGTGTCACGAGCCAACCATCACAACAAGCGCAGGAACATAAGATGGAAGTCGAACTGATCGAGATCCGCCAGTTTCTCGAACAACGCAGTCCGTTCAATTACCTCGGCCAGGAACTGCTCGACCAGCTTCCCAAAGACATCGAGATCCGCTACCTGCGACGCGGCGGCAAGTTTCCGCCGAAAGAAGGCTTCCTGTACGTGGTGCGCAGTGGCGCAATCAAGATCCTCGATCGCAGTGGCGAGCTGTGCGAGAAACTGGCCGAGGGCGACATCTACAGTGTGACCTGTCAGCTGGTGAACCTGTCGCAATGCGACCATGGCGAGGCGGTCGAAGACACGCTGCTGTACATGCTCAGCTGCGACCGGCTAAAGGCACTGTGCCGTGAGTCGAAGGCGTTCAGCGAGCACTTCTCGGCCACGATCAAGGACCGTCTCAGGGCCGCCGTGGCCACCAGCCAGGAATCGGACGATCCGGCAGTCGCGGCGATGATGGTCGAGATTGGCAGCCTGATCCGCAAAGATCCGATCACGATCGAGGCCGGCACCAGCATCCGTGCAACCGCTGCGTTGATGAGCAACCGCGATGTCTCGTCGGTGATGATCCTCGAAGACGGCAAGCTGGTCGGCCTGGTGACCGACCGCGACCTGAGAAAGCGCTGCGTCGCCATCGGCCTGACCGGCAACGAGCCCATCGACCAGATCATGACCCCAGACCCAAAGACCATCGATGCCAGCACGCTGACGGCGCAGGCATTGATGACCATGACCCGTATGCGCTTCCATCACCTGCCGGTGATGCAGCACGGCAAGCTCATCGGCATGGTCACGGCCACCGACCTGGCCAACCACCAGAGCGCAAACTCAGCCTACCTCGCCGCCGACGTACGCAAGGCGAAGTCGGTGAACGACTTGGTCGAGGTGAGCAAGCGCCTGCCCAATCTGCACCTGCACCTGGCCAACGCCAGCGTCACGGCGCGGCATATCGGCGAAGCGGTATCCTGTCTCACCGACTCGATCACCGGGCGTCTTCTGGAAATGGCCGAAGCGACGCTCGGGGAGCCGCCGGTACCGTATGTGTGGATGGCCGGTGGCTCGCAGGCAAGGCATGAGCAGAGCTCGCATTCCGACCAGGACAATGCACTGCTGTTGTCGGACGACGTCCAGCCGGAGCACGACGCGTACTTCTCTGCACTCGCCAAGTTCGTCAGCGACGGCCTCGCCGAGTGCGGTTTCGTCTATTGTCCCGGCGACGCGATGGCCACCAACCCACAGTGGCGCAAGCCGCTGAAGGTGTGGATGGGCTATTTCGACCGCTGGATACAGAGCCCGGAACCCAAGTCGGTGATGTTATCGAGCATCTTCTTCGACCTGCGACCGGTCAGGGGCAGCACCGAGCTGTTCACGCCACTGCAGCAGAACATCCTGAAGAAGTCGCAGGAGAACCGGATCTTTCTCGCCTACATGATGGCCAACGCGATGAGCCATCGGCCACCACTCGGGTTCTTCCGCCAGTTCGTCCTCGAGCGCGGCGGCGAGCATGACGACACCCTTGACCTGAAGCACCGCGGTATCGTGCCAATCACCGACATGGCCAGGGTGCTGGCACTGTCGCTGGGCAAAGCGCCGGTCAACACGGTCGAGCGCCTGCGCGCCTGTTCAGGCACCAACGTGCTGTCGGCCGACATGGCTGAAAACCTCGAAGACGCGCTGGAGTTCATCGCCTCACTGCGCATCCACCACCAGGCACAGCAGATCAAGCGCGGCCAGAAGGCCGACAACTATGTGCCACCGAGCGACCTCTCCGAACTCGAACGCGAACATCTCAAGCACGCGTTCAGGGTCATCCAGACCATGCAGGAGTCGATGGTCAAGCGCTTCGGTGCGGACAAGCTCGGTTGAACGGCGTGTTCACACGCTTTTTCAGCAAGGACTACCAACGCAAGAAGGCGTTGGCCCGGGCGGCACCGGGGCCGCTGGCCGACTATCTCGCGACACCCTTCCCTGATCGGAAAGGCGATTGCCGCAACATACCCATCGTCGCACTCGATCTGGAAACGACCGGCCTCGACCCACGCAAGGACGTGATCCTCAGTATCGGCCTGGTCGAGATCAACCACTTCGGCATTCAGCTGGGCACCGCCTGGCACAGCATCGTGCGCATCGATCGCGACATCCCGGGTGAGACTGCGGTGATCCACCATATTACCGACGACCAGTCCGCCGCCGGCGCACCGATCGAACAGTTGCTGCCCGAGCTGCTGCAGCGCCTCGCCGGCAAACCGATGCTCGTGCATTACTCGCCGATCGAGCAGAACTTCATCGATACCGCGTGTCAGCGTCTCTACGGCGCGCCTTTCGTCGTCCCGATCATCGACACCCTGGAGATCGGCCAGCGGGTGTTCGTGCGTCGCAACCACACGATCCAGCCGGGCGACCTGCGCCTGTTCAATCTGCGGCCCAGGTACAATCTGCCACAATACAAGGCGCACAACGCACTCAGTGACGCCCTGGCCACGGCAGAGCTGTTTCTCGCCATGGCCGACAATCTTTACCCCGGACGCCCCTGCCCGCTCGGCGAGTTCCTGAGCAGGCGTTAACCGCACGAGTACCCATGGAAGAGAAGAAACCGAATATCCACAAGACCCTGTTCTTCCTGATCCTGGTGTTCGTTCCGCCGTATTGGCTGATCTTCACCGACGAAGGCTCGCGCATGTCCGATACGGCATTGCTGTGGCTGCTCGGTGAAGACGAGATAAAGTTCAACGTGAAGGAACTGAAGAGCAGCTTCACCCGCCAGGACATTCAGACGGTGTTCAGCGACAACGATTGGCAATGCGGTACGCAGAAAACCGCCTTCGGCAACAATCTCTGTGTTGCCCAGATCGGCACCTTCAACGGCTTTCCTTCACGTGTACTGACCCTGTATTTTCACGACGACAACATCAGTGGAATGAAGCTTGTCTACCGCGACCAGTACCACCAGCAGCTGATGGGCCACTTCATCGAGCAACTCGGCCAACCGGGAAATGTCGAGGCAGTGCTGAATGCCGGACCGGACGCCGACAACATCCTGGAATGGGATCTCAACCAGGGCGTGCTGGTGATGAAGAAGGTGCTGGGCAAGACCGACGAACCCTCGGTTTTCTGGCTGGCGAGCAAACCGAAAGACTGACGGTACGGTGTACGCGTACCTCAGGGAAGCGGAAAACCTATCCTGACCCCGAGCCCCCTGCCGTCGAGCCCTGACCCCAGCTCGATGGACGCGCCGTGCATGACGGCGACCCGCTTCACGATCGACAGGCCCAGGCCGCTTCCGGTCGTTCCCATTGCCTGTTCCCCGCGACCACGATGGAAGCGGTCGAAGACGCGCTCACGATCGGCAACGGCGATTCCCGGACCACTGTCGGCGACCTCCAGCCATGCACCGTTTTCTGCAACACCGACGCCGACTGTCACCTTGCCGCCGACCGGCGTGTAGCGCACTGCGTTGTCCACCAGGTTACGGATCATCATCTGCAGCGCAGCAGGATCACCGCGCACCATGACATCCACCGGCGCATCGACGCCGAGATCGATCTCGCGCTCAAACGCCTGCTGGCTCAGCGCTGATACGACCTGCACGACGATGTCACGCAGATTGACGGTCGCGTCACCCCTGACCCGGATCTGCGCCGCATCGGCGCGCGCCAGCAACAGCAATTGTTCGACCGAATGGGTCGCGCGATTCACACCGTCCAACGCCTGATCCAGCGATTTTCGCATCGCCGGCTCCGCCGTCTTACTTCGTGCGACCTGCAGGTGGGTCTTCAGTCCGGCCAACGGGGTACGCAGTTCATGTGCCGCATCTGCGGTGAACAGGCGCTCTCGGCTGATCGCCGCCTCGACGCGCCCGAGAAGCTGGTTCAGGGCCGCTACCAGTCCATGGATCTCGCGCGGTGTATTGGCCACATCGATCGGCTGCAAGGCATCGGGTGCCCGCCTCGACACCTGCTCCGCCACGCGCTGCAGCGGCGCCATCGCTCGTCCCACCCCTGCCCATATCAACAGCGCAAGTACAGGTACCGCCAGCAGCAGCGGGGCAAGCGTGTTGCGGGTGATATAACGCACCAACTCGTTACGGAAGCGGAGCATTTCCCCAACCTGCACCACGAACCCGGTAGGTTGGTCCGACAGGGTGAAGATCCGCCATTGCTCATCCCCAAGCTCGAGCACGGCGAAGCCGTCTGGCTGGGGAGGGATATCGGGCGCACTGTGGTCACGCAGCATCTCGCTGCCGTCACCGTAGCGCGCGACGAACGCGAGACCCGCGCCATATTGCGGTTGTCCGTCGTCAGTCGCGCTGGCAAATTCAAGCCGTTCGCGCGAACTCCTGTCGGCGTACTGCCGAAGCAGGCCGGCAAGGACCGGGTAGGCTCTCAGCCCGTCTTCCCCGAGTTCGTTAGCCACCTCGAGCGCCTTCGACGCCGTCTGCTGCTCTTCGACCACCTCATGCAACAGGATCGTCTGCAGGATACGGGCACTGCGCGTGAGATCCGCATCGAACACCTCTTCGACTTCGTGTTGTGCGGTCTGGTGTACCAGCAGCAAAGCCACCAGCCACACGGCCAGGATTGCGGAAACCAGCATTGCGAGCAGGCGACGCTGGATAGAAGGATGCCGTTTCATTGTTTCGGGATCATGTAGCCCAGGCCGCGCACCGTACGGATGAGGTCTTTACCCAGTTTTTTCCGCAGGTGATGGACATGAACTTCGATAGTGTTACTGTCGACACCCTCATTCCAACCATACAGGGTGAGTTCGAGCCGTTCGCGTGAAACCGGTATGCCGGGTCGCTCCAGCAGCGCCTCGAGAATCATTGTGGCCTTTGCAGACAGGCTCACGGATTCACCGGCCATGGTCACGGCGCGCGACGCCGGGTCCAACACCAGGTCGCCGTGACGGATCACAGCCTCGGCGCGACCACCACGGCGACGCGCAATCGCACGCAACCTGGCAGTCAACTCGCCAAGATCGAAAGGTTTGACCAGGTAATCGTCGGCACCGCTATCCAATCCGGCGATACGATCCGATACCGTGTCTCGCGCAGTCAACAGCAGTACCGGCAGGTTCGACCCGCGCGCGCGCAATTCGGCAAGAATCCCCAGCCCGTTTCTGCCGGGCAGGCCGATATCCAGAATCAACAGATCGGGTTCGGCGGTACGCAGCGCCGACGCGGCCTGCGCGCCGTCACGCAACCAGTCCACCGTGTAGTCGGACTGCTCCAGACCTGCCTGAACGGCAGCTCCGAGCAATGCGTCGTCCTCGACCAGCAATACCCTCATTGCGCTCGAGCCATACCCTAAACCACTCCGTTTGCAAGACCGGCTGTCGCACAGTGTATCGACACACCGGCCGCAACGTCATGACCCACGCGCAAAAGGTGCCATGACCTGGTTTTGCCTTCGCAGACCACCGTCGACCAATCGCGGCAGCAGGCTGTTCAGCCGCGCGAAGAACTTCTCCGGGAACCCGAGGTACACGTCCTTCGCATCATGCTCGATGGCATTGACGATCCTGGACGCCACCCAGGCCGGGTCGTCCATTTTCATCCCGGTCGCATCCGCCATCCGATAGACAGCGTCATTATTGAACCGCGTCCTGACCGCACGCGGCGCGACATAGGTCAGACCCACGCCACTGCCGTCGAGCTCACGGCGAAGCGCCTCGGAGAGGCCGCGCAGCCCAAACTTGCTGGCCGAGTAGGCGGCGAACCACGCAAAGCCTATGCTGCCGAAGGTTGAGCCTATGTTGACGATACGTCCGCTGCCGCGTTCCAGCATTGCCGGAAGCACCTGGCGTGCGAGCAGCATCGGGACTGCCAGGTTCAGCTGCACAATGCGCTCCAGTATTGCAGGGTCCTCGTCAACCAGCGGGCAAAAACTCATCAAGCCGGCACAATTGATCAGCAGGTCGACACCGCCGAGTTGCTCGCGGCATTCATCCACGGCGCGTTCGCGTGCCGCGCGATCCAACAGGTCGACAGCGACACCATGGGCCGTGCCGGCACCGCCTTCCAGCTGCCCTAACAACGCCGCCAAATCGGCCGGGTTGCGGCCCAGAAGCGCCAGTCGGGCACCCTTTCGTGCCAACTCCGCGGCAACGGCCGCACCGATCCCACCGGCAGCCCCGGTAAGCAGCACACGAGTCCCCTGCAATCTCATCGCACTTCTCCTGAATTCATGGTCGGATCTGCCCGGCCGTTGGCTTAAGCGGCGTGCGCGGCCGCATTCAGCGCGAGCGGCAATGTACGGAATACGTCGCCATACAGTCCGTAGAACCGTTTTGCGCAGTGAATGACGCAGTCCTGGTCACGCGGATCGTCGAGGCGGTTCACCAGGTCCCGGTAGAAATCCATATGCGAGACATCCAGGGAGCCGTGACTGCTGAGATACGAAAACGCCTGCGCCGGCAGGCCGAGATTGCGCTTCAGATTCGCGGCGGCTTCGGTGGCCACGCGCACGCTGGTACCCTCGAGGACCAGGACCATGCCGAGAAAGCCGACTGGATTGCCGCGATCGATCGTGTGATAGGCATAGGCCACCATCAGCTCGGCGGCGGCACCCGGCTGAGCGCGTCTGACCTGTTCGGCATCACCGCCGCAGGCATTGATGTCGTTCAGAATCCATTCCTGGTGACCGACCTCCTCGTCGACATACTCCGCCATCGCGTCACGCAGCCACTCCTTTTCGTGTGGCACGCGGGAACCACAGGCCATCAGCAATGGTGTGGTGTGCTTGACGTGATGGTAGGCCTGGCCGAGAAACGCGAGATAGGTCTCGAGCGAGAGTTCCCCGCGCCATCCATGCTGCATGAACGGTATGGACAGGAAAGCGTCCCGCTGTGCGGCTGTCTCGCTCAGCAGCCGATCGAAGAAGGGTTTCGTCATGATGTCCTGGCCTCGCGATAGAGTGATTCGATAGCTTTTTCATGGCGTGCATAAACGGCGTCCCGGCGGATGCGGCCAGTACCAGTCAGCAGGCCGTTGTGCGGCGAGAACGGGGTTTCCGCAGAAACCCAGCGGGCCACCCGCGCATAGTCCGGCAACACCCTGTTGGTACGCGCCAGCGCCGACTCGATATCGGACGGCGTAGCGTGTCCAGCCGGCACGATGACCGCCACGTTGTAGGGCTTCGCCTCACCGAATACCGCAGCCTGCGCGATAGCGGGTTCGAGGGTGAGTTCACGCTCGACCCATTCGGGGGCGACGTTACGTCCGAACGCGGTGATGAACACGTTGCGGCGCCGCCCCTTCAGGTAAAGGAAACCTTCCGGGTCGATCTCGCCGATGTCGCCGGTCGGCCAGGCGGCAGCCGGCGCCTCGGATTCACCGAGGTAACCGCCGAACGCCGCGCCCTGCACCACCACCTCTCCGTCGCCGGTGACCCACAGACGTACGTGCGGCAACGGTTTTCCAACGCTGCCCGCGCGGTGTTGAGCCGGGGTGTTGAGGCATACCACCGATGCACATTCGGACAGGCCATAACCCTCGAAGACCGGCAGACCGAGCGCGCCAGCCCGCTGCAGCAGGCGTGGCGAAACCGCCGCACCGCCAACTGCAGCGAAGCGCAGCGCCGGACGGATACCGCTATCGCGCTCCATCGCCTCCACGACCCCCTGCAGGGTCTGCGGGGTAAAGATCGCCGTCGACGCCGCCGTATCTGCGAGCGCGGCTGCCATCGCCCG
>Ga0209203_1002437_pt1 | contig 12374 bp, 8 predicted proteins | sample AD_UKC109_MetaG_FD_184423 | JGI IMG/M metagenome (GOLD analysis project Ga0209203, IMG submission 184423) | Active sludge microbial communities of municipal wastewater-treating anaerobic digesters from Hong Kong - AD_UKC109_MetaG (SPAdes)... | ecosystem: Engineered > Bioreactor > Anaerobic >...
CGATATTTTCCTTGCACCCGACTGGGCAATGAACAAACTGGACGTGTTAAACTCAATCGATAAAGAACTGATACGGCGTGATTCTTATCAGGGGAAAAAGTATCAGGCAGATCGTACAAAACCATTCTATTGAGTAAATCTATCGCAACCTATTAAGTCCCGTCTAAATTTAAGACGAGGTCGATATTTTCATAACTTATGCAAGCTGATAGTTTTTCTCTTTAAATAATTTCAGGCAGGCATCTGCAACATTTGCATCATAAAGAATCCCTTTATTTTTTTCGATCTCATCAAGAGCAGCTGCGATACCCAAGGATGGCCGGTAGGGACGATGAGTAGCCATGGCCTCCACAACATCTGCCACAGCCAGAATACGGGCTTCTAAAAGAATCTCATTGCCTTTCAATTTTCTGGGATAACCGCTTCCATTCATTCGCTCGTGATGCTGATGGACTATTTCTGCCAAGTTCCAAGGAGATTCAACATCTTTGAGCATTTCATATCCAATTTTAGAATGTTCTTTAATCAGGGAAAATTCCAGGTTTGTCAATTTTGTAGGCTTTGTCAGTATTTCTGCAGGGATGGATAATTTCCCGATGTCGTGGATCGTGCCAGCCATGCGGATTCCTTCAATTTTATCATGAACTAATCCCATCTCTGTGGCAATGGTACGTGCCAAATTCGCGACGCGTGACTGGTGACCGGACGTATAGGGATCTCTTGCTTCCAAAGCGGACACCAACACCTGAATGGTTGTACCAACCGCTTTTCTCAGACTTTCCATAGTTTTCTGAAGATTTTCTTCCGCCTGCTTGCGCTCGGTAATATCCCGCAACACACCGATCATGCCCACCGCTGTGTTCTTTTCATCCCTCAGAAAAGAAAGCTTGGTCTCCACCCACACCTTGGTTCCGTCCTTGCGGATATGCTGATATTCCAGAACACGCGATCGTTTTAAATCCCTGTCCGGCCGCTTTTCAGTCTCCATCTCGTCGGCAAAAATTTCAGCAAACCATTGGAGTGTTTCGGGTTCAACGGTCTGCGCTACGTTCATGTTCATTCCTTCTTCTGCTGTATATCCGACAATGTTATATATGGAAGGACTGGCATAGGTATAATTCAGGTTCATATCCATGGTGAAAATGGCGTCGGTTAAGTTGTCCGCAAGAAGACGGTATTTTTCTTCACTCTGTTTCTGTCTTGCCTCAGCCTGCTTGCGTTCGGTGATATTCAGGATAATCCCATCGAAGATGACCCGATCTTCAAGACGAGTCGGTATGGATAACCCCTGAAACCAGATCATTTTCCCCGATCTGATGAAAACCCGTCCTTCAAAATTCCAGCGGTTCATCGTCTCTGTTACAGATTTAATGGATTCAAGAAATCTTTCCTGATCGTCCTTGTGAATTCGGGAGAAAAATTCCGGGAAAACGGCATCAAGATTTTCCTTTTCTTCCTTCAAAATGATTTCCGCAAATTCAGCCATGGGTTCGCTGAGATAGCTGATGCCGTATTCGCCGGTGTCTTTTGCATAAAACTGAAAAATAATACCCGGCAAATTATGAGTGATGCCTTGGAAAATATTCTCTTTTTCACGTAATGCTTTTTCAATAAGTATCTTCTCTGTGATGTCCTGATTTTGCGTCAGAAGATATGATTCTTGCCCGATTTGAATGATTGACGCGGAGGTGATCCCCCAGCGAATGTCGCCGTTCCGGTGACGATAGCGGAGTTCATGATCCGCTACTTTCCCGTTTTCCATAATTTTCCGTATTATCGCATCACGGTCGGCCGTATCGACCCAGAGGTTTATATCGGATGACGTGCGGCCGATTAATTCGTCTCTTTCATATCCGAGGCCATTTGCATAAGCATCGTTTACATCCTCGTAACGTCCGTCACGGAGACGGGATAGGCTCATGGCGTTGGGACTGTTTTGAAAAGCCAGTTTAAATTTTTCTTCCGAATACCGCATAGCTTCCTCCATTTGCTTGCGTTCGGTGATATCTCTGCCTTCACCTAAAATAGATAAGGGGTCCCCATTCTTATCTCTTATGAGACTGAACATGCACTCAACCCACACAGTATGACCGTCTTTAGCGACGAACTCCAGATCCAGTGTTTTCTCTAAGGTATAATCTGGAGAAGCGGCCAGTGCCTTGGGTAATTCAACGGAATAGAAATCAATTGCTTTCTTTAAAGATGCTGGCGTGAATCGTTTATCGAGAGGAAGTTGCTCAATCTCCTCTACTGTCCATCCCAGTAGCTTTGCTATTGAGGGGCTGATATACGTTACTTTTAGGTTCAGATCTGTAATCCACACCCCATCTTTCGTGTGTTCTGCAAGCAGGCGATACTTTTCTTCGCTTTGTTTGAGTAATTCCTCGGAGCGCCTGCGCTCGGTAACGTCGTTCACAATACCGATGAATCCGATCGGTTTGCCGTCTAAATCTTTTTGCAGAGACACGGAAGTTTCGATATATCTTGCGGTACCGTCTTTTCTGGTAATACTCCAGCTAAATCCATGGGAGGGCTCACCCGTGGTGAAAACTTTATTGTATTCTTTAAAGACCTTTTTCGCGGTTTTTTCATCGGTATATTCCCGGTAACTCATCTCCATCAAGTCATCACTTGAGTAGCCGGTGATGCGGCATACGGAATCGTTGAAAAAAACAAATTTACCGGTAAGATCCAACTCGAAACAGCCGTCGTGAATATTTTTTAGGAAGTCATAGTATTTGTTCCCGCTTTTGTTATGGAGCGGCATGGAGGGTGGAGGCTTTTGAAAAATGGCAGAAATTTCCGAATCCGGTTTCTTTTCCATTAATGCACCCTATGAAAAACTTGTTTCTTTCTGGTAAAGGGTGTGAGCAGACCGTAAATGATTGCTCCGTGTATTAATAGCGTTTGTTCATTTCTCGTCCGTTCAATTATCCAATAATGCTCGGTATCGATTAATTTCGGTATCCTTGGATATCCCAACCAACGCAACTGTCGGTTAGTTTCAACAATTAGTAGTTTTGGTGTAAAATGATATTGCTTACTGCCTTCGGGAGCAAAACGTACTTTCAGTTTTACTCCGGGACGTATTTCTCCTTTGGCCCATCGTATCATTGGATTCCATTGAGGAAAGAAATTGAAATCAGTAAGGATATCCCAAACAGTTTCCGCCGCTGCGTTTATTTCTATTTTTGTGACAATTTCTCTCAAGAACACTTTCAATCTCAGCTTAAAAATTTAAAAGTCGGAATATAATCTTTATCGGTTTTTATTAATTTACTTCAGGGTAATTGTCCACTTCCATTGTTTTGGATTAACATCATTTCTTTGAACCTGCACATCTTTTTCACCCGTTCTTTCAACTACCCCTTTAATATACCCTGCAAGCATTTCCCTGAAGTGTTCCGGTAAACTAGGGTAATCGGCAACGTTGAAAATTAATGATTTTTCATTAATTTTATCTGTCCATGCTCTTCCTTCATCATGATATTGACTCCAAAGCTTTGCAGATTGAGACATAGCCATTTCGACAGATAAAACCGGCATGAGTATTTTATAAATTCCTGACAAGTCATTATGTGCCATTTTATATCCTATGGTCCTTAATCCGGCAGGGTCTCCCGGGTATAAAACATCTGCAGCAGCTTTTAGTATTTTTGAAGCTGCATCAATTGAGATTCTTGATATAGCCAATACTGTTTCATAAGCTTTACGTTCATCGGGATTAAGCATCGACAAAAGAGCTTTTTCCTTCTCGGCTGATGTGGCACGCACTAAACCTTTAACATAAAAAATACCGGTTCCCTTGAAGTTAGCCATATACACCTCCTCATTAATTGAATCTATTTAATAATTTAAGAACAACATTTTAACAGTTCTCATTTTGATGATATTTGAGCTAAGTCAAATTAATTTTTCCAGATAGCCGCTTCCATGTGTTTACAGGCCGCTGTTTACAAAAAAGTTTAATTTCAAAGAACTACTTTATGAATAAGTGAGATTTTATAATTTTATGGTTTTAAGTTTCCGGTTTTGATAAGTTCTTCAATAATTTTAGAATATCTCGAATTCTTTCCTTCTTTAATATGTTTCGGATTTTTAACGATTTTCGTCATCTTTTGTAAAGTATTATAAGGGTTAATTTCAATAAAGCGCTTCGCTATGAATTTGGGGATTCCTTCGCCGGTTACATAAGCGCTGAGTTTACTAACACCTTATCATTTATCTTCATTCGTTTTACTTCTTTATCCGAATCTTTAAAAAGCAATTTGTACAGAGAAACGTGATAACTATTGAGCAATTTGCGATATTGCTCAATAGTTGAAAGTTTGTCTGTTGTGTCCAAGATCATAGATGAGAGCATCAATTCTTTTTTCATCTCTATATGTCTTTTTATGCGTTCTTCATCCAGTGAAGAATAAAAGATTTCTATCATTTTTTTAAGTAGAGGACGACAGGAATGCGTTATGAGTATGGCAACAATGTTATTTCCTATCTCTGCGATTGTTTCCTGGGATTTAAGTTCCAATTCTATCAAAGAATTCCTGTCATGCAAATTGGCAAGTTCTTCGTCCAAGATATCCATGATTGTTTTAAAATCACGTGGTGTAATGCGTTTTGCTGCAAGTTTAAGCATTTCCGGTAAGAAGAAAACCCAAAAGTTCCAAATCTCGTCCAGGGTGTATGGATCTACCAGCCATTCGTCATCCGGCTTTTCCGTTGGCAGAAAAAGCATTCTCAAAAAATCGAGACTGGCGCTCTTCATGTAGTCACGTACATAAATGCCGTCACCTTGTCGTATGGTGAGCACGTTCATCATTTCCAAATGCTTTAGTGCAATCCTCAACGATGTTCTGTTTACATGAATGTCATTGACCAACTGCCGCTCAGAGGGAAGTTTGTCTCCTGGTTTTAGCTGTCTGCTGAAAATCTGCTTCACCAGCCTGCTCATAACACGCTCATGTGCTTGCAGTGTTTTCATGTTTTATAATCCTCATGAAATGTCGCCGCATCTTTCTGGTCGAGAGCAAACGCCTTGTCTAAATCATCGATTGCTTCATCATATTTGCACATTTTACCGAAAATAACGCCTCGGACATAATAAGACATTGCGTGTTTTGGATTAAACTGAATGGCTTTGTTTATATCTGCGACGGCCGGTTTGTGTTTGCCAAGTTTATCAAATGCCACAGCCCTGCAATAATAGGCCTCAACGTATTTGGGGTCGAACTCGATGGCTTTGTCATAATCCGCAATCGCCTGATTGTCGTTACCAATTCTACTATAGGTCAAACCGCGGTTATAGTAAGCCTTGGCATATTTCGGATTGAGCTTAATTACTTTATTATAATCGGCAATGGCCTTAGCATAGTCGCCAATACTTCTGTAAGCATCACCACGTCTAAGATAGGCTTCAGTAGATTTCGGATTAAGTTTGATGGCGCTATCACAGTGCTCGATTTCCTGATCCCGGTTATCAGGACCGCGAAAGATATTTTGGCGGCTATAATAGACCGCCGCTTCTTTCTCATCGATTTTTATCATCTTATTGAACTCATTCAGCGCTTCTTCCCAGCGCTTATCAAATCTTCCTGAATCGATTTTTATCATTTTAATGATCTCATTCAGCGCTTCTTTCCAGCGCTTATCAAATCTTCCTGAAAGGTTATGTATTACGCCACTATTACCCTGTTTCTTCCCTGATTCTTGCCTTCGTAGAGAGCGCTATCGGCACGCTTGATACAGTCTTCAATATTGTCATCTTTACCCCGATACATGCTAAGGCCGAAGGTCATTGTGACAGGCATCTTTGTGTCCTTATATTTGAAGACCATGTTTTCAATTCTTTTCCTGATTCGTTCGGCGACTTGTTGTCCTCCTTCCAAGTCTGTCTCCACCAGCATAATAAGGAATTCTTCGCCGCCCCAGCGGGAAGGGCAATCAATACCGCGAACCTGGTCCTTAAAAAGACTCGCAATCATTTTCAGCACGTAATCTCCGCTGTCGTGTCCGAAGTTATCGTTTATTCGCTTAAAATGATCAATGTCACACATAATTAATGTAAATAAACTGCCCTTTCGCAAACAACGCTCCTGCTCCTCTTCCATCTTTTCCATGATATCCGTGCGATTGGAAAGACCGGTTAACGCATCATGCTTCGAAGCATGCTCATATTTTTCCTTTTCCTGCTGAATATATTTAAACAGCATTTGCTGTGACGATTCATAATAATACATAGCAAACGTCAGGATTAAATATATAATACTCGAGCGTGCGATTACAAAAGAAGAATACGGTTTTGAAGACAACAAGAGCGACTCCGGCACGGTCATTAAAACGATGTTCAGGAAGAAAAAAAACAGGCAGAAAGCTAATCCCTTTTTATCTCCCAGAACGGAGAAGGATGCAGCAGGAAGCACAAAGGCCCAAGAAAACAATGATATTTCCGTTCTGCCGAGAATCGTCGTTATACTGCAAAAAGCAACCATTATAACAGCTATAAGCCAGTAAATAACAAATGCTTTCTCCTGACGGCGAACATATAAAAGACAGAGCAAAGCAGCCACAAAACCCAGGCCATCCAGCGCGACAATATTGTAGTCGCCTCGGGAAAAATGGTAGAAAGAAAAAATAGAAGCCCCGATGATCATTATCAAAAGGGTTAATACGGCGGATATTCTTTTACGTCTTTCTTCAGGATCAAGCGGTGATGAGCTGCCAATTTGAATTAAGAAGCGAACAAAACGGGAACTTATTATGTAAGCGGGGAAAGTGTTTTTCATTTTAAAATTAAGACCTCGGGTCTGCAGATGTTACAACTTGTCATATGTCGGTATTCTCCATCGGTCTATCAAGCGATATCTTCCATGCCCCCTTTTTTAAAATTCGTGGAGCATCTTTCACGTTGTCTTTGCCGCCAGGAGGCTGATCACCGTCAACCGTGGCGCTGCTTGCCATTTCCGCGACGTAAATAGCCTCCGCATTATTCAGTTACTGGACCTGAGCTGTACCCATTATAACGTTTTCGCCGGTTACATGAGCGCTGAGTTTACGAACATCTTATTATGTCCATTTAACCTGTGGAAATTCTCTGGGCACGGCGCCGTCAACCTTCACTGCGGAATAGCCCATAACAAACATGACGGCCGGTTCATACGGCCATTCTATGCCCAGCTTCTGACGCAATCCTTTTTTAAGCTTCATCCAGGGAGCCTGTTTCATGGTATTAAGCGGCAATCCCTGATAGCAGGTGCCCAATCCTAGCGAATGCGCCGCAAGCACCATATTCTGAGCGATAATACCCAAGCCTATCTCCATATGCGAAACATGGTGGTGATGACCATGCAGCAGGATGGCACAGGGAGCTTCGAAGAATACATCGATTTCCTTGTCTCCGAATCGGGAATGCTTCTTGCTGCCTATTCTAGGCCGGGTCAAGCCGGATATGGCCGCCATGGGCCGCTGGTCGAATGAACTGGGACGGGCAATAACCAGAATTCTTTTAAGGATGTCGATCAAAGGATTTTTATGCATGACGATGTTTGCCACATTGCTCAGGAAGAAGATAGTGGATTTATGCCATTCATCCAAAACTTCTCTGTCGGTGATAACTGTAACCTTATATCCTATGCAATTACCCGCCGTGGGCGCGAAGCGGCCTGCTTCCAGAACACGCTCGATTACATCTCTAGGCACTGAATCCGGTTTGAAGAAACGCACGCTTCTTCTTTCGTAGATAACCTTTTCCGTAGGAGTTATTTGAGATTCGATTTCACTGAAAGGCGCCGGTTTTTCGAGCCGGAGCGGATTAGGCATTCCATCTCTTGAATCCAGCGGGAAGTCGTAGTCCGTGGCAAATCTTCCCTCGTCGATCCTGTAGAAGTTCGGCATGATCAGCGCGCCCTGCGGACAAATGGTTTCGCAATCATGGCAGGCAAGGCAGATCTTTCCGAAGTATTCAGGGAATCCTGCAAATGATGCCTTGTACGAGCCGCATCCCAGACAGCGCCTGCTCTCGCTGAGGGCCTGATCCTGACCGAACGGTAGGACTTCTTCGGCATCGGGGGTGGCCAGACGTTTAGCGGCATCCAGTTTGGCGCCGTCAGTGCGTTGAAAATCTTCTGTATCTCTGAAGTGAGGAGCCCCTATCAGCGCTAGCGGGATACCTTTGTAGGATACTTCCGTCTTCTTCGGAAGTTCATAATTCGTACCCCGGATAAAGGCGTCTATGCTCAGCGCCGCCTTGCGTCCCGCGCCAATGGCTGAAGCTACCAGATCCGGACCGGTCACGGCCTCGCCTCCGGCAAACACGCCTTTTTCCGCCGTCTGACCCAGAACATCTGCGCCGATCCAATTGGCTGCCTTGGGAAGGTTTTCCAGACCGGTCAGATTGAGGTCCTGGCCGATGGCAGCGATGAGGGATTCGCATTGAACATCGAACTCGCTTCCTTTGACCGGCACTGGTTTGGGTCTTCCGGAAGCATCAGGACTGCCTAGTTCCATCTTCGTGCAGGTTACGGTTATTGAGTTGCTGCTTCCTCCTATTTTTACGGGAGCGCACAGGAACTGAATCTTGACGCCTTCTTCTTTGGCGGCTTTTACTTCTTCCTCGTGTGCGGGCATTTCGGCAACGGTTCTGCGATACAGGATGGTCACATCAGAGCCCATTCTTCTTGCTGTCCGGGCGGCATCAATGGCGGTGTTGCCTCCGCCGATGACCACGACTTTTTTGCCTATTTTGACCGGATTCTTTTCCTTGACGGATTTTAAAAAGGCCAGGCCGGAGAGCACCTTGCCGTCTTCTCCTTCAACACCCATGGCGGTACTGCCTTGAGCGCCGATGGCGACATAAACGGCTTTGAACTGTTTTTTCAGTTCATCAAACGAAATATCCTTGCCGACAACGGCGCCAAGCTTCATGGTAACACCCAGATTAACAATGCGGCCAATCTCGGCATCGACAACGGACTCCGGCAGGCGGTATGTCGGAATTGCGTAACGCAGCATTCCGCCGGGTTTAGGCGCGGCTTCAAAAACGGTTACATCATAGCCCATCTTCGCCAGCTGATAAGCGCAGGAGAGGCCTGCGGGACCGGAGCCCACAATCGCGACTTTTTCATTCTTTTTCTGAGAGGATTTTTCAAAAGCCAGTCCTTTTTCCAGACCGAAATCACCGACTGCTCGTTCAACGCAATTGATGTTGAGCGCCGCTCCGTCAAAGTAGGTCCGGTTGCAGGCGGTTTCGCAGGGATGAGGGCATACCCTGCCGGTAACGGCGGGAAACGGATTATTGCGGGTGAGAACTTTCCATGCTTCAACCAGGGGAGCGCCGTCATTGATGAGTTTCAGATATTCCCGGATGTCCGTTCCCGCGGGACAATTGAACTGGCAGGCGGGCGCCTGTAAATCTGAGTACTTGCTCTTAGGCACCATGACAAGACTGTTACCGGGACAATTATGCAGACACACCCCGCAGCCAAAACACTTGTCTTCATCCACATTGATGGTAAAGGGTGCGCTGACGACGGGCGGATCAACCATATATTTGAATTTGCCGGGTTTATAGTTTCTTTTCTCTAACTCAATTTTTACTTTTGAACCCTTGCCAAATGTAGAAGACATTTATTTTCCCTCCCCTTTCATCATATTGTTAAATCCATTAATGACATCCTGATGCCATAGATTTATGATGCGTTTGCTTCGTTCAGGTATTGATTTTTCTGGGCATCATAAGTTCCGGCAACAATGCCCTTCTTTTCCAGTTCTTTTTTGATGATTCGCTGTGTTTCTGTTTTGGGAAATTCTTTGACGATCTTGACAAATCGAGGAACGGCAAATTTCGCCAGGTCTTCCTTTAAAGATTCGATCAGGTCAGCCTCCTTCAGTGTATGTCCTTCAACCAAAGAAACACAGGCCATGATTTCATCTTCGGCCAATTCTGAGGGGACGGCATAAACAGCAGCTTCGAGCACCGAGGGGTGTTTTTGAATCGTATGTTCCACTTCATAGGCGGAAACGTTTTCGCCCTTGATGCGCATGAATTCCGCATTGCGTCCGACAAAGTAAAGATAACCGTTCTTATCCCGTCTGACCAGGTCTCCGGTGTATATCCAGCCGCCTTTCAGCTTATCATTGCCGGCTTTCTCATTTTTAAAATATTCCACTGATTTTTTCTTGCCTTTGGATTCAAAAATGAGTTGACCCGGAGTGCCGTCCGGAACATCGTTGCCTTCGTTATCCACCAGCCGATATACTGTGTTGGGTGCCGGTTTGCCGATAGAACCGACCGGAGCGTTTCCCATATTCATGATGCTCTTGCCTCCACCGTCAACGGAGCCGTAAGCTTCATAGATTTTAATGCCGAATCTCTTTTCGAATTTCTCCCATTCGTCCACCGGGCATGCGGCCGATATAGTAAAGCGTACGCAGTTGTCACGATCATTTTCCTTCGGCGGCTGTTTCATCAAGATAGGAATCATGGCGCCGATGGTATTGAATTCCGTAACCTTGTACTTGCGCATTTCGTCCCAGAATTTACTCGCGGAGAATTTTCTGGCCAGTACCACCTTGCAGCCACGGTGCATGGCCTGAGTGACGCAGAGCCAGAGAGCGTTGCCGTGGAAAAGAGGGAGACTGGTGTAGAGAATATCCGATTTTTTGTACAGTGCATTTGCCGGTATCGAAAGTAACTTCACCGTGGTTTTCCCGTAGCGGTACATTACCCCCTTGGGCAGGCCGGTTGTTCCCGAAGTGTAAAGGATGAAGCAAATATCGTTTTTATCATATTTTATATTTGGCTTGTTCGGTTTTTGACCATAAGCGTCGGAAAGATTCAACATCCCTTGAGGAAGGGCAGATTCGCCTGCAGGGGTAGATCGGTTCACAATTACTGTTTTTCTTTTTTCTACCTTGTCCGCTATTTTTTTGTAGGCATCGAGGAATTCCTCGTCAATAACGACAAATTCCGCATCGCTGTGGTCCAGAATATAGAGAAGACTGTCGCCGCGCAACGATGTATTGATGGGAATGGAATACATCCCGATTTTCTGCGAACCGATATAGACGTCCAGATACTGGGGGCTGTTGCCCATGATGATGGCAACGCCCTTGCTCTTGCCGGCGCCCAGCGTTAGGAGATAATTGGCTACCCTGTTGGCGTTTTCGTCCATCTGCCGAAAGGAAAATTCCTTGTCTTCGAAAAGCAGAAATGTTCTGTCCCCATACTTGCGGGCTTTTTCTTCGATGAGCTCAGCCCAGGACATATCTTCCGTGATTTCCTGCGCTTTAATCATACTCTTTAAATTTGCCCCGAGCGTTCCACGCCCCATCTCATCTTTAAAAAATGTTAATAAACTTTTTGCAATCGAACCTGCAATTCTTAAATTCGCTAACACATACATTTTCGTACCTCTCTAAATAAATTAATAAATTTCTGAGTAGTCAGGAACCCTGATATCGCCTGAAGACGCTATCAGGGTTCCTTCGGTTACCTACCGACTTGGGGGGGGGTAGGAACGTTTTATTGTGAGACTCAAATTTCAAAAACGTAGTGCATTGAAATTTGTAAGTCGAACAATCCCGCGCAGCGGAGGGTTTAATACCCCGCAGCTTGCTGCGGAATAGTTTCCAAAGCTTGCTTTGGGGTTCATACCCGTGATTTTTCTATTTCAACATGTCCCTGATCATGGACAACTTGCGCATGGGAGCCAGTCCCAACAGTGCCTGCGTGTGTTTCGCGTCGCGAAACCGTTTCTCCTGGCCGTAATCCTTCATATAGCCGTTTCCGCCTAAACACTGGATGCCGTCCGTCGTCAGTGTGCAGGCCAGCTCCGACAAATGAAGCGCCGCCGCTCTGGCGTAGAGGTTCCACTGCGGTTCTCTGTTTTCCACAGCCATGGCCGCTTCGGAGACGACCATCTCGGCAATCTTCACCTGAACGGCCATCTGGCCTAAGATCATTCTCAGTCCCGACCAGTGGATAATTTCTTTTCCACCCTGACAGCGCTGCTGGCTGTAATCGAGGGCTTCGTTAAAAGAGCCTTTCATGATGCCGCACTGGATGGCGGCAACGGCCGAGTGCATCCGGTCGGAAGCCTGATTGAAGTAATGGGCTCCTGCTCCTTCTTTACCGATCAGCTTTGCTTCTACACCTGCAACATTGATATCCACGGCCGGGCAGGCATGGAGTCCCAGACTGAATACCGGCTGATTTTTGTAGATGCCCTTGTCATTCAGGTTGATCAAAAAGCAACTGTAGCCTTCCTGTCCCCTGATTTTAGCCGGAACCAGCGCGTGACCGGAAAGGCCGCCCAGAACGACGTATTCGATGGCGCCGTTCAGCATGTAAGTGTCTTTAATTTTGACAGCTTCCAGTG
>Ga0209203_1002449_pt1 | contig 12338 bp, 11 predicted proteins | sample AD_UKC109_MetaG_FD_184423 | JGI IMG/M metagenome (GOLD analysis project Ga0209203, IMG submission 184423) | Active sludge microbial communities of municipal wastewater-treating anaerobic digesters from Hong Kong - AD_UKC109_MetaG (SPAdes)... | ecosystem: Engineered > Bioreactor > Anaerobic >...
CGAATTTCTCGTTGACGCCTGCCTCGTCCATTAACGTATCGGTCATGGTGTTGATCAGGGTCACGTGCGCATTGACCAGCTGCGCCATGTCTTTGTCTCCGGTGGAGACCAGCGTCTCGACCCCCTGCTCGGTCGCCTGCCTCGCCAGGGTACCGATGACGTCGTCGGCCTCGACGCCGTCGACGATCAGCAGCGGCAGACCCATCGCACGGATGATGTCCAGCGTCGGCTCGATTTGTGTACGCAGCTCGTCAGGCATCGGCGGACGGTGCGCCTTGTACGCTGGATACAGGTCGTCGCGGAATGTCTTGCCGGGCGCGTCGAACACCACGGCGATGTGGGTGGGCCGGTAGTCGGCGATCAGCTTGCGCAGCATGTTGATCACACCAACGGTGGCCCCGGTCGGCTCACCCTTGGAATTGGTCAGCGGCGGCAGGGCATGGAAGGCGCGAAACAGGTATGAGGAACCATCGACCAGGATAAAGGGGGGATTTTTTGCCATCGCGCGAGGATAGCAAAAAAGGCCGTCATTCCCTCAGCGACCGCAGACGCGGCTCGGCAAACCGCCTATTTGCCCCAATGTCGTACGCGGCCGGTATCGATATGCAGAAAATTCGACTTTGGGTAATAGCCGACACCACCGGCCTTCAGCGACAACGCCGCCTGGCGCAACCTGCCGAGATCCTGTCCGGGCAGCCGGATGTCGATCGCCTTGCCCTGCATGTGCAGGCTCTTCTTGGCCACACCGCTGCTGTTGCCACGTAACATGGCGTTGGTCTTCGGGGAGCGGTAACCGGAGATGATCTCGAACGCCTTGCGGCTTCCCACCTCGTGCTGCAGCTGATGCAGTACGTCGAGGAGTTGCGGGTCGATCGGATGGATATCGTCGGTGCGGTAGTCACGCAGCAGATAGTCGATGTCTGACAGCGGTTCGCTCAGGTACTCGCCGTCCTCCCAATAGGTGCGGACCAGCTTTTCTCCGGTGTGCAGGTTATTCAGGCTCAACGCACGTCGCCGCAGTTGTCCCTGGCCGGCATGGGCCGGCGTGATCAGCAGGCCGGCGGCAATGCCGGTGGAAAGTCTCAGGAAACGGCGGCGCGACAGCCCTTCCCCGGTCTCGCAATGTTCGTCCCTGCGGAAAGATCTGCGACTCATCTCGACTCCCGGCAAGCGGCCTGAATATCCTGTTGAAAAGTTTAGCGCATGCCGTTCACGGGAACGCGAATCTGTCGCGCAGCTGCACGTCCCGACCATAGACATCCTCGCGCAGCTGGAGGTTCCCGTCGTCGTCCACCCAGGCGGTCTGGTAGACGAGATACACAGGGACCGGCTGCTGCAGCGGCACTCTTACCGTACGACCCGAATCGATCTGTCGCTGCAGGTATGCGGCAGCACTGTCGGTGTCGCCGCCGAGCAGGCGCACGGCCAGACGCAGCGGCTGGTCGACGCGAATACAGCCGGCACTGAAGGTCCGTTGTGTCTTGTCGAACAGATTCCGGGCCGGCGTGTCGTGCAGATAGATGTCCAGGGGATTGCGCATGTCGAACTTGATCCGCCCGAGGCTGTTGGCCGGCCCGGGCGTCTGACGCAGGACAAACGGGAAATTCTGCGCATGATGGGACTGCCAGTCGACCGCACCCGCATCGATTTCGGACAGCACGCCATCGCGCCGGGCCAGAATGTGTATGTCCTTCTTCTGCATGGCCGTCGGATCGCGGCGCAGCTGCGGCAGCATGTCCTCCACCGCCAGGCGTTTTGGCACGGTCCACGGCGGGTTGAGCACCAGCGCGTCGATCTGTCCATGCATGACGGGGCTGCTGCGGTCCGGTCGCCCGACGATGACACGCAAGGTCAGCGGCGCGACACCGGGCTGGGTCGAGGTCAATTCGAAACCGGCCAGATTCACGATGACATGGCGGGGCCCGGGATCTCGCGGCAGCCAGCGCCAATGCTCCATGTTCAGACGTACCTGGGCAATGTCCTGTGCGGGCGGCTGGTTCAGCGCCGCCAATGTGCGCCCGCCGACCACACCGTCACTGTCGAGGCCGTGACTGGCCTGGAACGCCGTAACCGCCGCCTGCAACGGCGCGTCGAACACATCGACGGGCACATCGGCCGAAGATGACAATGGCTCAACACCCAGGCGTTCGCGTAACGCACTCACGCGCGGACCGCGGTCGCCCGGCTGCAACGCAGGTCCTGGCGCGATCAGCGGCCGCGCCACCGCGGCCGCCCGGCGCAGGTCGGCGAGCGCCCCACGCAGCCGCTGGTACCCGGCGTGTGGCGGCGCCAGATCACGCAACAGCGCGGCCAGGTCTTGCGCTGCCACCACTGCCGTCAGCAGCTCGTCGCCATCCTGCGGCCTCGGGACATGCCAGCCGGGGTTCGCCCCGGCGGCAGCGAACACGCCAAACCTTACGTCCTGGGCATATCGCAACAAGGCGTTGCTGAACCGCAGTTCGCAGCCGGCAACATCGATTGCCGATGCCACGGTACAGTCCGAATGCAGCGTGTCCGGCGCGTAGTCCGCCGGATCCAGGCCCTCGTCCTTCGCGTCCCGCAGTACTGTCAGCAACACGTGCGTGGCCGCTGTTGCGTGGCCATCGGGAAACCATATCGGCCGATAGCCGCGGCCGGCATAGAAGCGGGACAGCACGTCACGGAATGGCGGCGTGACGGCGTCGGTTCGCGCCAGCGCGGCCGCCAGGCGGAAATCGGTGCCGTCCATTGCAGGCACTTCGGCGACGGCCTGTCCGCTGGCCAGGTCTGTAGCGCCACGCACGTTCGGCCGCTCATCCGGCACGCCCGTGCAGGCGGCCAGGCCGGCGGTTGCAACGACCAGCACCAGCAGCTGCGCAGGCATCCGCCGTCTGCGCAGCACCACGGGCAGACAGTCCGCCAGGCAATCGAGGTTCATTTGCGCCAGAACGCCGGCGTCAACAGGACCAGCAGGGTGAAGATCTCCAGTCGTCCCAACAGCATCGCGAAACACAGGATCCACTTGCCGGGGTCGTGCATCTCGGCGTAATGCGCGCCCACCCCGCCGAGGCCCGGACCCAGGTTGTTGATACTGGCGGCCACGGCGCTGAACGCGGTCATCAGGTCCAGCCCGGTGGTCGCCAGGGCCAGGTACATGACGGTGAAGCTGGCGACATACAGCGCGAAGAAGCCCCACACCGCCTCGACCACGCGCGAATCGACATTCTTGGTCCCCACCCGCACCGGGATGTGGGCGCTCGGATGCACCAGTCGCGTGATCTCCCGCAGCCCCTGTTTGACCAGCAGCAGCAGGCGGATCACCTTGATGCCTCCCCCGGTCGAACCGGCGCAGCCACCCACAAAGCTGGAAAACAACAGCAGGATCGCGATGAAACCCGGCCAGTTGTAGAACTCCGCGGTGGTGAAGCCGGCAGTGGTACCGATCGACACTGCCTGAAACAGTCCGTTGACCAGGGCATCCTGCCAGCGATCGTAGGTCTCGGTGAAATACAGACCCAACACGGTGAGGGTGCTGACCAGTGCAATCAGGAACAGGTAGAAGCGGAACTCGGAGTCATGCCAGTAGCCGGACACGCTGCGGTGCCGGAAGGCGATGAAATGCAGCGAGAAGTTGATCCCGGCCAGGAACATGAACAGCACCGCGATCATGTCGATCAGCGGGCTGTTGAAGTACCCCATGCTCGCGTCGTGGGTCGAGAAACCGCCGATCGCCACCGTTGAAAACGCGTGGCCGACAGCATCGAACACGCTCATACCGGCGAGCCAGTAGGCAAACCCACAGGCGATCGTCAGACCGAGATAGATGTACCACAGCGCCTTCGCCGTCTCGGTGATGCGCGGCGTGAGCTTGTTGTCCTTCATCGGTCCCGGAGTCTCGGCGCGGTACAGCTGCATACCACCGATACCGAGCATCGGCAGTACAGCGACCGCCAACACGATGATGCCCATGCCACCCAGCCACTGCAGCTGCTGGCGGTAATACAGGATCGACAGCGGCAGCTCTTCGAGATGGGTGATGACGGTGGCCCCTGTCGTGGTCAACCCGGAAACCGACTCGAACATCGCATCGGTCAGGGACAGGTGCGGGTGTTCGGCAAGGATGAACGGCAGCGCGCCGATCGCCGACAGCACGAACCAGAACATCACGACGACAATGAAGCCGTCGCGCAGGCGCAGCTCGCGGCGCACCTGCCGCACCGGCAGCCAACTGATGATGCCGACACCCAGGGTCAGGGCGAAAGCGCTGGCGAAAGCGACAGCGGCACCGTCCTGTGCCACCAGGGCGACGATGAACGGCGGCATCAGGGTAAGACTGAACACGGCCAGCAACAGCCCGAGAATGCGCTGAACGGCGGCGAGCGACATCATGATCAGAGAAACGTGATGCCGACCTGGAACAACCGCTCCACATCGGAGATGCGACGCTTGTCGGTGAGGAACAGGATCACGTGGTCCTCCGACTCGATCATCGTGTCGTGGTGCGCGATGATCACCTCATCACCGCGCACGATGGCACCGATGCTGGTGCCTTCCGGCAGCTTGATGTCCTCGACCGCGCGCCCGACAACGCGCGACGAGGTGCGGTCACCATGCGCCACCGCCTCGATCGCCTCCGCGGCACCGCGCCTCAACGAGTGCACCATCACCACGTCGCCACGCCGCACGTGGGTCAGCAGCGTGCCGATGGTCGCCTGCTGAGGCGAGATCGCGATATCAACGGTGCCCGAATGCACCAGGTCGACATAGGCCGCACGGTTGATCAGGGCCATCACCTTGCGCGCGCCCAGCCGCTTGGCCAGCATCGCGGACAGGATATTGGCCTCGTCGTCGTTGGTCACCGCACAGAATACGTCGGTGTCTTCGATGTTCTCTTCCAGCAGCAGGTCTTCGTCCGCGGCATCACCCTGCAACACGATGGTGTGATGCAGGTCCTCGGAGACACGCCGTGCCTGCGCCTCGTTGTGCTCGATGATCTTGACGCGGTAGTCGTTTTCCAGCGACGAGGCGAGACGCCGCCCGATGTTGCCACCGCCGGCGAAGATCAGCCGACGGAACGGCTTCTCTGCCTTGCGCAACTCGGCCATTACCGCCGGGATGTTGTTCGACGCGGCGAGAAAGAACACCTCGTCATCGGGTTCGATCACCGTGTTGCCAGCCGGCTGGATCGCCCGCCCCTTGCGATAGATCGCCGCGACCCGTGCCTCGGCGCCGCTCAGATGTTCGTTCAGGGTGCGCAGCTCGTGACCGACCAGCGGCCCGCCGTAGTAGGCACGCACCGCCACCAGGCGTACCCGGCCACCGGCAAAATCGAGCACCTGCAACGCGCCGGGGTGTTCGATCAGCCGCAGTATGTAGTCAGTCACCAGCTGTTCGGGGCTGATCAGCACGTCGATCGGCAGTGCGCCCTGGCTGAACAGCGCCGGGTGTGCCAGGTATTCGGGGGCGCGGACGCGCGCGATCTTGGTCGGCGTGTGGAACAGCGTCCAGGCGGTCTGACAGGCGACCATGTTGGTCTCATCGCTGTTGGTCACCGCGATGATCATGTCGGCATCATCAGCGCCGGCGCGCTGCAACACCCCGGGATGCGAGGCCTGTCCCTGTACGGTGCGGATATCCAGGCGGTCCTGCAGATCGCGCAGCAGGCCCGGCTCCTGGTCCACCACGGTGATGTCGTTGGCCTCGTTGGACAGGTTTTGGGCCACGGTGGTGCCCACCTGCCCGGCACCCAGAATGATGATCTTCACGTTGTTAAGGTTTCTATTTATGCCGCGTATCGGCAGCAATTCTAGTTCCCTGGCTCGCGCAGGGCTATTGCGTTCACAAATTCACACGCACGGTGCGCGCAAATGAAGGCGCCGTGGCGGGAACCAATACCTGAGCATTTAAGTCAGATATTTCGAATGTACTGATATACAGGAGAAGATCATGAGTGGATTGATAAACGACTTCCCCTACAACGGCGTGGTAACGGTCAACCGCGTGATTCTGCGCCAGGAGTATACCGTCGACGACCTGCAGGAACGCGTCGCCGAGCTGTGCGAAAACGTCAAGACGTATCACTCCGATACCGGCTTTGTCGGCGGTTTCGTGGCGCTGAACAGCGGTCAGATCTCCAACGAAGGCTCGACCATCGGGAAACCGGTCGATGATGCGCTGAAAGGTCGCGAGGCCCTGATTGTCACGTTCTGGCGCTCGTTCGCCGAGCACGAGGCATCGCACCGCAGCGCAACTTTCCAGCCACTGTTCCGCCGGGTGTTGGAACTGTGCGAAAACGGCAACGAAGAGATCGCCTACGAGATGCTCTGGTCCGGTAAGGCCTATTCGCCGGAAGACGCAAAAGCCGCCCGCGCGGCCAAGGCACGCTACGCAGCCTGATTGTGCGGGCCCAGGACGCGCAGCGCCGTCAAGTGCTGCGCGCCCTGTCACCGTCGATTCATGGCAGGACCAGCGTCAGGCCGGCGATCAGGCGGTCGGGGTCGTTCAGGATATGCCGGTTGGCCTCGTAGATCCGTCCCCAGCGGTTGCCGTCACCGAGAAAGCGCCGCGCGACCGAGGCAAGCGTGTCCTCGGGCAGCAGGCGGTACAGACCGACCGCGCCGGTCTCACCGGCGATCAACAACTGCTGCTCGCGCAGCTTTTGCGCGGCGCCATCGAACTCCGCCTGCACGGATCTGTTGTCAGGCTGGCGGCGCAGCGTGTGATGCATCTGGCGCATACGATCGGCGATATCGCCGGCGGCAGTCTGCAGCTGTTGCAGCGATGCCGACCCGCCAAGCTCTGGCGGCAGCTGCGCACGCAGCCCGCTGAGGTCACTGCCCAGTCGGTCTCGCTCGTCGGACGCGGTACGCAGCTGATCACGCACCCCTGCAAGCTCGGTCTCGAGCCCGCTGGCATGCCGGTCGAGGCGGCCGACTTCACGGTCGAGTTCGGCCACCCGTGACTGGGTCTGGCGCAACTCGTCCTGCGTCGCTGCAAGGCCTTGCTGCAGGGTATCCCGCTGCTCGCGGCTGGCATTCAGATCCTGTTGCAGCCGGTCGCGCTCACCGGTCAGCGCCGTTTTCGCCTGGCGCAGACCCGCGACTTCATTGCGCAGCTCGGCGGCCTCTGCGGCAACCGCATCATGGCGCTCGCTGAGTTTGGTCAGGTCGGACGCACGCGCCCCGAGCTGTTGCCGGACCTCTTCCAGCTGCCGGGTGAGGTCATCGCGTTGCGCGGCTGCGGCGTCCAGCGCCGCGGTCTTGTCGACCAGCGTGCGATCTGTCTCCGCCAGCCTGGTGTTGAGGCGGTCACGCTCGTCTCCAAGCTGCTCCAATTGGCGTTGCCGCTCCGCGCTCTGTTGTTGCGCGGCCTGCAGGCGGCCCTGCAGATCGTCGCGTTCGGTCGTCAGCGTGCCGGCGCGCTGCTGTGCATCGTCCAGACGGCGTTGCAGCGCCGCGGCACCCTCGTCCTGACGCTGACGCTCGGCCTCCAGCGTCTCGATGCGTGCCTCGGCGTCGCGCAGACGCGCCCGCGCATCGGCCAGTTGGTCGCCGGTCTGCGCCTGCTCTTCGCTACGCCGTGCCGCCTCCTGATGCAGCCTGTTCAGCTCCGCGTCGAGTTGCCGGCCTCGCTCCACCTCGTGGCTGAGCTCCTGTTGCAGGCGGCGCAACTCAGCTGGGTCGGCTGCAGCGGGCACGGCAGCCACCGGTTGCGGCAAACTCGCCGCCGACCCGGCACTGCCCTGCGTTGCGTTCTCGGCCGCGGACAGCGCCAGCGGCGCGAGCAGCAGCCCGAAGAGATACGGCCGAAGGTGGTCGGCCAGGCCTGGGTGGGCCATTGCTTTCTCGGTCATGGTGTCCTCCGGTGTGTGGGAGTTCGTCGGCGATTCTGGCGCGCCGTTCGTGTCCAGTATAGCCACCGTCGCTCCACACGAGCCGCCGGCGGCTTGCGAACGCCTGCCCAAGCTCGCATGCTTGGACCGCCGAGCCATAGATACGCGAGGAGCGCATGCTTTCCACTCGTCAATCCGTGTTCTGGATGGTCATTTACCTGGCGATCGTCGCTACGGTCTGCGTACTGCTGGCGCAGCCGTTACGCGATGCCTTCATGGCCAACTGGGGCTTCAACGCGGTCATCCTGGGGGTGCTCGCTGTCGGGATCCTGATCAATTTCCGCCAGGTGCTGGTCCTCAATACCGAGATCAACTGGATCCGGGTCTTCCGCAGTGGCCAGCCGGGTATCTCGGTGACCACCGAGCCACGCCTGCTCAAGCCGCTCGCCGCTCACCTCGGCAAGCGTCGGCGTGACCGCTTCAGCCTGTCGGCGCTGGCACTGCGCACAATCCTCGACGGCATCCGCGAGCGCCTCGACGAGTCGCGCGAGATCTCACGCTACCTGATCGGCACCCTGATCTTTCTCGGCCTGCTCGGCACCTTCTGGGGCCTGCTGGGCACTATCGCCGCGGTCGGCCAGGTGATCGACGGCCTGGAGGTCGGCAGTGGAGACTTCGCCGGCGTGTTCGCAGAACTCAAACGGGGCCTGCAGGCGCCGCTGGGCGGCATGGGCACGGCGTTCAGCTCGTCGCTGTTCGGCCTCGGCGGTTCACTGGTGCTCGGCTTTCTTGACCTGCAGGCGGGGCATGCGCAAAACCGCTTCTTCAACGGCCTCGAGGAATGGTTGTCGGGTGTCACCCAGCTGGTCGACGATCTCGGCGTGCCGCCGCTGGCCACTGCGACACTGGCGGAACCGGCGCTGGCGGAACCCGCACTGGCCGAACCGACACCCTCTGGCGAGCCCGACGATGCGACACTGCGGTTGCTGATCGAGACCATCCGCAGCGAGCGCCAGCTGATCGAGGCGTTGCTGACCCGCCACGCGGCACCGCTGGCCGCGGAACCCGACCGCCCGGAGGCCTAGGTGGCATCCGGCGCAAGGCGCGCACGCCGCCCGATCGACGTCTGGCCCGGCTATGTGGACGTGCTGGCCGCGCTGCTGATCCTGGTGATCTTCGTGCTGCTGCTGTTCAGCTTTGCCCAGTTTCTGCTGTCACAGCTGCTCGACGAGCAGGAGACCGAGCTGGACGTGATGTACCAGCGCGTGGTCGAACTGACGGACCTGCTTGGCCTGGAACAGGAGAACAGCAAGCGGCTCAGCGGCGAGGTCGCCGGACTCGGCGAGCGCGTCGACGGCCTGCTCGGTGACAAGCGCGCACTGAGCGACGAGGTGACGGTGCTGACAAGCAGCAACCAGGCGCAACAGGGCGAGATCCGCGAGCAACTGCTGCTGATCGCGAGCCTGCAGGAGGACGTGGACAGCCTGCGCCAGTTGCGCGCGCAGCTCGAGTCGGACGTCGGCAAGCTGGCCGCGGAACTCGACAACAAGGTCACCGAAATCGGCGCCGAACGCGACCGCAGCAAGGCCCTGCAGGCGGAACTGGCGCTGCAGACCGAGCACACGCTGCTCGTACAGCGCGAGCTGGAGCAGCGCGAGATCCGTATCCAGGCGTTGTCGGCGCTGGTCGATGAGCGTGACCGGGCAATCGCCGAACAACGCCGGCTGAGCGCCGATGCAAAGGCCGAGATCGCGTTGCTCAACGCCAAGCTCGACGACCTGCGTGGCCAGCTCGAGGAGATCGGCCAGGCGCTGGCGGCGGCGGAGCAGATCAAATCCGAGCAAGCCGCGAAGATCGACGACCTCGGCGAACGTCTCAACGTGGCACTCGCACGCGAGGTGAACCGCCTGCGCCAGTACCGATCCGACTTTTTTGGCCGCCTTCGTGAAGTGCTCGGCGCAAACCCGTCGGTGCGCGTGGTCGGCGATCGCTTCGTGCTGCCGTCCGAGCTGCTGTTCGATTCCGGCAGCGCCACGCTGGCCACGCCCGGACGCATCGAACTGGCCAAGCTTGCCGTCACGCTGGCTGATCTGGCCGAGCGCATCCCGGGCGACATCGACTGGATCCTGCGCGTCGACGGGCACACCGACCCGGTGCCGATCAACACCGCGCAGTTCGCGTCGAACTGGGAACTGTCGACGGCGCGCGCCGTGTCTGTGGTGCGTTTCCTGATCGATCAGGGCATCGCGCCGCAGCGCCTCAGCGCCACCGGTTTCGGCGAATTCCATCCGATCGATCCGGCGACCACACCCGAGGCATATCGCCGCAACCGGCGCATCGAGCTGAAGCTGACTGCGCGCTGACGAAGTGCGGCTCAGTGCTGATAACGGTGCTCCTGCGTCAGCCCGCCATAGCCGTATGCGGACGCGCGCACATCTTCGACATAGACATAGCTCACCTCGTGCAGGTCGCCCAGCAGCGTGGCGAACATCGCATACGCCTCACGAATGTACTGCGCCTTTTCGGTCTTCGTGTTGGTCTCGTCGGTGATCTTGATATCGAAATAGAAGCTGCTCTTTCCCTGCTCCGACAATGGACGGCCACCGACGATCCAGTGCGCCGGTTCGAGGTAAGTGATCGCAATGGACGTGACCTCCCGCTTCTTGTTCAGAATGCGCGACGTCAACTCGATGAGCGACGACGTTACGGCTTGCGTGAGCTCGGCCGACTCACGGGCAGCGATCTTTACGTCAAGGATGGGCATGGCATCTCCCCTTTATTTAGCTATGCAACTGTTAACACAAAAAAACGGCGCGTCATTTCAGAGCCGTGCGCACACCGCGTACACCAGCGACCACATCGGCAAACGCTGTACCGCCGATAACCTTCTTGATGCGGGCAGTGACTGCCGCACTGGCCTTGTCCAACGGCGCCTGCAGTGCAATGGCGCCGGCGGTTGGATGCACCTCGACCCCTCGACCGTCCAACTGCGACGACCTGCGGGTGACCAGCTTCTTTGCCACCAGCCCGTCCAATGCGCGCGTGGCGGTGGGACGGGAGATCGACAGGACCTCTGCCAGCTGCCCTTGCAGGATTCCCGGGCGACGCAACACCGCGCGCAACAAGAACCCCTGTGGCGCGGTGAGGCCAAACGGCGCGTAGGCGTCCGCCCAGCTGCGCTCCAGCTGTCGCGCCAGCGCGGCGGTGTTGAAATAAAGGCAGTGGTCGAACATGCATGCAGGATAGACGCACTTAGTTAGCTATACAACTTTTAGCCACTTATCCCGGAGCTGAAACGAGCCCGGGCCGGGAACCCGGTCTCGTTTTTGGCGCCTTCGGCGGCGGCAGCCGCACCGACAAACGGTTGAAACCGGAGGCGCCGCCTTTCCCTCTTTAAGCGGCCGGACAGCAGCCGGCGGGCGATCAGTCGTAGCCAGGAAATATGTCAGGCATAACCGCAATCAACATCGCGCAGAGTCGCTCAAGCGCTTCGCGGACGTCCGTTGGTCACCAGGCAGTCGTCAATTATCGTGTGGCTTGGGCTTGGGCTCTAAATCAATGCAGTTCACTTAACACTGCTGCGCAGATGTCAGATTTCTAAACGACTGTTCGGGAACGGGAGTCGGCAAGCCAATATTTTCTTTGCAATACAACTACATGCGAGACTGGCACGGCAAATGCTTATTCAAAATCAAATTCGACTCTGTTGATTGGGAAATTGAAAATGAAGAAAAAGTATTTGCTGACAGCATTTCTGTTTGGCCTAACGGCTGCGAGTGGTAGCTCCATCGCGGTTCCTGCGAACGACTTGATAGAAAACTCGGCACATGTCGTCCTGACTCCCGGTGCAACTACCGTAGCCAGCGGCACTACAATTGACGCCACATTTGACAACGTCGGTTTCTGCGGCACCAGCAATACAACTGCAGGAGTCTGGTTTGATTTTAGCGGCACTGGCGGCGCGGTCGAGATCAATACGATCGGCAGTGGTTACGACACTAAACTATCCGTCTTCACAGGAGTGTCCACATCGCTGGTGTGTCTCACTGGGAATGACGATACCTATCCAGGTTTCCAGGCTGCCGTGTTCATTGATTCATCTGCCACCGAAGACTATTTTCTCCTCGTACATGGTTTCGGTTCTGCAACTGGCGCATTCAATTTGAATTTCATTGCGGAAGCGGTCACTGACAACGTGCCATTGCCCGCCACCCTCGCTTTGTTGGGTCTCGGCCTCGGCGGTATCGGCTACCAGCGGCGCAAGCAGGTCAAAGCGGCATAAGACTCGTTCTTCGAGCAGCCTAATGGAAACCCGCTTCGGCGGGTTTTCTTATGTCTGCAACTGGCCGATTCCTGTCGTATCAGACTCCGCGCTCCAGGGACAAAACCCGGTCACCGACACGCCACACCATTCACCGGCCAATCGTCGCCATCGTCGCCTCGCACAAACGGACCAGGTCACCCGGCGCAATCTCGATGTCGAGGCCACGCCGGCCGCCACTGACGAACACTGTCTCGAATCCGCCGG
>Ga0209203_1002454_pt1 | contig 12334 bp, 8 predicted proteins | sample AD_UKC109_MetaG_FD_184423 | JGI IMG/M metagenome (GOLD analysis project Ga0209203, IMG submission 184423) | Active sludge microbial communities of municipal wastewater-treating anaerobic digesters from Hong Kong - AD_UKC109_MetaG (SPAdes)... | ecosystem: Engineered > Bioreactor > Anaerobic >...
CCTGACAACTAACGCCCGTGCAACTGTCGGCAGGGTTAGCTGAAACAGTGGTGAGGCATACATTATATACCATACCCCATGCAAATTGGAAAGTATGACTGACCTGCTGACCGGTTGCGGTGGAACCATCTCCGAAATCCCAGAAATAGTCAGCCTGTCCGCCACTCAGCAGGTGACCCGTGAACAGGTAAGTGTTCCCGTCGTTGGTAAGCGCTTCAAAATAATTGTCGCACGGAGTCGGAATTTCAAAGAAAACCTCCTGACAGGATATGTAACTGCACGTTACGCCATCAGGCCCCGTGCCCGTTGTGGTCAGGCAAACCGTGTAAACCTGCGACGGGTCCGAAAAGCTATGCGAAACAACCTGTCCGGATGCGGTAGTTCCATCGCCGAAATCCCAGATCCAGGATTCAATCTGATTGTTTGATTGTCCGTTCATTGCCCGGCCTTCGAAAGTGTATCCCGTGCCTGTTGAATCGGGATAATACCAGAAATAGCTTTCGCAGGGTGAAGGGAGGTAAATAAAGACCTCCTGGCAGGAAGTATAGGTGCATGGCTCATTATCCGGGCCTGTGCCGGAAGTGGTGAGGCATACGGTGTATATTTCATTAGGGTTGTCAAATGTATGTGTTACAGATTGGCCGGATGCGGTGGTTCCGTCGCCGAAATCCCATGTCCATGATTCAACCTGGCTGCCCATGGTATAGCCTTCGAAAGTGTAACCCGTGCCTGTTGAATCGGGATAATACCAGAAATAGCTTTCACAGGGTGAAGGGAGGTAAATAAAGACCTCCTGGCAGGAAGTATAGGTGCATGGCTCGTTATCCGGGCCTGTGCCGGTAGTGGTGAGGCATACGGTGTAGATTTCGTTGGGGTTGGCAAATGTATGTGTTACAGATTGGCCAGTTGCGGTAGTTCCGTCGCCGAAATCCCAGGACCATGATTCAACCTGGCTGCCCATGGTATAGCCTTCGAAAGTGTAACCCGTACCTGTTGAATCTGTATAATACCAGAAATAGCTTTCACAGGGAGAAGGGAAATAACTAAAAACTTCCTGGCACGAAACCGAGGTGCAGACATCTCCATTCAGGATGCTGGTTGTGGTCAGACACACATTATGGACCATATTGGTATCGGCAAACTGATGGAAAACAGTCTGTCCGTTTGCGGTTGTGCCATCACCGAAATCCCAGATATAGGACTCAGCCTCACCATTCATCACAAAGCCTTCAAAAGTATATCCTGTACCTGATGAATCAGGCAAGTACCAGAAATAATTTTCGCAGCCACCCGGGTTGATCGATCCTGCATCAACCGGCATACAGAAGCTGCTGTTGCATGAACTGTCGTTGCTGCTGATGAAAAGACAGGCGTTGTAAAGACCCGGTTCTGAATAGGTATGTACCGGGTTTTGTGCTGACGATGTATTCCCGTCGCCGAAATCCCAGAACCAGCTGTTGATTATGACTCCCGGTGCCGGATAACTTTCATCGAAAAAACTGACCGTAAGCATATCGTTTGAGCCCGGCATATATCGGAACAAGGCAGTGCAACCTGATCCCATATTGCCACAGATATTGAAATCCAGTACAAGTTGCTGCATGCCAGGCAGAAGGGCTGCACTCCGGCTAATCATTATTCCATTGCAATCAGCCGTGGTAACAGTGACTGATCCCGGAGTACCTCCGTAAATATAAGGCAGGTTATCGGAATAATAACCTGCTCCGTCTGTAATTACTTCGTTGAAGTATCCGGGATAATTCATACTGTCGACCGATATAAATACAGACTGATTGACGACCGGTTCGCCGGTCTGTTGGTTCAATACATGTCCTGAAAGGACAATATACGGTTGCTGACCATAGGAATACACAATTCCCGTCATAAAGAGGAGCAGCAAAAGAGTCAGGTTTTTGATTTTTTTCATGTTGTAAAGGATTACAAATAGGGTTAGTAAATCCGGCTTTCTTGTAAGACCCCGGATCCGGTTAAAGGTTGCTTTGTGCTAAGGCTTTTTTAAAAACTTTTTCACAATCGAAAATGTTCCATCAAGGCTTTTAAGATGAATTAAATAGAATCCGGGAGTAAGCTTTTTAAGATCCAGCGTAATGGTTTGTTCACCTGCCGGCATAGCAAAATCCTGATGTATAAGCACAGAACCCGTTGCTGAGATTATTTCGCATTTCATTGCACTGTTGCGCGACGAATTCGTTCCAATATTCAAAAACTCATCAGCAGGGTTGGGGTAAAGTCTGATTTCGGGCCGGTCCGTCACTTCAGGATTATTCATCCCAAAAATACCCGAAGCCGATATTTCCAGTTGAATGTCAAGGGATTGGTACTGATATTCCGAAAGAATTACTTCAACGGTATTGCTGAATTTTCCGGCAATCTCGGCTTTTACACTATATGCATCCAGGGGAAGGCCGGTAAACCCGAAATTTCCGTCATCGTCGGTATGGACATAATTCACAATCAGGTCATCATGAAACAGAAAAACGATGTTTCCTGCCATATCAAATGGGGAATTGTCAAGGCTTACCAGATTGCCTGAAATAGTTCCGGGCCCGGATTCCGGCATACTCGTCATATCCTGCATAAAAATATTGGCGTCAAATACATCATTGCCCTGCAATGTGACGGGTTGGGCCGATTGCCACGAATAAGTTGAACCGCTGTAAGCCGGGATGTATGACATATAGGAGGGAGAGCCTTCAACCAATTCAGCATGGATCACATAATTGCCTTCCATAACGTCAAGGAAGTAAAAGTAGCCGTATTCATAGAAGAGGCCTGAAGCTACTTCAGTGAGTTTACTGCCGGTTTTTCTGAAAAGAGTAACCTTAGCGGTATCGTTCATAAAATCCGGATTGTTGATCGGGAAATTACCGGCGAAAATCTGACCACCCAGATTACTGTATGCGGGAGTGGTAATTGTCTGACAAATGGTATGGGAGCAGTACCCGGAATTTCCCTGCCCGCTGATGGTTAAACAAACATTATATGTTCCGCTTTCAGTATAAGTGTGCCCGGGATGCTGTACAAATGAAACCGCACCATCGCCGAAATCCCAGAACCAGCTGCTGATATTTGTTCCCTGTGATTCATCAATAAACCAGTAATGATTGATGTTTCCTGGGATTGAATCGGCCAGGGCCGTAAAAGCGGCCTGGCAGGCCGGGAGGGTATCCCCGACGGTTATATTGGTGCAGAACACATCGCTGCAACCGGTATAATTACTGAAGATCGTCATACAAACAGGGTAGATGCCGGGTTGCTGCCAGGTGTGCACTGCATGGTATTCGTGCGAAAAGGGACTGCCATCCCCAAAGTCCCAGATCACTTCAGTGAACGGACCTGTAGAAAGGTTGGTAAAGGTGTATGTCAGTCCCGCTGTTTGTTCATAGGAAAAATCAGCGTGGCAGGTTGGCAGGGTATCGCCAATCGTAATATAGTCGCAATAGGTATCCTGGCACTGGGTTGAATCATTTGAAATAGTCAGGCAAATCTGGAAAGTACCGGGCGCGCTCCAGCTATGGACCGGATTTTGTTCAACGGATGAAGTTCCATCCCCGAAATCCCAGAACCATGAGTTTGGATTTCCGGTTGAAAGATCGGAAAAAGAAACCGTCAATTCTTGTGGCAACCAGGCGAACATTGCCTGGCAGTCACCCTGATTACCGCCCGCCCACACATCGAGGCAGAATACACTCGCGCATCCTGCCATGGAATCAAGCATGGTAAGGCACACAGTGTAAATTCCCGGTTGGGCGTAAAGATGAACGGGCTCAAAGTCAGCAGATGTTTCACCATCGCCGAAGTCCCAGAGCCAGCGGGTGGAATAGGAGACAGGGGAGCTGAGATTCGAAAATGTAATATATAGGGGATTCGCCGGTTGGTACTGAAATAAAAATGCAGCCTGGCAGCCCGGAAAAGAAGTGCAAATTTGAAAGTCAGCTTGAATCTGTGTAGCATTGAACACCGGGAATGTCCGGGTTACATGCTCCTGCAGGCAATCTGTTACTGAAACGGTTATTGTCGTACTTGAATCAATGGACAGCATATCTAACAGGATAGAATAATATCCGTTATTATTTGTGATGGCAGTCGGTGCAGTCTGCCCGGAAGAAGTCAGGATGCTGACTTCTTTATCAGTCACTGCGAAGCTTGTTTCAAGCGAGGTAATGTAGCCTGAAACCTCCACCGGTATCTGTGCCCGTATAGTTGAAGAAACCATCAAAAGGAGTGATATAATCAGCAAAACACGTGATTTCATAATAAGTTGATTTTAAAATCTGTACAAAAGTCCGGCTTTCAGACCAATGCTGTATGGGCTGCTCCGGTGATGCTGATAAACCGGTCGCAGATAAGACCGGTAAGTCGGTTCAAATTGCAGGGTTAAAGAGCGGGAAATATGCATACCCGCTCCCAGTGCCGCAGCAATCTGCCAGTTGGTTGAAGCCCTGACAGGTGTCTGGTTGTCAATAGACTGCAGAATGGCGCCTTCACGGCTGAAAGTAACCGGTGGTTCATCCGAGGCGAGTAAAACCGAAAAAACAGGCCCGGCCTTCAGGCTGATGGTGAACAGGCGGTCAGCATAAATCCGGTAACCGGCCATTAATGGAATTTGCAGATAGGAATACCTGTTTACGGTCTGGGCTTCAATATTATGACCTACCGAGTCGTACACGCCTTCCATAACCGTATTGAAAATCACCCTGCCCGGGATTTGGGGATCAGGACTGAATGAAACCACTTTGTTATAGTATCCGATGCTGTCAAATGAACTGAAATTAACATCAAACTTTCCGTTATCGTCACTGATGTTGAAGGCAACTCCTGTTTCAAACTCCCATGGGCCTTTGAAAGTAGAAAGGCTGAGTCCGGCAGCCCTGCTTTGCTTGTGGTGGCCCTTGCCATAATAAATTATATCCCGGGATGCGTAAACTCCTCCAATCAGCGGAATAGTGCCACGCTTTGGCGCCAATGGATTTCGGGTTTTTCTGAGACCCGCACTAAAAGATGAGAAATTCTCCTGATAAATCTGACCGGCAGGCAAAGTAATCAGCCAGTTGGTGAAATCGAGGCGCAAACCGGCCAGGCCGGTTTGGTAAGTGATCAGTTTTTCTGCGCCGGGATCAGGATAATTGTTATTGGTTAAATCTGCGGCACCCGAAAGTGGTTTTATTTCCCCTGAGGCTGTTTTACTGTGGAGCCGTGTATCGTGATTTTTATCAGATGCTTTAGCGGCTTTTTCAGCAACTTTATTTATGCGGTCATTTTTCTGAGTGTATTCGATAAATGGTTCAGCTATCTTTCCAGTTTGATCAGGAAGTAAGACGGGTTTTTGCCCGGTTGTCGTTAAAGTCGTTCCGGAAGATTGCTCCTGTATAGGAATGCTTTCTGTTTGTCCTGATTCATGGTTGCTTTTACCCAGGATAAACCACAGGATAAAAGCTCCGGCTATGATTGCAGCGGCAGTTACTGCTTTTACCAGGCGTCCGGGTATCAGCGGTGCTTCAGGTGCCGGCCGGACAGATGGCAGATTTGCATCAATCCGCTCCCATAGGTCTGGAGGAGGAGCCTGGTTTAATTTGCCCAGTCCTTCCCTGAAAAGGTCATCAATCTTGTTCCGTTTGTCTTTCATGACTTCACGCTTATCTTATTCATGGCCAGTTCGGCTTCAACCATTAATCTCAGCCTCTTCCGTGCTTTCATCAGTTGCGTTTTGGAGGTGTTTTCACTGATTTCAAGCAGTTCGGCAATTTGCTGGTGCGACAGGTTTTCAAACACATACATATTGAAAACCATGCGGTAACCATCGGGTAACGACTGTATCATTTGCAGCAGTTTCTGCCATGGAATATAAGTCATATCTGACGAATCTGACTCCTCAGCCGCTTCGGCATCATGCAAACCGGCCTCTGTGCTGACAAAGAACTGCTTCAGGTAATCGCGCCGGAAATTAATGGCTAAGTTAACTACCAGCCGCCTGAGCCATCCTTCAAAAGAACCTTTAAAGCCAAAGGAGTCAAGGCGGCTGAATATTTTAATAAAAGCATCCTGCAAAAGGTCTTCTGCTTCGGCACGGTTTCGGGCATAACGCAGGCAAATGCCGAACAGTACCCCCGAAAACCGTTGGTACAACTCATATTGCGCCTGCTTATTGCCTGATAAACAGTCTTTTATTAATTTATCATCGCTCCGCATTCATTCCCTTATGAATATGCAGACACAAAAATAGGGCATGGGTTGCCTGATGGTGTAAAAAACCGGAATAAATTGTTGTGATATGTAACAATATTCTAATTATATTTGTCTTCTTAATTTGAAAGCAGATGCTAAGTAAAAATATAATACGCAATATATATATATATATGAATTTCTGGAAGACAGGTTCAAGCCTCCTTAACTATTCCTTTTCCAGAAGAAATTAGTTATTCATTTATCAACAAAAAATTTCTATCATGAAAAAACTACATTATTTCCTTACGCTGTTCTTATTATGTTCCTTTGCAATTTTTTCCTGCCAGAAAGATAAAGCAGAAATCAAAGACGAATCAATAAAAAATGATGCAACGAAAATAACCAAACAGTTGCAAGTGTTTAAGCTAAACCTTCAATCAAAAAGTGGTGAAACCATGGCTGCCGACAGCGCTGAATGGTATCTCGAAGGCTTGTTGAACCTTGAACTGGCTAACAACACACACGAGTTTGGCGACGTTGACTTCTTTCACGATACGATCGCAGTACCCATAAGCGACGGGCAAATCAGCCTCGATGAACTCAACAAGCTTTATATGAGCATTGATGCCTGGGCTGAAATCCTGCAACAACAAAGCGGCAACGAAGATTATACGTTCGATATTGTTGACCTGAACCTTGAAACCACAGGCCTCAAAAGTGGAACACAAAATCTTGTGGTTTCGCTTTCAGGCGGTGTGCTCGGAACCGGATTGAACTATATTCCTTTTGGGCCAACTGATTATTGGTATTGGGGCTCTTGGATGGGTAAATGCGGTGAGTTTTGGGAAAATATTCATGCTGATGCTGCAACCGAATTACAACGGAAATTCAGAAATCCGATTGCATTACCTGGTGCAGGTTATTATACTTCTATTGATATAATTGATGTTATACCAGGCTTTGATTCTGAATTTTACGATCCAAACAATGCACCGTATGATGGATATATGCTTTACCGTGAGAGTGTGGAATATATTAATTTTGATCGGTGTCTGTCACCTTCTGATCTGAATTACTTTCTGAGTAAATTTGATTTTATTAAAAATACGAAACAACCTTCTGGTAAACAATATAAAACAGTTAATGCTAATTATTTGCTTATCTAAAATTTAGGTGAGTGGATTCAGACTCACAAATATTCCCTTTATTATGGGATAAAAATCGAATTTGAAGATTAATTTTTTTGCTCATCCGTAAATGTACCACAATTCAAATAATGATTATATTGACGAAAAAATTTTGACGTGAATCTAATCAAATTTATTGAAGAATTTCCCGATGAGCATAGCTGCAGGATGCATTTCAAGGGCATTCGGGAACAGCAAGGAATTATCTGTAAAAGCTGTGGATGCACCAAACATTATTGGTTACAAGGAAAGTGGCAATGGCAATGTTCAGAATGTCGGTTTCGGACAACGCTTCGAAGTGGAAGTATGATGGAAAATGCCAAACTACCATTCAGGATGTGGTATCTGGCTATGGCATTTATGAGCTTTTCAAAGAAAGGCATATCTGCAACTGAGCTACAAAGGCAACTGGGACATAAACGTTACGAACCTATCTGGTTTATGATGCATAAAATCCGGAAGGCAATGGGGAACCGGGACGCTTTGTATAAGTTAACCGATATGGTTGAATTTGATGAAGGATGCTTTGAAACAGAAATTGATAATGAATCCCGAACATCTCTTAAACGAGGAAGGGGAAGCGAAAGGCAGGTCAACGTTGCTGTGATGGCTGAATCAACTCCATTGGAAGATGTTCGAACCGGCAAAATATCCAATCACTGTAGGTATTTCAAGATGAGAGTATTAGAATCATATCAGAAAGATGAGATTAACCAGGTGATTGAGGACAGTATCAATGAAAAAACCATTGTTTTCAGTGACAAGAGCACCAGCTATGTGGACATATCAAACTTTGTTGAGGTTCATATTACCGAGAAATCTTCAAAACAAACTACTGTCAGAACATTGCCTTGGGTTCATATTGCAATTAGTAATGCAAAAAGAACATTACTAGGCATTTACCACAAAATTAAAGGAAAGTATTTGCAACTTTACCTGGATGAATTTTGTTACAAATTGAATCGAAGGTACTTTGGTGAGAAACTTTTCGATAGGCTTGCAATTGCTGTGTCAAATAATTACTGGTATAATAACGGATGAGCAAATTAATTTTTTGTGTAATTCATCAGTGCAATAGAACTTGTCTATTGCACTGATTTAAATATTTCAAGATGGGAAGGCTAATTGTTTTATTTATTGTAATGACATTTTCCCATGGATTTGCAAGGGCTCAATCTACTTTTTTTAGAATTTATAAAAGCCCGGAGTACAACACCATGTATTCAGTTTCCGAAACCACAGATCATGATTTCATTCTTTGTGGATTTAAAGAAACTTTCCAGGGAAGTTCTTTCTATAATGCCCAGTTGTTAAAGATAGGTGGTCAGGGAAATATTTTACAGGAAAGAGTATTGGAAAGCGACTCAATTGTATCAACTTTCGCAACAATTAGAAATACTATATCAGGGGACGACCCTGGCTTTTACCTTACAGGAAGAAAAGATTCTGTAAGCGGTGATGATGTTTTTCACTTGTTAAAGCTTTGGAAGATTGACGAGAACTTAAACTTTGTAAATGAATTTTCATTAAATTTTGCCGATTCATTAGTTAATTTTCCACAGCAATTTATAAATCTAAACGACTCGATAATTTACATTCTCTCCTCATATGTTCGTCCCCCTGCGACTAGAAGGGATTTTTCAATAGTTAAGTTTAATTTATCTGATCTGGCTGTCTGTAGTTATTTTCCTTCCGTGAATGCTCCTAGAATTTTTTCAAACGTTGTATTTGATACCATAAATCAACAGATGAAAATTCTCATTTCTGGCCCATCTCTGAAAGAGAAAGGATTTTTACGAAACCTAACCTTTGATATGAATTTGAATTATATTTCAGAATTTGAACCTGATTTCAACTTTCCGAGCTTGATATATAGAATGGTAAATTATAACAACAACTCTTATATTATTTTAGGAAACAATTCAAAACCATCAGGAGAAATCTGCCTCTCTAATTTAATTTACAACAACAATAATGAACTCATAGATAGTATTTCCTTGTATTGTTCAGCGGATACCCTTACTTATCCGGGAAGCGGTACCGGAATATTGGTTTCAAGTTGTGGTATATGGAGTATAGGTATTTACAATTTTAACCCCAATACATTCTGGCCCCAAGATCCGACCTGGATTCAACTTAGCAAACTGAACAATGATTTTGAACTAACAGATCAGTTTTATTATGGTGGTGACGGAACGTATATCCCATATGATATTATTCCAACGAGTGACGGAGGAATGCTGATAACAGGCGATTATTACAACCCCAATTCTGCTCCTATGGTTTATCAACGGGACCCTTTTGTACTTAAGCTAAACAGCGAAGGCTTAATCGTTAATGTAGATAACCATGAGGAACCAATTGCTCAGGAAGCCCTGGTATTGCCCAATCCGGGAAGGGAATTCCTACAGGTAAAGCTGGCTGTTCAGCATAAGTCGGCACATTTTCAGTTATTCGATTTGGGTGGTCGCCTGGTGCTTGAAACCGATCTTTCGAGAGATATAAAACAAATCGGAACAGCACAACTCGGTTCCGGCGCTTATATCTACCGGATTACTGCATCAAACCGGGTTATAGGCAGTGGGAAGTGGGTGAAGGAATGATTTGAAAACGCGCTTTTTTTTAGGGGTTCAACATGAGAAAATTAAAAGTAGGGACACGACATGTCGTGTCCCTACTTTTATTCCCCGATTCTTTACAAACCATCATTTCTGCTTAACTTTGCAGCAGAAATTCAAGGAAATGAAACGGATTGCCATTTTTGCCTCAGGCAGCGGAAGCAATGCCGAAAATATAGCAGGTTATTTCGAAAACAGTACCATTGCCAGGGTGGAAGCCATCTATTGCAATAACCCGAAAGCCCCAGTTATTCAACGTGCTGCGCGGTTGAACATCCCCCTGGTCCTGTTCGACAGGGAGAAATTTTATGCTGAAGAAACAGTACTGCGCGATCTGCAGTCACGAAAGATCGATCTGATTGTACTGGCCGGATTCCTGTGGCTGGTTCCGGGCAATCTGACCCGCGCCTTTTCAGGGAGAATAGTAAATATTCATCCGGCCCTGCTGCCGAAATTCGGGGGTAAGGGGATGTATGGAATGGCCGTGCATGAAGCGGTAATTGAAGCCGGTGAAAAAGAATCGGGAATCACCATTCATCTGATCGACGAGGTGTACGACCGCGGTAAAATCCTGCTGCAGGTAAAATGTCCGGTGATGCCCGGCGATACACCTGAAGCCCTGGCCGAAAGGGTGCATCAGCTTGAATACGAGTACTACCCGAAGGCGATTGAGCAATTGCTTGGATAGGAGGGACGCTGAAAGAGGGACGAGGGACGCTGAAGAAGGGACGAGGGACGCTGAAAGAGGGGCGAGGGGCGAGGGGCGAGGGACGAGGGACGATGTTGCCGGTAACATCGGTTTTCAATGCGCCTGACAAGGAGACAAGGGGACGGCAGGAATTGCAGTCTTACTTCTTACTTCCTGCTTCCTACTTCCTGCTTCAACCTAAACTTCATCCTTTTAGCCAGAAACCAGGGGTGAAGTGTTTGGTTTGTAATGGCAGCCAGTTTAAAATCATCGATCCGTAATTACTTCACTATCAGCAAATAGTAATTCTTCTTTCCTTTCTGCACCAGCAGGTATTTACCGCTCAGCAGCTGCGAGGCCTCCGCGATAAACTCTTCACCCACTTTGGTTTTGTTTACCTGTACGCCTCCGTCTTTCAGCATGCGGCGGGCTTCGCCTTTTGAGGGGAAGATCGTGGTTTTATCGGCAACCAGGTCAACAATGCCGATTCCTGCTGACAGGTCAGTGGTGCTTATTTCGTATTGCGGAACGCCCTCAAAAACCGAAATAAGGGTTTCTTCATCCAGACGGTGCAGGGCTTCGGCGGTTCCTTTTCCAAAGAGGATTTCTGAGGCTTCCACGGACGAAAGGTAATCGGCTTCGGAGTGGATGCGTATGGTGATATCCTTTGCCAGCGCCTTCTGCAACACCCTCAGATGGGGAGCCGCCTGATGTTCGGCAATCATCGCTTCAATCTCATCTTTTCCGTAAAGGGTGAAAATCCGGATGTATTTCTCGGCATCGGCATCGGAGGTGTTGAGCCAGAACTGGTAAAACCTGTAAGGAGAAGTTCTGGCCGGATCGAGCCATACATTGCCCGTTTCCGTTTTCCCGAATTTGCCGCCATCGGCTTTGGTAATCAGCGGGCAGGTAAGTGCAAAGGCTTCCCCTCCGGTCTTACGCCGGATCAGCTCGGTGCCGGTGGTGATGTTTCCCCACTGGTCTGAGCCGCCCATCTGCAATTTACAGTTGTTGTGCTGGTATAGATGCAGAAAATCATAACCCTGCACCAGCTGGTAGGTAAATTCGGTAAACGACATCCCCTCTCCGGCTTCCCCTGTAAGGCGTTTTTTTACCGAGTCCTTCGCCATCATGTAGTTAACTGTGATGTGCTTGCCGACATCGCGGATAAAACTGAGGAAGGAAAAGTCCTTCATCCAGTCGTAATTGTTCACCATCTCTGCCCGGTTCGGGGCATCGGTATCAAAGTCGAGCAGCTTTCTGAGCTGTTTTTTCAGGCAGTCCTGGTTATGTCTTAAAGTTTCTTCGTCCAGCAGGTTGCGTTCCTCCGATTTTCCTGAAGGATCGCCGATCATCCCCGTAGCTCCGCCCACCAGCACGATGGGTTTATGCCCGCTGCGCTGCAGATGCTTCAGCATCATTACACCCACCAAATGGCCGATATGCAGCGAATCGGCTGTAGGATCAATCCCCACATATGCCGAAATCATTTCTTTATTAAGCAATTCCTCTGTCCCCGGCATTACGGTATGAATCATTCCGCGCCACTGCAATTCTTCAACAAAATTCATCTATTCCTTTTTTTTGCAAATTTACGCTTATCCTGTCAATTGACAATAACGTACTAAAGTCGGATTCTTCCTGCTGTGTTGACC
>Ga0209203_1002460_pt1 | contig 12320 bp, 7 predicted proteins | sample AD_UKC109_MetaG_FD_184423 | JGI IMG/M metagenome (GOLD analysis project Ga0209203, IMG submission 184423) | Active sludge microbial communities of municipal wastewater-treating anaerobic digesters from Hong Kong - AD_UKC109_MetaG (SPAdes)... | ecosystem: Engineered > Bioreactor > Anaerobic >...
GGTTACGTTACCCTGAGGATCGATACTATAGCCCACCAGGTAGGCAGAGCCTTCACTGGCAATATAATTGGTGTTGGCCGCAGTGCGGTCATTGAGCATCTCGGTGAGAGCCCCCTCGGGAGTCTGTGCCTTGACACTGACATACAGAACATCCCGGGGCTGTACCTTATAGTCAGGCACATCCATCGGGAAGTAGTTCTCGCCACCAAGCTCGTAGAGGTTGTTGAGGTATGAGAGTTCCTTCTGGGTGGAGCAGGATGCTGCCAGGAGTATCAGTGCGATGAAGGGGAGGAGTTTTTTCATTGATTTGCGATTTGCGATGTGCGATTTCCGAATTGCGATTTCCGATTTCCGATTTGCGAATTGCGATTTGCGAATTGTGATGTGAGATTTGCGTATTAAATATCCTGTTTTTTTTCGATTTTACGTATGGCGTTGGTCTTAATATCCACTGTTAGGTTCATACCGGGCTGGATTATTCTTATCACCACCTTGTGCTTGCGGCCTACCCGTATCAGTTCACCTCTGAGGCCGGTGAGGCTGCCGACGGTAACCTCAACGAGGTCTCCCTTTTCGTAGACATTGGTGCTTATCTCAACATCGGCATCACTGCCACATAGAATGCGAAGATTGGTGATCTGATCCTCGGGAATCGGAACAGGTTTGTTCTGTATCATGATGAACTTGACCACTCCGTCTACCTTGCGTATCACAAAATACTCCTTCGGAATTATCTTCACAAAGACGTATGAGGAGATAAGCGGCTTCTCTATCAGCTTTTTCCGGTCTGACCACTGACGTAATGTCTTCTGAAGCGGAAGAAAGGTCTCTATGCCCAACTCGTTGATACGATCGTTGACCCGCTTCTCTGCCCTGGAGTTGGTGTAAACGGCATACCATGCCTTTTCAGGTTTTTTAAGCCCCGGCAGTGTTGTAGCCGTTTGTGACATGGTCTCTTCCATCGCTCCTTTTTGTTGCGGACAAAATTACAATTTTTTAGGTTAGACCGGGGCTTTCAGGGGTAATACTTAAATGCCTGAAAAAGGCCATCAGGTTTCATTGCCGTGTCTGTCTTAACGGTGCCACGAATGAGTTTACATTAATACCCTTTTTTATTCATCTACCAGATTGGCATGTATGTCAATGAAAGTACAGTCTTGATAAAAACCTTATTGCCTGATATTCAATTATTACTGATATTTATTGTTTAAGAATAACAAATACAAATTTTTACCGCGATGAAAGAAAATACCTGGTTTTTCAAGTTATTGAACTGGATCGCCTGGATTTCCGGAGGAATTGGAGTATGTTTTCTTATCCTTGGTTTATTCCAGGTGGCGTTCGGACTGATTCTCTATTTTATGGGGGCACACAGGGTGGGAGCCGGAAGGTTGGTGCCTGATACTGAGATTATTAATTTCTTTATTGCTTCCATCAGTTTTTTCAGCGTCCTGATTTTATGGTTCCTTATCCAGATAAGAAACAAAATAAATCAGGCAGCCGGGGCCAATCAGTAGACCACCAGTGAAGGGCAGTCTGATACCCCGGCTACAAAAGCCCCGGACCTGTCTGCTGCTGGGCACCATGTTCAGAATTCCCAGACCAGTCGGCCACTGAGTGCCATACTCAGAATCCCCACACCAGACCGCCGCTGAGTGCCATGTTCAGAACCCCCACACCAGCCCGCCGCTGATTGTGGTGGTGCGGCCGTAGAGATGCGAGGGATACCAGAACCGGTTGCCGGTAACATCACGCAGGGTCAGTGAGGCCCGTGCCTGTACACCGCCGGTGATCATATAGCTCATTTCCAGCCCGGTGGCAATGTTGGTCCACTCAATGGTTCCGAGGTAGGGCAGACCGAGCCTGCTTCCCCCTACGCTCTGGTAATCAGGTCCCCTCTCTGACCGCTCATGCCACAGCCTTATGCCGGCAGCACGTACCGGCCTCCAGTCGAGGGCAAAATACCAGCTCCGGCTGTTGTCACGCAGCCAGTGACCGAGGTTGTACCCCTGGTTCTCAAAGGTGGTGACAGTCACATAGTGCTGGAAGGTCAGCGGATAGGTGAAGGTGCACTCGGCTGTCAGCCAGGTGTTGGGCAGGAAGCTGAAGTTACCGGCCCGGAACCCTCCCTTCCACGAGAAGAAGTTGTAGTCAGGGGTGGTGAACCGCGCCGTGGAGAGCTCATCGATGAAGAGTGTGCCGTAAAGGTGGAGGTGCCTGATATTGTTGGAGCTTATATCAAGAAACATCTGGGAATTGCTGTTGCTGATGCCCGAGTTGACGCCGTGATCAACCGACTTGTAGAAGAATATCGGCATCAGGTAGTACGGTGTGATACGTGAATCAGACCAGATGACGCTGTTGCCGGCCGAGATGTGAAGCCTGTCAACCGGGGTGAAGGTGAAGATGTTTGCCGCGATGTATTTGCGGCGGTAGTGCTCGCGGTACTCGGTGCCATAGGCATTGCTGATCCAGTATGAGCGGGTGGAGTCGACCACCATCGAAACAAGCCATCCGTGTATCCAGGTCATCTCACCCCATTCCACAGGTTTGAGGTGAAGGCGGATATGCATGAAGGAGGGAGCCCTGCCGGACAGGATGTTGGTTCCGGCATACCCGCTGCCCCAGACGGGAGAGTCTTTCAGGAAGGCGATGTCACCCCATTTCCACTGGTAGCTGACACCGCCGGTCATCTCTGAAAAATCAGTACCGTTCTTGATGTGTCCGCCACGTTCACGGGTGAGGTACAGTGCGCTTCCCAGCAGGGGATCCTGGTGGTTGTCCTGCAATGCTGCGAAGAATGCCCAGTTACGATAGTTGCCGTAAATCTTCGCACCATTCTTCCATGTGATGGTCTTCTTTTGGGCGACGCCCGTCAGCCAGTCCTCCGACGCGTTCGGGGTAAGCCCTGCCGTCAGCCCAAGTATGGGCGAGACTGTGACACTGAAGAGAGAGTCGCGGTAATATGCCGTGGCGGGACTGAACAACAGCTTGAATTTGCCATCAGGTTCGCCTTCACTGTAAATATTGAGCCAGAAATCAAGCTCCTTTTTCTGCCGGGGGGTCAGGGATCTGTACTGATCCGGGTTGCCTTCTCCCGGCCTGCCAGCCGGTTTGTCTACTCCGGACGTTCCGGAAGCAGAATTTCCTCCGCCGTCATTGCTTCCTTCAGACTCCATCATATGACTCTTGCCGGAAGTCACTTCCCGGGCGGCGGCCTCCTCCAGCTTCTGTCTGATAATCAGCCTGCTGTAGGGCTTTACCACCCCGTTGAGGGTGATCACGCCGTCGGCTGCCAGCTCGTCAAGGAAAAGGTAAACAGCCTCATCGCCCACAGGTTCGGGTATCATCTGCGCGCGCGCGGGTGCGCTCCAACACAATATTAGCAGTGTTGATAAAGTTACTATGTATGTTGAATAGTTCACAGAATGAGGCTTTCCACAAAGATAACGCTTGTAGCAAATTTGGGGCATACTGTCTTAAAACTATGGTGAAATGAACAGGGGGAAATTTCGGGTAATAACGCTTAGTGCTGACATACTGATACTTGCATTGTCATATCTGCTTATGTCAATGCTCAAGCCGGCCGGGCTGAAGATCTACATGATGTCGCACATCACCTTCTTCGTCATGCTGGCGTTTCTGTGGATTGTTGTCTCCTACGCAGGCGGAAAGATTGGCCGTGGCCGGATTGTCAACCTCCGCACCCTATTTTCACGGGTACTTTTAACAAACCTTATTGCCACCAGCTTTGCCGCACTGTTGCTCTTCGCCCTGCGTGACCTCGGTTATTCGAGGCAGGTGGTGTTTGGCACGGCCATAACAGCCACGCTGCTTGAGCTTGCACTGGGTTCCGTATATCTTGCCTTCCGCAAGGCACCGCTGATTACCCCTGCCACCATCAGGCTCACCGAGCGGGAGATGGTTGCCCGCTCCCACCCCGAGGATGCCAGTGACATAGTCCCCGATCCGGCGCTGACCATGAGGCTGCAGGAAGGTTGTTCACGGGTGCGCGCCGAGGCTCTCTCATCAATGGTGGGAAAGAGTGATGCAGCACGTCTTGCAATAGTGGCAACCTCCGAAGCATTCAACATCCAGAACCTCGAACACAGCAACTATACCTGCATCATCAACCTCAAACCGATGAACAGCATCAAGAAACTCGACAGGTTTCTTGATACCGTCAACGGAAGGCTGACTGACGAAGGATTGTACATATGCTCCGTCGAGACCCTCGAGCAGCGGGTGCAACGGCTCAAGGATAGGTTCACCCCGGCAGGATATTTCATCATAGCCCTTCCTGATTTCATCATCAACCGTGTCATCCCGCGGATGAGACTCACCAGGGGACTGTGGGAGTTTCTCACCGGCGGCGCCAACGCTCCCTTCTCGAGAGCCGAGGCACTGGGAAGGCTGAGCCGGGCCGGTTTCGCCATCAGGCAGGAAAAATTTGCAGGAAACATGCTGTGCATCAGGGCTGAGCGTCGCTCTGCGCCCAAACCTGTCAATGAAAACAACTACGGGATGATCATCTCTTTGCCGAGGATCGGTCGCGACGGCCGTACATTCAACGTCTACAAGCTCCGCACGATGCATCCCTACTCTGAGTATATCCAGGATTATGTGTACGGACTTCACTCAATTGAGGAGGGGGGTAAGCTTAAGGACGACTTCCGGGTGACTGTCTGGGGACGGTTTGCAAGGAAGGTGTGGCTTGATGAGCTGCCGATGATAGCGAACATCCTCAAGGGTGACATAAAACTCTTCGGCGTGAGGCCCCTTTCAAAGCATTACTTCAGCCTTTATGACGATGAGATCCGCGACCGGAGGATACAATACAAGCCGGGCCTCCTGCCGCCGTACTATGCTGACCTGCCCACCGGCCTCGAGGCGATACAGCACTCTGAGCTGAGGTATTTTGATTCATGGGACAGGAACCCGCTGGGAACTGACATCCGTTACCTTGCCCGCAGCGTCTACAATATCTTCTTCAGGAACGCGAGATCAGCGTAGGGATTTGAGATTTGCGAATTGCGATCTGCGATGTGCGACTGTGTCCGCCCGCTGGCGGATTTGCGAATTGGGATTTGCGAATTGCGAGTTGGCAGGCACGTTTTACGAGATGTGCCGGTTGGAGAATAATAGTCAATAGCAATTAGAATGCTTTTAATCAGATCAGCTCCCAGTAACCATACTTATCACTTCCTGCTCTTCGTATTTTACCTGCTCGTTTCAGCTTTTTCAGATCACGTAAAATTGTCCTTCTATTGACTTCCATTTTTTTAGCCATTTCATCAATATTGGCGGAAGGATCTTGTCTTATTATGTTAAGTAAAGCTTCAGCACGTTTTACAGTGACATTTACAGTGACATTTACAGTGACATCTTCAATGACATTTAACTTATTCTTATAAAGAATTACTCTGAAACCGTCATAGATTTCCTCGAAAGCAGGTGGCACAATGCCATGGTTTTTGCAGATATTCAATATCCTGCTTATTCCAGATCCATATCTTTCAGTCAGTCCGGCTTCCTTAAAAGCCTTGGCAATTAATTTATTTCTGCATCGGGAAATATAATTTCCTGATACCAGGTCATTAACAGTAATCCCGCCTGTCAGCCTGCCTGGATTAAAGAATTCAATGCAATCATCAAAAATCTTGATAATACTGCCAGAGCTATCGCGGTAGTCTCTGTGAACAATCATGTTCATGATGATTTCCCTGATAGCCTCAGGAGGATAATCAAACCTTTCAGTTCGCTGTGGCTCTCCTGTAAAGATATACTCGACCATCAGGTGTTTTCTGATAAAATTGAATACTTCCTCTGCTTCAGTAAAAAGGTCGGTATTCAACGAAATACTGTCAATAATGGTTGATTCTCCCTTAAATCTTACTATCTGCAGATCACTGATCAGACAATAGTCCCTGGCAAAGAGTAAAAATCCACCAAATGTCATTTGATTTCTTCGTGTTATTTCGAGCTTGGCCAAAAATTCGATTGGATTGTTTGCAATCATATTCCCAGTGTGTTGCTCAATTCTACTCATAAAGGTCTTTACCTTTTCGAGTGATACATCTCCAATTCCATGGTCAGGATCGGTATAATAATCCCAGCTGCTATTGATGGTACGAAGGTGTTCATTAGCAATTTCATCGGTTGTCATCAGGTGATTTGAATTGGCAATTCTCTTCAAGTATTTGCTGCGAGTTGAAACCGGTTTAATAGGGTACTCGGTAACTGAAAAAACTATCACTTCTTTCATGTTATATTCCAGACTCTCCACAACAGGAATCAAAGCCGGGGATGTTTTATTCTTTATTTCGTTAAGCCAGTTTTGTACTGATTCATGATTAATTGTAACACCGGATACCTTCCTGTCATCTGAAATACCAATCAGAACAGATCCACCTGAAGTATTTGCAAAAGCAACAAGTGTCTCTATTACCTTGTTGTCGAAGGAACTTTTGAATTCAACACGAAGTCCCTCTCCTTCACGTAACAATACATCAATGTCACTGGAATTCGTCGATCCAGGGAGATTAATTTATTCAGAAATGCAGCAACGTGGTTATCAACGGAAGTTTAACCACAGTTAAAGTTACAAAAGATCATTTAAATACCCGCTCTTTTCTTCCGGGAAATTACGGCCAAAAATGGCGGCATATTACCCTTGTCCTTTGACAGGAATGATTTCCACCAACGGATACCATGTAACCAAAGGCACAATCTTTTCCGCCAATTCAGGTTCAAAATCAAGATTCAGAAAATCGCAAATCAGATCTTCTTTAGGGAATGATGCATGGCAGTAGACCGGGATAATATTGTCAGGAACAATTCCGATATAATCGCTTCCAGTAACCTTCCGGACAATTCTGTCAGCGTCACGAAGCTCAAATTTGATCCCATTTTCATAGAGAGCAATTGCCATCCGTACAGTCTCCTCCAATCTGGCTGAGCTGGAGCCGTCAAGACTCAGATGCCAGTTTCCGTCCTTGCTAAATACATACAATGAAATGTGCGTCGAGTTACCACCCCGGCAGATTTCCCATGGATGAGCGCCCATAACGTGACCGCTGTGATACCACTTATTAAATTCCTCTGCTGAATCCCCTTCAATTTTGGAGAGCCCTGCATCGCGACCGTCAGCCCTGCTAATATACTTTTCACGAGGTGACAGAGAAGCCTTCTGGTCCCCGAAATAGTCATTGGCGTCATATCCGATTTCGCAGATCCGGAAAAAGGTGTCAGCAGTCATTTCAGAGTAAGGTTGAGGCTTTTGGCCGGTAGTGTTCCTGACAAAATCCACCAGTTTCCTGACAGTCTCCTGGCCAAGGTTTTTATCAAATCTGTTTGCTTCATCCCCCAGCAATTCCCAGAGTTTAGTCCTGTTGATCTTTCCGTATCGTTTTTTATAAGGCAGATTATTACGGATATATGTATTGTAGGCTGAAGGGTCGCCTGTGAGTTTATTCATCTCCCTACGAATCCTTTCCAGAAGCCATGCAGTGAATTGCCCAAACAGATCAAGGAGCGGAGAGGGTAATGGATTCGCAGTGTACTCAGTACCTGTGCGGGCAATCAACTTGTTGTCAAGGAAAAAGAACTTTTCGCCCATGTATTCCCTGGTGGAAAACTCATACCACATTGTATCTTCAGGGTAATAGTCTTTCCAGAGTTGTACAAACTCCGCACGCGATGTGACTTCCCCATCCCTCTTATACTCCCTGTAATCGCCAAAAACTTCAGTGGGACCACGTTCAACCTCGAGCCACAGAGTGCGGTTATTGTCATTATTCCCGGGTTTCACGATGCTTAAGGCCTCATAGATTTCAAGCAGCGTCAGGTAAGCTTCCTGAGAGATCAATTTGTCCTCTGGTTTGATACTGTCACGGACAATGCATATCTGTGGTGCATAAAAGGTAGTTTGTTTCATCATTGGCGACTTTTAAAGTGACTTCTTTAGTGACATTTACAGTGACATCTTTTGTGACATCTTTCACGACATCTTTCACGACATCTTTAGTGACATCTTAAGGACACCCGTTGTAACAATGACCTTTAACGGTCATAAATAAAAACGCAAAAGGTCACAGGTTCAAGGACCCGTGACCTTTTGTTTGAGACCCTGAGTCCCCTGTTCTATTTTTGCTTAAGCTTGGCCTCCATGCACAGGGTGGCATGGGGTACGGCGCGTAGACGCTCCTTGCTTATCAGCTGACCTGTCTCACGGCATATACCGTAAGTCTTGTTCTCAATGCGAACCAGCGCTGCCTGCAGGTGCTGAATGAACTTCAGCTGCCGTTGAGCGAGCCTGCCGGCTTCCTCCTTTGACAGAGTGGTGGCACCCTCTTCCAGCACCTTGAAGGTGGGCGAGGTGTCCATAGTATCATTGTTGTCCTCGTGTGTTATGCTTGCTTTGAGAACATCATAATCTCTCCTGGCTTTGTCTAATTTGGCCATGATGATATGCCTGAATTCCTCCAGCTCCTCATCCGAATATCTTGTCTTTTCTGCCATGGCTACCGGTGTTAGAATTTTGATACGCAAAGGTAATATAAATAAACATATATTCTGCATGAATATTGTAAGGCAGTAGGCAGTAGGCAATAGAGGGGCGAGCGAAAAGAAATGACCCTGTGAGTCATTTCCGTGAGCAGCCAGATTGAAGGGGAGACATTAGTGACATGCTGATAATCTTGGCATTAGCTTAATTTTTCCTGGAAGAATAAGGAGGCATATTTTCGCCATTGACAACCTGCCCCTACCCGCATTCAGGTGATTAATACCAAATGTTTATCTGAAAACCCACTACAGCCTCTTGCCTAATGGCTTCTGCCTGACTTTTTATTAACTTTGCACGCTGATTCTAAAATAGGTATAGCTGTATGTCGAAGAAATTTCCCGAATACAAGGGCCTTGATCTTCCGAAGGTTAACAACGAGGTGCTGAAGATGTGGGATGATCATGATACCTTCCGCAAGTCGTTGCGCAGCCGTAACGGAAAGGGTGAATTCGTGTTCTATGAGGGTCCCCCCTCTGCCAACGGGATGCCAGGAATCCACCATGTCATGTCGCGTGCCATCAAGGATGCCATCTGCCGCTTCCGCACCATGCAGGGATACGAGGTCAAGCGCAAGGCGGGATGGGATACCCACGGACTGCCCGTGGAACTGGGAGTGGAGAAGGCACTCGGGATAACAAAGGAAGATATCGGCAAACCGGGTAAACCCACCGTGGCGGAATACAACGAGGCCTGCCGCAAGGATGTGATGAAATTCACCGATGTATGGGAGGACCTGACACGCCATATGGGATACTGGATTGACATGGACAACCCGTACATCACCTATGACAACAGGTACATCGAGACACTCTGGTGGTTGCTCAAACAGCTGTATAGCAAAGGACTGCTTTACGAGGGTTACACCATTCAGCCCTACTCCCCTGCCGCCGGCACAGGACTCAGCTCGCACGAGCTCAACCAGCCGGGATGCTACAGGGATGTGAAGGACACGACATGCATCGCCCTGTTCAACCTGATACGGAATGAGAAATCTGAGTTCCTTTTCAGGGGAGCAGGCGCAGGAGGAGCAAAAACCGATGGTGCTGGCTCTGGTAGCACTGATTCTGAAAGGGTAGATGCCGCTATTGCCGGATCCGTAAGCGCTGACACTGACAGCGTGAAGATCATGGCATGGACAACCACCCCGTGGACCCTCCCTTCAAACACCGCTCTGGCCGTTGGTCCTGACATCACCTATGTACGCGTCAACACCACCAATCCCTATACCTCCGAGCCCATCACAGTGATCCTCGCCGAAGACCTGCTGCCGGTTATCTTCGCCCCCGACAAGAAGCTTGAATACACCGTCACCGGCAAATACAAGGGCTCCGAACTGAAGGGAATTGACTATGAGCAGCTGATAGACTGGGTGAATCCCGGCGACGGCGCCTTCCGTGTCATCACCGGTGATTTTGTAACCACCGTTGACGGAACGGGGATAGTCCACATAGCTCCCACATTCGGCGCAGATGACTACCGTGCCGGACGAGAGCACGGCATCCCGCCGCTGATGGTGATGATGTCTGACGGTTTCATGGGTCCGCTCGTCGACCGCCGCGGACGGATGGTGCCAATGGAGGACCTTGACCAGGCCTTCGTGGCAACACATGTCAACACTGATACCTACGGCCCCTTCGCGGGACGCTACGTCAAGAACGAATATGACGACACTATTCCCGCGGGCACCGAGACCCTTGACGTTGACATCGCAGTGATGCTCAAGCAGCAGGGGAAAGCCTTCCGCATTGAGAAGCAGGTGCACAACTACCCGCATTGCTGGCGTACCGACAAGCCGGTGCTGTACTACCCGCTAGACTCATGGTTCATACGCACCACGGCGCTGCGCGACCGCCTGATAGAACTCAACAACACCATCAACTGGAAACCCGAGAGCACCGGCACCGGCCGCTTCGGCAAATGGCTCGAGAACCTGGTCGACTGGAACCTGTCGCGCTCACGCTACTGGGGCACACCGCTGCCCATCTGGATGACCGACGACCGCCAGGAGGAGATGTGCATCGGTTCGCTCGCAGAGCTGAAGATAGAGATAACCCGAAGCATTGACGCCGGCTATATGACACACAACCCTCTTCAGAACTTCGTTGAGGGCGACAACAGCGCGGAGAACTATGCACTCCTTGACCTGCACAGGCCGTATGTTGATGATATAGTGCTGGTTAGTCCCACCGGTCGCCCGATGCACCGTGAGCCTGACTTGATTGATGTATGGTTTGACTCGGGAGCGATGCCCTATGCACAGGCACACTATCCCTTCGAGAATAAGGAGAACTTTTCGGAAATGTTCCCGGCCGACTTCATCGCAGAGGGCGTCGACCAGACACGCGGATGGTTCTTTACGCTGCATGCCATCGCCACGATGATATCCGATTCGGTTTCGTTCAAAAACATCATATCCAATGGCCTGGTGCTTGACAAGAACGGCAACAAGATGTCGAAGCGCCTGGGAAACGCCGTCGATCCTTTCTCAACCATCGATAAGCACGGTGCCGATCCGCTCCGCTGGTACATGCTCACCAACGCCCAGCCGTGGGACAACCTCCGCTTTGATATGTCAGGTGTGGAAGAGGTTAAGCGGAAGTTCTTCGGAACCTTATATAATACATATTCGTTCTTTGCTCTTTACGCCAATGTTGACGGATACACTGGCCGTGAGCCGCAGGTGCCCGTGGAGCGAAGGCCCGAGATCGACCGCTGGATCATCTCTCTGCTCAACACACTGGTGAAGGAGGTGAGCGAGAGATACGATGATTATGACATCACCCCGGCAGGCCGTGCCATTTCAGAGTTCGTGACCGAGAACCTTTCCAACTGGTATGTGCGTCTCAACCGCAAGCGTTACTGGGGCGGCGGCATGGATGAGGACAAGCTCTCGGCATACCAGACCCTTTACACCTGCCTTGAGACCGTGGCGCTGCTGGCCTCGCCCCTCATACCATTCTACACTGACCGCATTTTTACGGATCTCAACTCTGTGAGCGGCAGGTACACAGATGGTTCTGTTCACCTGGCACCATTCCCGTCGTACGATGCGAAGCTGATAGACAAGGACCTGGAGGAGCGGATGGAGATAGCGCAGAAGATGTCGTCAATGATCCTGGCCCTCCGTCGCAAGGTGAACATCAGGGTACGCCAGCCGCTGGCGAAGATCATGGTGCCGGTGACAAGCGCGCACTTCCGCGAGAGCTTCGAGGCTGTCAGGCCGCTGATACTTGCCGAGGTGAATGTCAAGGATGTTGAATACGTTGATGACACCTCGGGCATACTGGTGCGCAGGGTCAAACCCAACTTCAAGCTGCTCGGACCGAAGTTCGGCAGGCAGATGAAGGAGGCCGGAGCGGCTATTATGGCACTCACGCAAAGCGACATAGCCCAATTCGAACGTGATGGCGCCTGGAACCTGGTCCTCGACGGCACAACCCACACCATCACCACCGAAGAGGTGGAGATCATCTCCGAGGATATCCCCGGATGGCTTGTCGCCAACGAGGGTAAGCTTACCGTGGCGCTGGATATCACAGTAACCGAGGAGCTTTTGCACGAGGGTATTGCCCGCGAGTTTGTCAACCGCATACAGAACATCCGCAAGGAGAGCGGCTTTGAGGTGACTGACAAGATCAGGGTGGTGATTGAGGATCTGCCGTTTGTTGCTGCCGCCGTGCGCAGGCATGCCGACTATATTGCATCGCAGACGCTGGCGCTGGAGGTGTCGCTGGCACCTGGTGCCGAGCTCTCC
>Ga0209203_1002466_pt1 | contig 12298 bp, 10 predicted proteins | sample AD_UKC109_MetaG_FD_184423 | JGI IMG/M metagenome (GOLD analysis project Ga0209203, IMG submission 184423) | Active sludge microbial communities of municipal wastewater-treating anaerobic digesters from Hong Kong - AD_UKC109_MetaG (SPAdes)... | ecosystem: Engineered > Bioreactor > Anaerobic >...
CAGTTCGCTATACCACTCACCGATAAAGTTGGCGGTTTCATTGATAGTATACTACCTTTAGGCGAAATTAACGAAAAAGAAGCCACTGAATTACTTTCTGTTGGCTGTCTAGTTGCTTAATCGCTAGCGATTCCCTTCTTAAGTTCTTCGAGCTCATTCCTTGTCCTAAAAAGTTCTTCACTGATCTTTGTTTTTGCTGTGTTGGATTCAGCGTAGTCAAAGGCATACTCATAATACAGAAGTGCTTTGTCAAAATAGCTGATGTGCTTCTCACGTTTCGCTTCCTTATTCAATTGCCAGGTATTGTATTGTCGGAGCGATATCAAAAATCGCGCTACTGGATAGTATCTCAGGAATATTAGAACGAGCGATCTCTTTGTTGAATGAATCATCCCCTTGATCCATCCTTTCGAAAAACCTTACCGGCCTTTTTAAGTCAGGATATTTCATGAACGGATTACTTCTTGTTCGAACTTCAAGAATGACTTTTGCCGCCTCAACGTAGTTCATAGTGGGTTCTAGGTGAGAAAGAACGTGATTTGGGATCCTTTGGGAAAGGGATATTCCCTCCTTCTGTGCGGCAACAATTATCACCGGATCATCGATTGTCCAAGAAAGTAAGACCTGCTCAGTAAAAGAATCAAAAGGGTTGAAATTGTTACTGACGGTTTCTTTGGAAGTTATCAATGTTTGTTTGTTGGTAGATTCAGATTGCATCTAAACCTCCGTATAATACAAGAGTGAAATACGAATTATTTTATCAATTGTTGCTATAGTGAATCAAGAATAAGGACAATTCTGTAGACAGTCGAATCCGCTAATAGTCAGAATAGTATATTTCGTTAAACTATAATGCATTGGATCCTCTTGAAAAGAGTGTTCACCGTGGAGGTGGTTCAGTAGGGATGGTGTTAACGTGATAACCAAATTACTTATGCGATCACAACAATAAGTTAGTGATGGCTGAGTTTGTTTTGCTCCACGTGAACCAGAATATGATACAATTACTTAGGAAATCTGATTTTCGTATGGAAAGGGGTAAAGGTTGTGAGTGTGAGCTACAAAAAACTGTGGAAATTGCTAATTGACAGAGACATGAAAAAAAGAGACTTGTGCAAAATAGCGAATGTTAGTAGTACATCCTTGGCGAAGCTAGGAAAGGGAGAAAACGTGAATACGGACATCCTGTTTCGAATTTGCAGTGCACTGAATTGCGGTCTTGGCGATATTGCTGAGGTTTTTCCAAGCAATCAGCTAGAAGTAAGCTTATCAGGTTTTGAAAATGCAAAGAGTGAGGAGAATCATGTTGGATTGAGCAGAAAGCCAAGAAGTACCATATCGGGACAAATTGATATATTTCATGAAGAGATATTAGCAAAAGATAACAAGGCTATTTACGATCCCGAGTCAACTAGTGAGGAAAGCTTTGAAGATGCAGAAGAAGTTGCGGTTGTAGATCCTCGAAATTCCTTGAATGACTTGACTGGAAGAGAATGGCTTCCAGAAACAAAGAGCTTTTTTTTCCAAAAAGGGCTTGGTTCAAAACATCCTCATGCACAGATTGAGCGTCTCCACCCTGCACCATTTTCATTTCAGGATATCAGCAAGTTGGTTTGCTTTTTCACAAAGAAAGGAGGCTTAGTATTAGATCCATTTGGGGGTGTAGGTTCAACCGCAAAGTCCTGTGCACTCAACAACAGAATCTGTACCAGCATTGAATTGTCAAAGGAATGGCATGATTTGTCGATTAAGCGATTAGAAACAGAAGTGGGGGAAGGATCATCCAGTGAACATACCTTCATTAATGCCGACTGCGTTACAACCCTTAAAACGTTCAAGGACAATACATTTGATTTCATAGTCACCAGCCCACCATATTGGGCTATTCTTAATAAGAAAGCAGATCACAAGGTAAAGAGAACTAGGATTGATAACAATTTAGCGACCAACTATTCAGAGAGTAGTCGCGATTTGGGTAACATCAGTGATTATAATGATTTTCTTGAAACACTAATTCATAAAGTTTTCCAGCAATGCGGGCGCGTGTTGAAGCAAAACAGATATATGTGCATTGTGGTCTCTGATTTCAGGCATAGTTCTGAGTTCATTAGTTTTCACAGCGACATAATTCATAAACTTTCACATTCAAAAGTTGGGAGAAATTGGGAACTTACACTTCAAGGAGTCAAGATTTTATTACAGAATCACAAAAGTATTTTTCCCTATGGGTATCCATATGCATATGTAGAAAACATTCATCACCAGTATGTTCTGATTTTTCGCAAAACTCGAATTAAGGATGGTGGGAGTGGGAGTGGAGTATAATCGCGTGTATAACGCCAATAGTGATGAAATGTTGCGGGATTTGCTTGAAGAAGGGATTAGGTTTGATCTGATCCTTACCGATCCTCCTTATAATCTGAAGAAGGATTTCGGAAATGGAAGCGATAATCTACCTCTTCCAGACTTCCTGAAAGTAACACGGGAGCGAATCGAAATATGTCGAGATTTATTAACACCAGAAGGCAGTATTGTTTGGTTTGGGATACACAAGTACATAGGTTTCATTCAAGTTATTATGTACGATTTAGGTTTACATTATCGCAGAATGAATATCTGGAAGTATGAAAACGGTTTTAGTAGGACAAGGTCTTTGCCTGCCGCGCAATATGAGCCGTTTCTTTGGTACTCCAAGTCTCCAAGAAAATGGACATACAATGCGGATGATGTGCGCGTACCTTATAAAAGTACTGAGAGGTTGAAAAGCCCTATTTACTATAGAAGTAAAAATGGTGAGCGAAAAAGGTGGGTACCTAACGAGAAGGGTGCGCTTCGAGGAGATATATGGGAATATCCTACGCTTGCTGGTAGTCTTTACAAAAAAGAACGCACAGAACATCCCACTCAGAAGCCGGAGTCACTGTTTACTGACTTAATTCGAGCCTTCTGCCCTAAAAACCCGCAAGGAAAATACGAAGGACGCATTCTTGACCCATTTCATGGATCCGGAACTGTGGGAGTTTGTTGCGAAAAGCTTAACGGTGTAGGAAACAGTATTTCATGGATTGGCATTGAATTGGAGGAACGTTGGTGTACGATTGCCAACAAAAGGCTAAGCGAAATCAACCAGATTCATCTCAAAATCTGACTTCGTTTTTTGCGGTGTTCTTTCCGTTGAAAGCTTTTTTGGGAGGTATGCATGATACGGTTTCCAAATCCAGTTTCTGAAAAAAGAGAAATCATTAGAGTTTTCAGAATTCTGCATCAAAATCTAAAGGATATGTCGTGGTTTGAAATAGACCACATGTCTGCTGTATTCGCTGAATTCAGTTTGGCTGCTTCGTCAGGGTATATTGGAGCAGAAGCTTTGGCTAGATCCACACGAAAGGATAGAAGTCTAGATCCCATCTATAATCAGGCAAAAATGTATGCAGAAATGTTCCGCATACTTGGTTGGATGGTCTCCGATTCCGAAAAGGCTCTTCTTTATAGATTCACACTTCTTGGACGCTATATAGCTAATATTAACTCCGATGCAACTATGATTTATGAACAGTGTGTGCTCGGCATTAATTACCCAAACGAATTGTTGTCGGTCAAAGGAAATGAGTCTTCACGGGTATTTTCAACTATTCTTCGTGCAGCAAACAATTTGGGCGGCTGCATCTCCCGCGATGAGATAATTGTTGCTGTGCTGAACCGAAACGATGATAACCCCACTCTGTTTAATGAGATTATTGATGTAATAAAGCGCCTTCGTGTTGGAATCTCATACTTGAGTAATGAGCTTAAATCCACAGCTGATCGTCTGGGTATCCAAACTAACACAATGAAAAACTACACCAGATTCGTCGTCAGTGCCATGAAGAGCTGTGGTTGGTTCGAAGAAAGTGAACAAAGCATGTTTTACGATAAGAGAGTAAAGATGCTAAAATTGACTGCTTATGGGCAGAATCGAGCAAGAGAACTCGACGATGCTGTAGACATGCGCTTGACCCATTTCAAGTCACTTTCGCCTAATGAGCAGGATGCGCTTATTCGCTTAGGATTCTATTCTATGCTTCATCGGGCGGGCTTTGATACGACCTCATTTATTGATCAAATGACAATTGACAGGAATTTGCTTTCGACTGAAATTCATGACAGAGAAGTTATTTTCTCTCCATATCAGACTGTTCGTCCTGAGATTGTCGATAGGGCGCTGGGTATTAGTCAGAGTAAAAATCATGAAAACAAAACTCAGTTAGGACTTCCGAATGAGCATGAATTTCAAGACTCTAGCAAGGGCAAAGCAGTAATAGAGCTTATTCACAACCTCCCCAGGAGGGACCTAGAACTTCCTGATCTAGCCATTGGAAAGGAAATTGATTGCCTAATCAACAAGAGTGGCTTAACAGACAAGCAAATTGCTGATAAAATGTTCAATCAATATGGTGAAGCTGATATCAATATATTCTATCCATTGATTGCGGACCTATTTACCGTCATTGGTTTTGACTGTAAAGTGTCACGAAAGGGCGTCAATTCCGAGCGTTGGGATGCCATTGCTGTTGATCAGACTCAAAGTATCCCGATTGAAATCAAGTCACCGAGAGAAGAAGCTTATATTTCAATAAAGGCAGTTAGGCAAGCTGTTGAAAACAAGGTGGTTTTGCTATCTCGCGAATCATACAAAACAGACTGGGAAACAACGAGTTTAGTTGTTGGCTATAATCCTCCAAATGCCAGAGCCGAAGTTTCGAATCTAATAGTCGACTTCAAGAAAACCTTCCGTGTTATAATCGGTGTTATAGATTTCTACTCGTTGCTTTTGATTGCATCATCATCTGTTCGTAGTGGCAGCAATAGTTATGTCGAGAAGATTCGTAAGCTGGAAGGTGTCATAAGTGTCGAAGATGCTCGAGCAGAAGAGAAGAAAGTATGTGGGAATATACGTAACCTGTATCCCCGGAGTCATTTCACATGAGGTCAATAATCCAAGTACTTTCGAGTGTGGTGAAACATTGCACTTAGCGTCTTGTGTTGGATGCCTCAACCCCCCTTGTATGTACTTCTCTGAGGATGAATTGAAGCTTTCAGACAAGCGACTCAAGAATTTCCCATCAGATGTTGACAGGTCTGTGTGTCCATTAGGTGCTATTACATGGGAAAGCGGAGATAAAGTTCCTAAAGTTGTTGGTGAAAAATGCATCAACTGTGGTATATGTGCAAGACGTTGTCCTTTCGGAGCAATCTATTCGAACGGTAATTCTGCAGTTATTCACTCAGGAGAAAAAGAAGTTGACTTTCGGTCCATATCTCAGCATACAGAAGAAGTTCATTATAAGCAAATGGGCAAATTCAAAGACTGTAGTCACGTAGGCCGATTTCTTGAAGTCAATGAAGATTCTTTTGATGTACTATATGGTAAGCTTTCACATTTCCAAAACACAAGTCCTCAGATGCCAAACCTTATTGTACGTAACTTGCTAATGGTGGTAGGCAACAAGTGCATCATATCCAGGCGGGGAATGGTCTATATTAGAATTGACGCAATTATCGATGATGGTTCTGTACTGGGAATCGCTGAAGTTGAGTTTAACAACGAATTGCTAGATGCACCTCGAGCAATCCTTGATGATATTGCCGTTTTGTCGTCACGCTATGAGATAGGAAGAAATGAAATCAAACCGTTCGTAATCTCATTGGCGTTTCCAAATATTAGAAGCGAATACTGGCAAGTCATTCAAGACATAAGTAAAGTTCTAGATGTTGAGATTCACTCTCTGACGTTTGGTGCTCTTTGCAGCATCAATTGGTTATTTGGTAATGCACGAATAAGTGATATTCAGTGTTACGCCGATAAAGATAATCCTTCTATTAGGCAAGGGATTAAAGCTCTATGTCCCCAATGTGAATTGCCAGGTCCTGACTCTCGCGGAATATTTGAACCCGGCAAGTAGATTTCATCAATGGTGGATTATTGAATTTTGGAAAAGCTTTCAATTCGAGGGCTGATTCAGGGTTTTCTCCCAAGGAGCTCAGAGCTTAGAGCCTCAAATTTCGCCAAGAATCTGACTATGAAACTCCGAGAAAGTCATTACTAAAGAAACAGATAGAAAATGACTTTCTATTGTTCATTAATAGTTATATGTGTAGCTACAGATTGGAGGTGATTATCTTCCTCGTTTATTTAAGCGGCTCAACAAAAAAACATGGATCACATATGTATATGAAGCGGAGTCTTTTGGGACAAATATAAGAAACAGCCCAGGGATACATGTTTAGAAAGATTGATCCCAAGACAATGAATTATTTCACCAAAGTGATTGAATCCCAATCAAGCGGCTGTTAAAGATTCGAGAGTGACTGCAACTGCTAATATAGATTGAAATGCAATAAATCAAAGAAATCTGTTTCAGTTTCAGTTAATATCAGGAACAGAATCGCAAGATTGTTCTGACTATTAGCTTGCCCTTCCGTAGAAGTGGTTAATGAACCCTACAATGAATGTCATGTCGTATTCTCTGGGAAACACTACGTCTTCTCCCATGGAGAACAGTTCAGGGAACTTCACTGCCAGTTTTCTCAGTTCTTCCCTTGTGGACGATGTGAGAGGCTCTGTGTTGGAGGTCTCTTTCGAGAGGTAGACATAATGAGCAGTGCTAAGATCGTCTGTAAGGTCCGAGATAGAGACTATAGTGTAGGGAAGTAATCTCTCTGTTTCCATCCGCTTCATTTCCAGAAGAACTTTCAGAAGTCTTTCAGAAAATTCTGCGACCAGTTTCTCTTTAGCCTGTTCGAAAGACATCCCCGATCTCTTGAAGTCTTCGAGTTTCTTTCTGCAAAGAAGTATCTCACCACGCGTTACAGTCTCTGTATAGACCAGTCCATGAATGCTGGCCGAGTGCTCCCACTGTCTTTCGAGTGCGAGGTGATTTAGCTTTCTCTCAACCGCCGATCCAACTATTTCTTTCAGTTCTTCATGCCAGTTACAGCTCATGTTATCATCTCCTTCTATTCTCTGCCGCTTTAAGGCGGCTGCTGACATCCTGGATGTCCGGATAGTCGCTATCCGTTTCAATGTCTCATCGTCTTTTCCGATGATGCTTACAAGGGTGGTTTCCAGTATTCTTAACTAAGTCTGCTTCTAGTCAGAAAGCGTATTGTCTGCCGGAAACCTTTGAGTGATCATGCCCGAATCGTGCCGGGTTTCTTCTGCTTAAGGAAGATGAGGAATCGAAAAGAAATCAGCGGACAGTGTGATGGTCTGTATTATGCACCCTGCAAATCGCGTCGAACCGGTTCGGAAAATTCACTCCCAATCTTTCATGCGATTTTGATGCACCTCTTCTTAAGGCAGAAACAAATTGTTGAACTGTTCCCTTTCGGCTTCTGTAAGTTTAGCTATCTCTGCCTCGAGATCGCTGATCTTCTTTCTAAGTTTTTCCGCGGCCTTTCTGTACTCTAGGAACCTCTTTTCATCTACTATCGGGATTTTGATGTTCTCAACATTTCGCACGCTCAGACCTCTTATAACCGTTCCCGTAGATATCTGGGTTAGCAGTGACCTGCCGTAGTCGCTCTTTAGCAGTTCATAAAGCGCCTGGGCCGGGTATCTTCCCGGATCAACTCTTATGCGGATTAGATTCGCCCCTATAGCCACGATGATCCCTTCGCCGTACTCCCTGGCCATCGCCACTTTATCTACAGTCCCTTTCGCCGAGAGAACTATGTCGCCCGGATAAAGCCGAATTCTTTCGACCTCGTCCCTATCTTCGATGAATATTGTCTCCGCCTTTTCAAGATTCAACTCCCCGTTTCCCTCAATATCGGAAATCTTGAGCAGATGAACCTTAAGGGCACTTCCTTTATCAGTTGTGGTCTTCAGTCTCCTCTTATCAGTACCCGAGGAAACCCCCGCGATTTCCCCAATTCTTACGCCCGGAAGCTTTGAGATAGCTTTGACAAGTTTCGCTTCTTCTTTGGATGAGGGTATCCGCATAATATAGGCTGATGGCAGGAGGGAAAACCCGTGCGTTTCCATCTCGGAGAACGACACTATTCGCGATAATCCGTCTATGTCCTCCCACTTGCCGTATGTATCAAGTGCGAGTTCTACCAGAGATGATCCAGGAAGTTCTTTGTCAAGAGCCGTAGCAGAAATAGAGATCATGAGAACGCATCCTTTTCGCGACTCCGGTTTGTCCCTGTTCACTATCAGAATGCTGCTTGTAGGAGCATATAGGTTTGACGGCAACGATGGAAGTTGGATGACTGCTTCGACGAGGTCATGCTTGACAAGGTTCTGCCTGATTATTCCGTCGGGGAGTTCCCTTATCAGGGCGCCGTTTTGTATAGAGGCGACAAGTTTTCCATTCTTCTTCAATGAGCTGATTCCATGCTGAACGAAAGCCCATTCGCCTGTCCTGGGGATACCGTAGATGAATCTCATATAACTATCGCTTTCAAGGTCTTCCCTTCCCAGCCTCATTCCTATTGGTGGCTCGCAAACAACCCTTTCAAACTGTTTGACTGAATAACCTTTAGTATGTATAGGACTTCCAAGAGTGTCTCCGCAAGCTAGACCTTCTGAACAAACATCCAGTACTTCCATAATGACTCTAGTGAGGACACATATTTCCCCGTCTATCTCCTGCCCGGCAATTCTCACCGGCCTGTTGCCAGACCTTTCAGCAAGATATCTGAAGGGTCTGCCGTAGCCAAAAGCGGGATCGTATACGACCATTTGCGGATCATATTCAAGAACGCCAACCATTATGTCTATGAACAATTGAGGCAGCAAGGCAAGCCCATGTCTGTTAGTCTCTTCAAATGTCTTCGTCATCACATCATATATGGAGTAAGCTGTTTTTCTAATTTCCGCCTTCTCGACCGAGTTAATAACGCCCTCAAGATATTCCAGGGCAGTATCTACGAATATGCTTTCGTTCTGGCAAATCGATTCTGCAGACCCCAGAATCTCATTGAAAGGAATGTTTGGGTATCTTTCCGAAAGATACTCTGTTTCTTCTCGAAGCAGACAGTATCTTCTTGACGAAGGACTGGCGGTTACTGGAATCGGGCCATCTTTGAGCCGCGTTTTTCTTGCCAGCATTTTCAGCCAAATGAAGCCAAATACACTCCTCACTGCTCTCTCACTGCCCGTTCTGTCTCTTAGTAGAGAAATGAGACTCCAAAGGTTCTTCTCGAATTCTTTAATGTCCAGCATGCTGACACTCCTACGACCAGTTCCATCTGGCAGTCTTGTTCTTATAAGCGGTTATTACCACGTTCCCTACGATGACAAGTTTTAATCCATTAAGAGAAACATGTTCTCTATCGACATGTTTCTTACCGACAAATACATGTACTGCGTTACTAATATGCTTCTTTGCCCCGTTCATTAGAGCATAGATCAGATCCTCTTTATTGATACCTCTTTGATTCATCCGCCTCAAAACATGATCAGACAAGTACAAACCCGTTGAAGCCAGTTCTCTCATCATGCATCACCTCCCGGTGGCCTTTCAAACATATACTATCACAAAAGAATGAACGTATGTACTACTATTTATATTACAGCATAATGAAATATTGTACAATTGAAGAGTCTGTCAAGACCACTCGCTCTTGGAGGACAAAACCATACATTCCTCTGAGCAATCAAAAAACCAAGCCCCGGTTCACCGGGGCATGGTTGGAGGTTTCTATTCAGGAAGATAAATTGTTTCTAAGAAATACAAAATCTTTTTCTTGATGGTGTCCAGAACTCGTTGTACATAAAAGATTTTCCTTTCGACTTATCTACAAAGATGCTTTTCTTCATTTCTTTCCATTTTGTGCAGAATAATCTGCTCAAGGTTATCGTTCAAGTCGTGTGCCATCATTATTATGTGGATCACTATATCTGCAAGCTCCTGAGAGAGTTCACCTTTTTGTGTGTGGCCAGTGACTGCAGTTCAAAGTTCTTGGCCCATTGAAAAACTTGAGCAATTCGGGACTTTCTGTGTATATTGAAGTTTCGAGAGTTATGTGATTATGAAACTAAGATCAGTCACGAGCATCGCGGAAGGCAATGATCTTCTTCCGGGTCTCGTTAAGCATTGTTACCTCATGGGATTCCTAATTGAGCATCGTTCGTCAGTGAGTCCTCAAGATAGTGTGAGAACAGTTCTTGATCCCTATTAGCACTTATGAGTAGACTAACTGAGAGGATCATTAGAGCAATTGCGAAAACGATTCCGATTGTGATAATTGCAGTCACAGTTCTTTCAATAATCGGTTTTACAGATTTCTTCACGAGAATCACCGCTACATCTTAATCACAGTAATTCGCTGAGTTTTGTATTAGGCTATTCTCCAGATGCAACCATCTAACTTCCTTATGTATCATTAATCATAGCAGTTCTTTTCCGACAATTTCAATGGTCGTTTTTCGGGAGTTCTAGTTCCTGCTGAAAAGTATCTTTCTCTCTTCGTACAATGCAAGTTATCTATGACAGAATGATTAAGCCTCAGTATTCCATAAACATTATGGGCGGCCTGCAAACGCTGCACGGCTCATAGCCAAGGTAAACAGCTTCCGACAGCCTAATCGGAATCCTGCTTTCAAGCAAATACTGGCAGTGATATTGATGGTATTTCTCTCCGGTGTTTGTTATGTATACAATCGGGTTGAAAAGCGGTTCGGCTGGTATATTGGCGAAGCCTTCTTCGGCCCACAGCCCTGTTCTTTGCAGCTTCGCCTGTCTTCCAACTTCGATGAAGACCTCCATGTAGTAGTCATTGAATGGATGTGTAGTGTAGACCTGCCCGTATCCATTTGTTAGAGCGAGAAGATTAAACAACACATAGTAAGAATTGCCCTCGTAGATTGCGGGGAGCCATACATAAGCAAGGTACCGTCCATAAGAATCCCAAGGGGTAATGTCGTAAGTAAGAAGGACTCTTTTGTCTTCCAGCAGAACTCTAGCAAATTCTGAAGACTTCAGTCCAAGTTTCTCAACGGTCTTGTCCGAATGTGTGCTGTCGGGAGCATCTACTCCTATTAGATGTATTACTTCCAAGAAATTCAGTGTTTTATGGCGCACAATAGTGAAAATGTCACCGCCCAATATGCTTGTCACCAAAGCTTCATCGTGATCAGCTGTCACATCGAACAAATTTAGAAACTCTCTGTAATATGTAGCTTCATTTTCCCCAAACTGAAGCGTTATAGGCGTTAACGCATGAAGCAGAGAAAATGCCACCAAGATGCTGAGAAGCAGGATTCTTCTCATGATTACCTCCCCCTTTTCTTCCTGTTAGTGTGCCTCAAATTCCCAAGTACCGTCCGGGTAGAGAATCACAACACTTCCTTCTTCTGTAATGGCTGTTATAAAGTCTTCCTCAACTACGCTGTTAGAGGCTAGCTTTAATTCAGGCGGTTTGCAGACGCGACAGGGTATGTAACCTCGTCTTACAGCTTCAGACAGAAGGATAGGGATTTTACTGTGTTCTAGAAAATGACAGCCATCGACATGGTATTTGTCTCCAGTACTTGTTATGTAAACAATGGGGTCATACTCAGGCAGCAAAATGCTGTCTGGCTTTTCTTCCTGCCATAGACCAAACCCTCCAAGTCTTGCAAGCCTTTCAGCTTCGATGAAGATTCCCATATAGTTCTCATTAAAAACATAGGTATTATATGCATGGCCGTAACCGCTAGAAATGAGGAGAAGGTTGAACATGATATTGTAAGCTCTTCCTTCATACTCTGTGGGTATCCAGATATAACAGAGAATCCGTCCGTAAGCATCAATTTGATCCCAGTCGAAGGATATAAAGACATCCTTCCCTTCGAGAATTGCTTTCGTGAAACCAGATGACTCGATGCCGAAATACTCTACGCTTTTCTGGGGATGGACGCTTTCGGGTGTATCTACTCCAATTAGCCTTGCTGTTAGCAAAGAATCGGGATCGCTTTTAAGCTTCAGCTTGACTGTATCTCCATCCACGACAGTGCATACGACGGCGCTTTCATACTCGCTTATGTCATCAAAGAGGTTAAGGTATTCCCTGTAATAAGTGGCTGAAGTATCGCCAATTCGAAGACTTATCGGTTCTAGCCCAAACACCAGTGTATGCAAAGCAAATAAAAGAAAGAAGATAGTTCTTCTCATTTCGATCCTCCTTCTCTCGTTTCAAGCATCCCCAAAAAAACGATCGAATCCAAACAAAATTATAAAGGAGTTTACACTGAAAACAAAATTAAGCGCTTTCGATTGTTTAAAAAAGACCCGGCTCTGAAGCCGGGCCAAAAAAGAAGGTGAGATAC
>Ga0209203_1002468_pt1 | contig 12288 bp, 11 predicted proteins | sample AD_UKC109_MetaG_FD_184423 | JGI IMG/M metagenome (GOLD analysis project Ga0209203, IMG submission 184423) | Active sludge microbial communities of municipal wastewater-treating anaerobic digesters from Hong Kong - AD_UKC109_MetaG (SPAdes)... | ecosystem: Engineered > Bioreactor > Anaerobic >...
CAGTCTCTACGATGCAGGATTCATTCTATCCTACACAAGCGTACTATCCATTATGATTTTATATAAACCAATTGTGTCCATTCTGGGAACCAATCCTGTAGCCCGTATAGTTTCCATGAGCCTTGCAGTCCAGCTGGGACTGCTGCCGGTTACTGCAAAACTGTTCTACAGTATCCAGGTATTTTCAATCTTTGCAAACATACTGGTTTTCCCTGTAAGGGCGGTTCTGGCGGTTCTTGGCTGGATAATGTATATCCTATCCGGCCTGCACACTGCATTCGGAAGTCTGCTTGGAGGTCCGGTAGGAATCCTTGCAGGGATCATGTCATCAACAGCCGGATTGTTCTCGGATTCATCCCTTTCAGTTGTCAATGTTCCATACATTCATCCTGTTGTCATTGGGTTGTATTACTCAGGTTTGTGGTTTTTATTAAAAGAAAGGAAGAAAGGGATGCTTTATCCGGTGGTTTGTACTGTTTTGATAACACTCTATTTTCTATTTGCAGCAATTCCTTCAAATACATGGGTGTTCCTTGACTCAGGAAAGGCTGATTGCATCATAGTCAAAACCTGCACCGGGAGGGATATTCTGATTGATGCAGGCGAATACATGCAGGGGAATTCACTTGCACACTTCACCGGTGACTATATTGACTGTATATTCATAAGCCATGCACATGAGGATCATATGGGAGGGCTTTTTGACATTCTGGACAGATTCAGGGTGGGGGCTGTGTATGTTCCTGGATGCAGCGGTGCAAACATCAAGGCAGTCATTGATATGTGCCTGGAAAAGGGGATTCCATGCATCAGTCTGCTGGCAGGGGATGTACTGGAAATCGACGGGTGCACCCTTGAAATAATGAATCCTGCAGATTATGAGTATTTGTCTTTAAATGATACTTCCATGGTGATAAAATTAACACAAACGGACAGGACCATTCTATTGTGCGGGGACAGTGAGATTGCTTCGGAGCTTGATATGCTGGCAAGGGGATGTGACCTGAAGGCCGATGTGCTGAAGGTGCCCCACCACGGGGCGGTCAATGCAGCAGAACAGGATTTCATCGATGCTGTGGATGCAGGGATTGCAATAATTACATGCGGGGCGGATGACTATAACCACCCTTCTGCCAAGACCCTTGCACGACTTGCCGGTTGTGACATATATAGAAGTGATGTGAATGGAGCTATAATCATTAAACTGACGAAAAACGGTTATAGAGTTGATACGGAGAAACAATGAATTATAACAGGCTGAAGGCTGAACTGGGTGAAAAGCGCATCAGGAATCTTTATCTTCTGTATGGTGATGAGCCATATCTCATAGGTAAACTTGTTGAAAGAATAATTGCAATTGCAGAGGAAGAAGCAGGCAAGGACATTGAACGCAGTGGATTTGGTGCGGATGTCAGTCCGGCGGACCTTGAAATGGCTGTTGGGACGAACTCATTCTTCGGGAGCGGCAGGATAATCATCTGCAGGGATACCGGTATTTTCAAGGGGAAAAGCCGTTTTGAGGCATTCAAGGATGTCCTTGGCAGGATTCCCGTAGATGTTTATGTAATATTCATTGAAAAGGATGTCGATGAAAAAAATGAACTTTTCACTGAGATGAAGAAAGCCGGATACGCATATAAAATTGAGATGCGGAAAAGCAGCGAAATAATGGGTTACATAGCCGGTCGGTTCAAGAAACAGGAAAAAAAGATTACGGCGGCAAACCTCAGTCTGTTCGTAGAGCTTTCCGGGACATCATTGCAGGATATTGAATCCGACATTGAAAAAATCCTTCTTTTCATGGGGGATTTGAAGGAGGTTCGAAGGGAATATATCCTGAATCTATGTTCCGGCAGCAGTACCCATAGGATATATGAGCTGATGGATGCTATTTTCACAAAGAATGGTGACAGGGCACATTTTCTCATGAAGGAGCTTTGGTCTGACAAGATGCCTGTGCAGGTAATGATTTCATCTATACATTCAAGGCTATTGGAACTCCTTGAAGTTAAAATGGCAGTGGCAAGGGGGGATGCTCCCGTTATACTTAGGAACAACAGGCCGGTACAGGACTTTATCATAGATATTTTAAAAAAGCAGGCTGCCGGTTACTCTGAAAAAGCCTTGAGGAGCTTCATAATCGAAGCTGCTGAATTGGATTACAGGATCAAGTCGGGTGAAATAGCGGGGGAAACCGGTCTTCTTGTCCTTGTAAATGAAATAACAGGGGTATAAGATATACAAAACATACAGGCGGAGGCACTTTTATGAAATGGACAAGACAGCAATATATTGATTATCTGACATTCGGGGATTTCAAAAGACCCATGTTCGTGGAACTCTTTGGACCGCTGGTGGGACTTGATAATGAATGGCGGGCACAGGGGGCACCGGAGGATAAAATCGGAATGGTAGGTTTTGACTGGGATTATGTACCTTATGTAAGCTGCGGGGGAAATACCGATATCTTCGGTGGGCCCAAGAGTGGGATAATTGAGGAAACGGCTGAATATATCATAGAATCAGATCAACTGGGCAGAAGGATGAAGCTCATGAAGGGCAAGGCTACGGTTCCGCTGCCCATGGATTATCCGGTCAGAAACATGGAGGATTGGCTGAAGTATAAACCTCTTTATCTCTTCGATGAAAGACGCATCGACTGGACCCAGGTGGAAAAGGCAGTCCATGAACAAAAAAACGGCAGCCTTGTATTGGCATCAATTCCGGGAGGGTTTGATTTGCCGAGGCAGTTGATGGGTGAAGAGGAGCTCTGTTATGCATACTATGAACAGCCTGAGTTGATAAAGGATATCCTTGATACTGCTGCAGAAACGGCAATTTCGGTACTGGAACGCATCACTGAGAAGGTCACCATTGACCAGCTGAGTGTCCATGAGGACATGGCAGGCAAGAGCGGTCCTCTGATTGGACCTGGACAGATCGAAGAATTCATAAAACCATACTATCTTAAGGTATGGGATATGCTAAGTTCACAGGGGACACGGATATTTTCGCAGGACAGCGACGGTAACATGGACCCGGTCATTGATGTTTTCCTTGAAAGCGGTCTGACGGAAATGTATCCCATGGAACCGGGCGCTGGAATGGATATTGTGAAGGTCCGTGAAAAATATGGAAATCGTTTGTCATTGAAGGGTGGCATCAACAAATATGTTCTCCGTGACAGCAAGGAAGCAATAAGGCGTGAACTGGAGTACAAGATGCAGGACAGTATGCAAAGGGGTGGTGTTGTTTTTGGACTTGACCACAGGATTCCAAACGGAACACCATTTGAATATTATGAGTACTATGTTGAACTGGGGCGGGAGCTTCTTGGCATTGAACCTCTGACAGATGATATGAAGGGTTGGATGCGACAGGCATTCTAAGGCAAAAAAAAACGGGGTAACCCGTTTTTTCATGTCTTTGTCAAGCCATTTTGTTCAGGGCTTTTACAAGCCTTGATTTGTCTCTGGCGGCTTTGTTCTTATGAATAAGGCCCTTGCTGGCTGCTACATCCAAAGCAACAGTTGCCTTTTTGACCTTTTCCGCAGCATCAGCGGCACTTGAATCCACTGCAAGACGTGCTGACTTCAATTCTTTTCTCAAAGCTGATTTGGCTGATGAATTCGCAGCATTCTGTCTCTTACTGACCTTAACTCTCTTCATTGCGGATTTAATATTAGGCAAAGCTTTCACCTCCTGTCACTTTTTTAGCTAAGTCATTGTACCATGATAACCAAACCTTTACAAGCCTGCATTTTTCCCACCTCACTTCCTGCCCTAAAAACAAAAAAGTTACCCGGATTTTAATTTCACCTCCGGGGTAAAATTAGAATCTTTTAACTTTCACCCCCGGAGGTGAAAGTTAAAAAAAGGGGTGGGGTTTGGGGATGGAGGTGGATGGTGATATAATTGTTGCAGGCATATCTTTTTAGCTGGACTGCATCATAACCGGAGGTGATACCATGAGAAAAACGAAAATAATATGTACTATGGGACCGGCCACGGAGGGCAGATGCGAGGAATTGATTCTAAACGGCATGGATGCGGCAAGATTTAATTTTTCCCATGAGAATTATGAAATACACGGCAGGCGGATACGGGAGCTGAAGGAAGCAAGGGAGAGGCTCAAAGTGCCGGTTGCAATGATAATAGACACAAAGGGACCTGAAATGCGAATAGGGGTTCTGAAAAAGAAGTTTGATCTGAAGAAAGATACCAGGATAAGGCTTGTGGTCGAGGACATCGAGGGTGATGAGAATGCAGTTTCAATAACAAACAAGATGCTCTATGAAAAAGTCAGTCCGGGCCAGTCCATTTTCATTGATGACGGAAGGATAGAACTTGCAGTAATTGAAATAATTGGAACCGACATTGTCTGCAGTGTAATATCAGGCGGCCCCTTGTCCAGCCGCAAGGGCGTCAATGTTCCTGACTGCGACACCGGTCTTCCCTTCATGACGGAAAAGGACATACAGGACATAGAATTTGGAATCGAGAACGACTTTGATTATGTGGCACTGTCGTTTGTCCATTCAGCAGCCGACATCTACAAGGTCAGGGGAATCCTTAAGAAAAAATACAGGGAAGACATCAAGATTATTGCCAAGATTGAAAACCGGGAAGCTGTTAATAATATCGATGAAATAATTGAAGCCGCAGACAGTATTATGATAGCCAGGGGAGATATGGGCATTGAGCTGCCCTTGAGCCAGGTTCCGGTCATTCAGAAAAGGCTGATCAAGAAGTGTTACTCATCAGCAAAACCGGTCATAGTTGCTACCCAGATGCTGGAAAGCATGACGGAAAACCCCCTTCCTACCAGAGCGGAAGTATCAGATGTAGCAAACGCAATTTATGACGGAACCAGTGTGGTAATGCTGTCAGGGGAAACCGCCGCCGGCGATTTTCCTATAAAGTCTCTTCAGACAATGGCTCGTGTAGTCGAGGACACTGAAGCCGATATAGACTACGAATCCCGCTTCGCAATAGAGAATTTTGATATGATTGAGAAAAACGCATTGAATATCATCAGCAAAGCTGCCGTTATGACAGCCTTTGAGATAAAGGCCAAGGCCATTGTCATGCCGACAAGGACCGGGAATTCGGCCAGGATGGTTTCAAGTTTCAGGCCGTCCACTCCGATTATTGCGATTACAATGAAGCCTACAATCCAGCGGCAGCTCAATATGTCATGGAATATAAGGCCCATGCTCAGTGAGTTCATCGGCGACCAGAAACAGCTGTTTGAAAATGTTATGAACAAAGCATGTGAAACCAAACTTGTAGAAGAAGATGACCAGGTCATCATGATTGCAGGAATCCCAACGGGAAGTTCGGGTAAAACCAACATGATGAAGATACATAAAGTGGGAGAAGCTGTGGTCGGAGACTGAAATTAGTCATAATTAGCTTGATATAAATTGTTTTTCTGATAGAATTATCATGAATAAAAGCGAGAAATGGAGTAACTTAAATGGCACTTATAACATCAAAGGAAATGTTCAAAAAAGCATATGAAGGCGGATACGCAATAGGCGCTTTCAATGTGAATAATATGGAAATAGTCCAGGGGATTACTGAGGCTGCGAAGGAAGTGAACGCACCTTTGATCCTTCAGGTTTCAGCAGGCGCAAGAAAGTATGCGAAGCATGTTTACCTCATGAAGCTCATTGAAGCGGCAATCGAGGATACAGGACTTCCGATCTGCGTGCATCTTGACCATGGTGACAGTTTTGAAACCTGCAAATCATGCATAGACGGCGGATTTACATCAGTCATGATAGACGGTTCACATCATTCATTCGACAAGAACATAGAAGAAACAAAAAGAGTGGTTGAATATGCACATGCAAGGGGAGTAGTGGTTGAAGCTGAACTTGGAAGGCTCGCAGGAGTTGAGGATGATGTAAATGTTTCTGCAGAAGATGCTTCGTATACAAGACCTGACCAGGTTGAGGAATTCGTAGCAAGGACCGGGGTTGATTCACTTGCAATTGCCATCGGTACAAGCCATGGAGCATACAAATTCAAGGGAGAGGCCAAACTCAGGTTTGATATCCTTGAGGAAATCCAGAAAAGGCTTCCCGGATTCCCCATAGTCCTTCACGGAGCTTCATCTGTTGTTCCTGAATATGTGGAACTCATAAACAAGTACGGCGGAGAAATGCCCGGAGCAAAGGGAGTACCGGAAGATATGCTTAGAAAAGCAGCTGAAATGGCCGTTTGCAAGATCAACATAGATTCTGACCTCAGACTTGCCATGACTGCCGCAATCAGAGAGCAGTTTGCCCTTAATCCTGCCGAATTCGACCCAAGGAAATATCTGGGTCCCGGCAGAGACTTCATAAGAACGATTGTGAAGCATAAACTTGTAAACGTACTCGGTTGCAACGGAACTGCAGACTCATATTGAAAAGAACATTAAATCGGACCGCTTCACAGCGGTCCTTTTTTAGGGGGCTGAAATGAAAAACATAAAAGAAATCAATCCGGTGGAAGGTCCTGCGGGCATTTTCAGAAGAACCCTGGAATACACCGAAGAAGCCATGGTGTGTCATTTTACTATGAAAAAAGGTGCAATTGTACCCCTTCATAACCACCATGCTGCCCAGATCGGTTATGTAATCAGCGGAAAGATCCAATTCAATCTTGAAAATGGTAACGGATTCATTGCCGAAAATGGTTGTTCATACTGTTTTGACAGGTTCGAATACCATGGTGCTGAGGTCCTTGAGGATTCCGAGGTAATGGAAACCTTCTCGCCGGCCCGGGATGAATATAAATAATCAAGCCTTTATATCCGAAGACAGAGCTCTGCGAATATAGGAGAATGCCATTTTAAGAATGACACCGTAGTAAACCGGTTTTTTCCAAAAGCCGGATACGCGGGATTCATTTGTGATGGATACAAATCTTTCATGGGAGTAGAGCTTTGATTTTCTGAGACGATACCTTATATATTCATTGAGATATATCTGCATGGACCTCTTGTTTTTCATGTCTTCAATGATTGAGCCAATAAGCTTGAACTCATTTGTAATATAGCCCAGCTGCATGCCGTCGCCCGAACTTATATTATCTATGAATCTGTAATCTCCAAGGAGCATCGGAAGAAGTACTACATTGTACTGAAGGGCTGCCCGGACCCAGAAGGAATAATCCGACATTGGAAACAGGGATTCATTGAAGCCTCCAAGTTCAATGCACATGGACCTTCTCATGATTATTCCCAGGGGACCGCCTGTAATATTGTACATACAGAAGTCCATGACATTAAGGCGTACACCTTTGTGCCTGAGTCCTGTGTACCCGGCAAGAGCCGAGTAACCCTTGTGCCGTTCACTGGAATTGTTCCTGATGATTCTTTTCCCGGGAATAAGCATGTCTATACCCGGATTCCGGCGTATGACAGGTACAAGTTTTTCAAGGTAATCTGCGGACAGCACATCATCCGTGTGCAGCATTATCATGTATTCGGAGTCTGTTAGTTCAATGCACCTGTTGAAGTTACCAAGACAGCCTATGTTTTCACTGTTTTTGTAATATTCAAGCCTTTCATCCGTGATTGATTCTATCAGCTGCTCTGTTTCATTGTTCCTGACCGGGTCGTTGTCAACGACGATTATTTTGAAGGGTTCCCTGAATGACTGTCCTATACAGCTGTAAATTGCTTCCTTAAGCAATTCCGCTCTTCCGTATGTAGGGATTGCAACTGCGAACAAAGGATTTTCCAAGGATGACTTCCTGATCCTGACGGAAGTTATCGAGGAGTATTTTTCAAAGAAATCCATGTTCAGAAGATAATTTTCATTGTTCATCAGAATATCTCCGGGTCCGGTGAAAAAACAAGGAATCGCCCCTTGTATCCATACCTGCTTCTAAGTGATGCAGCAATTTCATCCCTTAGGTTCCATGGGAAGATCAATATATGGTCGGGATTAATTTCTAGCATCTCCTCAGGAGAAACCACTGGAATGTCAGTTCCCGGCAGCAAACGCCCCTGCTTTATTTCGTTGACATCTGCGATGCAGGGAATCATCGATCTGCCGGCATTGATGGAATTTAGGAAAATCACCGCTTTTGCAGCAGCTCCGTATCCGGCAATTATACTGCCTGATTCATGCATTTCAGTGAGATATTTTCTGTGACTGTCGATTGTATCATAAACCTTTGAAGCAAAGGCTCTGAATATACTAGGATCCCTTACCCCGGTAAAAGACTCATATTCCAGCAATTGGCTGACAGTCTCCATCACCGGATGGCTCTTTGCATTCCCGTTATTATCCAGGCAGGCATACAGTCTCAGGGAGCCACCCTGGACAGGGGTTCTCACAGCATCAAATATTCTAAGACCGGCTGCGGCAAAAACACTTTCAATCGAAGAAAGGCAAAGATACGAGAAATGCTCGTGATATATGGTGTCAAACTGTCTTTTTTGAATTAGGTCAGGCAGATAGTGAAACTGTATTACGGCAATACCATCTTCAGAAAGCATATTACTGATGCCCAAAACAAAATCATTTATGTCAGGAACATGGGCAAGGACATTCAATGCAATGACCAGGGATACAGATTTCGGGTTGAAATGTCTCAGGGCTGACTCATTGGTGAAGAAGTCATCTATAGTAGGAATGCCGCGGGCGCGTGCTATTTCTGCTGCCTTGACCGAGGGCTCTATGCCGGTTATGTGGGAAAATCCCAGCTCCTTGAAATTATTAAGCATATATCCGTCATTGCTTGCAATCTCAACGATGCTTGAATCCTTCTCAATGGGATGCCGGGATAATATTTCCCTGCATAGTTTACTGCAATAGGAAATCCAGTCAGATGAAGCCGAACTAAGGTAGGAGTAATCCGTGAATATCTCAGAAGGCTTCCTGGGTGTACTGGAAAAAACATATGCACAATCAGAGCAATGGTACAAGGACAGGGGATACCTCTCAATGGAATCCGAAGGAGTATTGACCAAAGGCTGACCACCCAGATTGAGGAACTCGATTACATCATTTCCACCGCATGCCCTGCATTTATGCATCATTCAACCCCACTTTGGACAAAAATCCATATCCGTCTGTATGAATGAATGTCGGTTGTTCCAGTTGGCACAGGATGACTGGTAGCATTGTCTGCAGGCATGGGTCATTTCATCAGCGGTTCCATTGACTGTTTTTCTGAAGGAAAGCATGTATTCACTGTTCCAGAGGCCAGAAACCGGGTCATTGGATGCATTGAGAATGTGTCCTGAGCGATTGCCTGATGACATGCATATCCTCTGGAAACCGTCGCTTCCGATGAACAAATCGCGCCAGGCCAGATAACAGTGCCTGTGAACTGCTTCTCCGGCCGGATCATCTCCCGGTATATGGGGAAGGGAAATGCGGATATTGTATTTGTCGGCTCGTTCCGCTGCTTCTTCAAAACACTCCCTGACAAGACCGGGACTGTCAAAGAGGGTTTCTGATTCAAGATCCTTAGAAAAAGCCGTAAGATAGACTCCCTTAACTTCTTCTATTCCCATTTCGGCAGCAAGGTCAACCATGCGTGGGAAACTCCGTATGTTTCGCTTCATCAATGTAGTAACCGTATTGATGTGTGGTTTTACAGGAGAGAACAGTCTTCTTACAACAAACTGCCTGAGACTTGAAACAATGCTGTCAAAATCAGAGCCGGTCCTTATAGCATTGTTTATTTCTCTGTCAGGACCATCAAGGCTGATTGCAAGAATATCGACCCCGTACTCAAAAAGAAAGGGGGAGATATCGTCAAGCCTAGTACCGTTTGTGAGGATATATTTCCTCACGGGATATTCAGATGCAAATTCCATGAACCTGTCAAAGCGTGGGTGAAGGGTGGGTTCACCCCATCCCATCAGAGTTATTTCCTCCGCCTGCTCCATGAACGGCCGCAGATAGTCAAGCCAGTTAACATCAAAGAAAGAAGGTTTGAAATCCTTCTCATTACGCCCGCACATTATGCAGTTGAGATTGCATGTATTGGTGAGTTCCAGAACTATTCGTCTTGGAAAGGATAAAAGCCCGGGAAGGGATTCCTCTGATTCCCTGATATTGAGTTTGCTGTTATTCTTTTGTACATCTGTCAGGTTTTCATGACCGAACAGGTTTTTGGTGTCAATTCTCTTTATTTCTTCCATATTTCCCAAAAAGCATTTCCTTTCTCATATATGTCGCATACTTCATCATATTCCTTTAGATTGTTTACGCCATTCCAATTACCGGAATGCCGATAGACATTCAAGTGTCCTTCATCAGCCAATGAAGAAATTACATCTGTTTCCAGTTCTCCTTCCATGCTCATGACATAACCGGTGAATGATTTTTCAAAAACCATGAAGCCTGCATTTATAAGGCTGTTTTGCATGACCGGTTTCTCCTTGAACTTGAGCCTGCCGTCATCATTGAATATATGTCCGTAGGGGGAAGTGGGCCTGACCCCTGTTATTGTAAACATTTTTCCTGAATCAGAATGGTGTTTGATAAGTTCAGGAAGATTGATGTCACAGAGATTATCAGCATAACATATTATGTTTGCCCCTTCAGGTAAACGGTTGAAGACACGCCTCAGTCTTTCAAGTTTGGGTGAGTCTATCCCGGTATCCACAGGTTCCACCTTCCATGTACCGTTTTTTACTTCATCGAACCCCATGACTGCACCGGTTATTGTATCGGCTTTGTAGCCTAGGCACAAAACGAACTCATTGAAACCCTGGCACGCAAAAATGCCCATTATGTGCCAAAGCATGGGTTTGCCACCTATTGGTATAAGCGGTTTTGGGAGTGACTCCCCGTCAATTGCCAGACGCCTGCCTGAACCTCCGGCAAGAATTATGACCTTCATTTGTGTGTCCCCCCGGATGATTGTATCATAAAGTCTCCCTGATTCTAATCAGCTTATGTGCAGCCAGTTTATCGGCCAGCTTTCGTGCTTCAACTGTGGATATGCCAAGGCCTGTCGAAATTTCGGAAAGCAGACGCCCGTCTGCAAGAGCCCATATTGAAACCAGCCTCCCGGTTTCCTGGTTTTTATCATTTTTATTGCTGGTGGTGGGATATAGGCCGTGTTTATCCAGTTTTGGTTCACAGTTCTTATGAATTGCCTGGATTATGCAATCACTTTCGAAATTTGATATTGCTGATTCAAGCAAATCAACTGAAGCGGTCAGCTTGTCAAAGGATATGAAATCCTTGTTGTCCAGGGAAGTATGATACTCAGGATACTGACCTGGGGGAGTTCGCATCAGGCTGCCGATTGCTATACCTATGCCGTGGGAATTGAAGTGTCTTTCATCACAACCCAGCGGAGAAAATCCATGGATTTCAAAAATTTCACCTGACTGTTTCAAAGCAGTTTCGACGGCTGTATCAAAAGGTGTATTGCCTCTTTTCGGTGTCCTGTATGTGAAACCGCCATGATCTGCAGTGCAGGCAGCTGTCATTCCACCCATGACCCTTTTTCTAAGCCGGGATTTGTTGCGGGCAATATATGCTATGGAACCTATTGTTTCAGGTGCCAGTACAAAGCGATATGAGTATTTTAGCATCTCCTTCTTAGTGAGAAGCCTTGAGGCAAGACCAACAAGAGTAAGTGGACCTGACAACTGGTCATTGGCCATGGATGGGTGCCCGATGTGCGAGAACAGCAGGACTTCCTTTTTGCTTTTGCCTTTAATAAGCAATTCGCCCAAAGTGAGTGAACCTTCGGACAGTTCTGATTCAATGCAGACCCTGTAACTGGAATCCTTCATTTTCAACAATGTATTGTGACTGAGGCAAAATCCCCAGTTTCTTTTGTAATATGAAGTGACAAAAGGTATTGCATCGGGTTTTTCGGGGATTGTGAATAAATGGGGCAGGAGGTCATCCATGGTGAAAATTCCAAAGACAGGGATGCTGTATCCCATCACATGAAGATTGTTTTCCTTGAAATCAACTATTCTTTTTCCATTTTGATCCTCGATATATGCTTCGCTTATGTTCCACTCTTCGGGAACCACCCAGTCAAAACACTTTGTCCCGCTTTTATATTCAATGATATTAAGTGGAATGTATTCACCGATGATGGCAAGACTTTTTCTAAGGCCGTTGCCTGTTATGCTTCGGTTGATGGGGAAGAGCCTGTCAAAAAGAGCTTCGAGTTGTCGGGAATTCATTTTGATTCCTCCGGGCATACCAGTATTTTACCATTGGCTAAAATATCAGGTTTCCCAAGATATAGAGGCAGTGAATCAAGCCCGATTACCTTGGCTATCAAAGGGGAGGTTTGTAT
>Ga0209203_1002474_pt1 | contig 12275 bp, 10 predicted proteins | sample AD_UKC109_MetaG_FD_184423 | JGI IMG/M metagenome (GOLD analysis project Ga0209203, IMG submission 184423) | Active sludge microbial communities of municipal wastewater-treating anaerobic digesters from Hong Kong - AD_UKC109_MetaG (SPAdes)... | ecosystem: Engineered > Bioreactor > Anaerobic >...
CCTTTAAAGCCTTGGTTTTATTATGTTTTTGGTAAATCCATCATAAAACAGGCCTGGAAAATTAATAGCATTTTTCACTCTTTTCTCTTCATCCTATGGGACAGCAGTGATAGTGATAGTTATTAAATTTTTTACGCCATTTATCACGCAGGATACGATAGGGCTTTATCAATATGCGGAAAATAAGGCCAGCGGGGCCATACTTCGCATACAGTTCTTTGAATCGTACATAGATTGTTTTCATGATAACCTCAGTATGTTATTTAAGAAAAGGTGCTGGATGTTCATTATATAATTAGCAATTACTATTATCTCACATTTATTAATTAATACTTATTATAAATTATTTTTTTCAGAAATGTTTTATATACTTTAAAAACTACCGGTGCCCATAATAAACTTACAAGAAAAAAAACAACTGCGGCACGAATTTTAACATTACAGTCATATCCTGCCAGATATATATCTGCGAAACTGACGCAAATGCTAACTCCAGCCACTATTGCTCCAAGGAAAAGATCCTGATGCCATGCTGTATGCCCAATTCGCGCACTTGCGATTGTAATAACTATTAATCTGCATAATTCTGAAGCTGCAATTCCAAGAACAGCCCCCTTAAATCCAAAAAATTTATTTCCAAGAAAAATAAATATTATCATGCTTACAAATTTAGTCGCATTTGACACAGCAAGCTGGAATGTTTTTGCCCTTGACAATAAAATTGCACCGTAAGAATCCATGCAGATGCTGAACCAGCACCCAATGGAAATGAATTGTACTATCCAGCCTGCCTGCAGATAGCGATCATCATATAATATGTCAACGATTGTTGTCCCACCGGCAATAAATCCGGAATAAACCCATCCTGCAAATACCAGGATTATCCACCGTGTCTGGGTAAAAGCAGAAGACAAATCTTTATTTGCTTCATTAATACGGCTGAATAAAGGAAAAAACACCCTTCCCATTAGCTGCTTTAAAATTTGAAGAGGAATATTACCTAATGTTGAACCTATATGATAAATTCCAAGGAGAGTAAAAGGGATCATCTTTCCGAATATAAGACGGTCTGATTGTTGTGCAAAAAAAGTTATCATGGTGCTGATAAAAATCCAGCGGCCGAAATGATAAAGGGAACGAGAATCTTCATTGTTCCAGTGGAAACGATTTTTTTCACCAGGGAGCATGGTATGACTTAATATTGTTTTTGTTGTTGTTCCAGCAATTCCCCCGACAACAAGGGCCCATATAGACCTATCGATCACAGCCCATATTATCATAATTGCCATACTGGCAATCTGGCTTATCAATTCTATAATGGCCAGACGTTTCATGTCTAAATTACGGTTATTAATAAATAGTTTTGTAGATGCGAATCCCTGAATAAAAGCATTTATACCTGAAACGGCAATAAGCTTCGCGAGTAAAGGTTCGTTGTAAAACATTGAAAAAGGTACAGCACCTGTTAATGCGACAAGGAAAAGAACAAAACCTCTTACTACCTGTATTGTCCACGCGGTATTATAAAACTCAGGTTCCTCGCCTCTCTTGTTTTGTATTATGCTTGGGCCTATTCCAATATCAGAAAAAAGTTGCAGACCAACTAAAAACGTGCTCACAATAGCCATTATGCCAAAAGCTTCTTCAAAAAGAAGGCGTGTCATGATAAGATTATTCAGAAAGCGGATTATCTGGCTACCGCCATGAGAAGTTATAGTCCAGATAGAGCCATTTTTAACCTTTTTTAACAATTGATTGTTTTTACCCTGATGGGAAGGATTCTGATTATTGATAGAATAGGTTTCCTGAGATTTCTTTTCATCCATAATGTTTCATTGAACTAAAAATTGATTAATACTGTAAATACAATTATTATAAATAAATCTCGATTTCTTTTTTTACAAGCAATAACCAAATATTATTTATATTCCCAAAAATTATTATCTGTATTGATTTTAAATTATTATAATGAATTATGGTTGTATCAATTCATATTTACCTGATAATTACTTATTGCCAGATTTGACAGGAGGGCACTTTAACTTCATCTAAATAAAAAAACTCTATCCAATAGCTATAATTTGCATTAAAGAAACGGAAATATTTTAATTGAGCCTTTTTAAAATCATTAAACATTTTTCTTTATTGTTGATATTATATTCCTCTTGTTATAAAGAGGATTGAAATATTGAAGTATGAGATTTTCAAAAAGTCAATGCTATTTTATCTGTCATATAAATTATACAGTTCTTATTTCGATAGATACAACAATCAAGTTAATATTATTAAATCACGGCAGGGATTATTCAAAAAAAGAAGTAAATCATTAGAAAAAGGTATTATATTAGCATGATTTAGCTGATTTTTTTTCACGTTGAATAATTTAATAATAATAAGATTTAGACTATCAATTGATGTCACAGAAATCATTAAACTCTTGAATTATCTTAACGACTATACAATTATTAAAAAACAAATGTTTAAAAACACCATAAATTTATTGCTCGAATGCCCCCAAATCACTAGACGATTCAGGACGAGAATTAATATAAAAATCATCATAAACAGAGACCATAGATCCCTGATCAATCGCAGGGGAACTAACCTGTAGTCTAAAATCCCGATTAAGGGGACTACTGGCATCAGGGAGAATAAATTGTGCGTCATCGGTGAGCAAGTTGTTTAAACAAACCGAATCTGTAGTTTCATCTAATATCATTGTAACACTCCCGGTTACATACGGAAAAGATATAAGATTGTTTTGCACAATCGAATTAGTTACAGGTTCTCTGAGAGTAATTCCTCTGTGTATGTATGAAGGACTATCTCCTCTATAAATTGTATTGTGATAAATTTCAATATTTTTTGGGGCAGGCTCAACTCCACGTCTTTCAACTGCTATTCCCGTATAAGTATTATCACTGCCGGTACCGTCGAAAATGTTGTTTCTAATAGTAGTATATCTTGCACAGACACCCAGTGACACTGTTACCTCTCTAGAACTTTGGGAACCATAATCTGAGTGGAATCGGTTACGCTCAAAAATGATATTAGAAAGTCTTTCATCAGCTGCGCCATTTTGTGGAGCGATTACTACGGGCCACGGACCGGATGACCCAAAAATATTATCCGCAATAATGCTAAATTCAGTCCTTACATTTAAAAGACCAGTTTCAGGAACAGGTACGCCGAAACTATCAGTTCCTTCACCACCAGGATAGACACCCGGTCCATGAAACTTTAATCCTAACATCCCCGTATCTGTACTTAAACTTGAGCCAGAAATAATATTATTACTGATGACACTTCGGTAAGCCTGCCATATCCGTACGACATGATACTCTTGAACATCACACAAAATATTTCCTATCAGAGCAAGTCGTTCACTGCCACCATAAATAATATGAATTTTGCTCTCTGAAATATTACATGAAGAAATGACCATATCATCTTTACGCATACAATCAGCATCATTCCAATGGCTCCAGCCAATACCAGTATTAAATCCTGTAATCTCAAGCCGCAGAAATAACAGCCTCTGCATGCTGGTAGCACCTCCAAAACAATAGTTGCTTCTTGTTGTATCTATCAAATGCAAATCCATAATTGTCCAGCCCTGCTTAAGAGCAAGATTTAAAAAAGTTCCACCATTTACAGTTATCTGGGGAGCATTGTCATAAATTCCCTGAGCATCCCGAGTTCCAGTTGTGGTTCCTCCATATGCCCCTATAGTGACAGGCCCTGAGTTTCCAGGCCAGTTTAAACTCGATGAAACAATCCATGAAGATCCTCTTTTAAAAAGGATTCTGCTTCCTGTCGTTGCGTATTGCGTTATGGTCGAAAGATCATCGGTCGATTCTGTTCGTGCTCCGGATGGAGCATCGCTGAAATCGGTGTCGCCAGCATTGTTTACACATGTAGTATTAGTTCCGCTATAAAATGAATCCGGATCGTTGACAGTTATGCTGTAACTTTCGGTACCTACTACTCCGGAATGATTTCGGATTATAAGGGATACGTTGTAGATCCCCGGATTTTCGTATACATGGACAGCCGCGGCTCCTTTTACCGTGTTTTTCGATTTACCTGTAGTACCCCAATTGCCACTTCCGGCATCATCGAAATTCCATGTATAATCGTAATGATGAAACCGTTCTATCCTTTCATCACCATCAGCCGAGCCAACAAAATCAGCAAAAAAATGTACCGCCAATGGCGCTACGCCCGATGTTCGGCTTACAGGACGGTCATTGGGAGAACTACTGAAACCTTCATCGGATTCTTCACCTGATGAATTGGATAAACTTTCATCTTTAACATGCTGTATGTTAAATGCACACTCACAACCCAGAGATATAAAAATGAATAGTATAAATAAATACATTGATTTTTTCATTGGCCAATTCCTTCTAGATACTCTTTAATACTTTTGTTTTACAAAAACAATTCTGAATTTTTATTCTGTATTACATAATTCATTAACAACATTAGCTCAAAATTTATTGCTTATATTTTAATTCCAACTTAAATCTTTTTAAGCTATATAAAATTATCTTAATCGTCCACTAAATATATGTTTTTTTAAAATATTTGAAGATAATAGTTTCTATAGAACATTGTATTGTAAAAATGAAGTTTCAAGTCACAAACTTATACTATTGAAATAATTTTTAAACAATCTGGATATTTGTAACAATATAATTGAAGAAAAAATAAATAATGTCAGCTTTTTCAGTTGTTCATTCAAGAAAGGATTTAATACGAAAATAATCAATCACATAAGCGGAAAAAATTGCGATAAACGGAATTACCGGCATATGATATCTGTCCTGCCCAACTGTCAGCATGGGAATAATAAAAAAGTAGGCCATAGTGATGATTAATGGGCTGAATATCCCTGACTTCTGCTTACTGATAAAAAGGACGGTTCCTAGTATGCCCAATAGCAATATCATCCACCAATAAATTGTTGATATAAATTTCATCCCCAAAATAAGTATACTATCCACTACTTTATCGAGATGGGATTGGTTCCAGACAATACCAATGGTTTCACTCTTATAGGTTATATAAAAACGCTTAATTGATAATTTAACATAATCAATTGGATTTTCTAAAATATAGCTGACAGCCTCTTTTTTCAAATAATCATTTCTTTCAAGCTCATTCAGAAAGAAATCTTCCGGCAGGTGCATCCATCCTCCATCGGAATCCGGATTATTCCCCATCCACAGGTTTGTCCCATCATTAGTGGCGACCAGGACAAACCCCTTAAAAAGCTTATAATTCCTGTAAACCCACGGCGCAAAAAGAATCGAAGCTGTCAAAACCCCAACAATCAACGAGATTAATGAAACGCGAAAATCCCTTGTTTTTATCCAGTTCAACACTGGAAAGATCACCAAGAGGGGATAAACAACAGGGCGAACAAAACTCGCCGCGCAAATAAGCGCTCCCCAGGAAATATATCTTGGTAGCGCAGGTATTTTCTCATGGTCCCAGATATAGAGCGCGAACAGAAGCAGAAAAATAAAAAGCAATTCACTGGCAAGAATGGTGGTAAACTGAATAAGCAGGGGCCAGAAGCTGATGACAAGGGCAGATATTACAGCAACTCTTTGCCCGAAATTTCTTAAAGCAATTGCATAGGTAAACCACACAATCAAGACGCCGATGATAATATTGAATATGACAATCGGAACATAGGAGACCCCAAACAATAAATATAAAAACCCATAAACAGCCGATGTGCCCACTGGCCAGTAAGCGGTAAGCCTTCCGTCCGGATAGGCATAACCGTGACCTGACGAGATGCTCATCGCGAAGGCATCATACATATTACTATCTGATACTGGTTCCACCCTTACAAGAAAGGCCCATAACACTCGGAGTACTACAGCAATAAGCAGGACAATTTCAATCTTTAACCATTTTTTTATATTCATTTATTGTCTATTCCCGTCCATCAATAATGAAAATTCGATATTTATATGTAATAACTTTGCTAAATTAACTTAAATATAACTGAACTTTAACGCTGCCAGAATTATGAGTATCCCAATAAATGATAAAACAAGACTTTGCCAATCTGTTACGGCAAATATGACCGGATCATCGTGGATTTCACCTCTATGCGATTTCATCCAGAGACGGCTGACCCAGTAGAGCAACAGTGGGGGCAGCATCCACAGCCAGACTTTATAAGGATATAAACCGCTGGTTTCTGGATTGTTTATATACAGCGCCAGGACCAGGACACTGGCCATTCCGGCACTAACACCAAGAGACAATATCACATTCAAATCATTGACTGAGTAACCGCGCCCGGCAGGAATTATTTTATTTTGCTGGAGTATCACCTGAAGCTCGGAATACCGTTTAACTATAGCCAGACTTAAAAAAATGAACATTGAAAAGGCAAGAAGCCAGAATGAAGGGACAATTCCTGTCGCGGCCGATCCCGCAAGAATCCTCAGAGTATAGAGAGCCGCAAGCAATATCACATCAACTATAACCTTTTTTTTAAGGACCATTGAATACGTAATAGTCGAGAAAAAATAGACAGTTAAAACAATCACAAATTTATCAGGAAGCAAGACAGCAATGATGAAAGAAAATAAAATTATGACAGGAAATAACAATATCCCCTGCCAGACAGGGATTGCTGCCGACGCAAACGGGCGATTGCGTTTTCTGATATGGAGACGGTCCGATTCAAGGTCGAGAAGGTCGTTCAATACATACCCCGCTGAAGCACACATCCCGAAGGACAGGAACCCAAGGATAGAATTAGTCAGTATTGCCGAATCACCAAATTTGTGGGCAGCCAGCATCGGAACAAATAGTAAAAGGTTTTTCAACCATTGATACAGTCGCAGTGCCCTGATATAGGTAAAGAAAGTTGCATTATTGGGTTTAAAAACACGGGCCACTTTGGTTTCCTGTTCGGCTTTTCTCTTTAATCTTGAATTCGAACTGACGATTGTAGCTGAATCGGCATGTTTCCATATGTGAAGGTCCTTATAACTGTTACCGGCGTAGGAAAAGCCCCGCTCCCCGTATAGTTCAACCAGTTTACGCGCTTTATGTTTTCCTGACAGATTAATGTTATTTTCCGTTGCAATGATATCATCAAAAAGATTAAGGTGATTTTGTATACCTTCCGCCCAGGCAGAGGGAGAGGCTGTCGCGAGAACAATCCTCCGTCCCTTTGTTTTCTCTCCTTTAATAATATCAAGGATTTCATCTCTATAGGGAAGAGCAGCAAAGTCGAATCTCACTGTCTCAGCAAGCAGTTTTTTTAAATAAGTTTTTCCCTTTAACAACCAGAATAATAAACTGAACAGTTTTAAGGGCGCTTGCTTTATCAGCAAAAGAACAGCCTCATGCAGAAGGTCTGTTTTAATCAGGGTCCCGTCACAATCAACACAAAAAACGGTTTTTTTATTCATGTATTATCCTCTTGTAAGAAAAATGACCCCGATAACAATCAAAACCGTTCCCATTACTTTGGACACCGTGAGCGCCTCTCCTAATATAAAATAGCCGAGAAGCATAGTAAAAATAAATCCGACACCAACGAATGGATATGCCAGACTTACATCAACTTTCGCCAATACAAAGAGCCATACTAATGCACTGGAAAAATACAGGAACAATCCTCCAAGTACCCAGTAATTTGTAGCGATGGCACGGATGACGGGAAATCCAGGATTCAAATTAATGGCGTTTATAACCCCTGTATCGCTCATCCCAGTTTTTAAAACAATCTGTGCCACAGAAGAAAGTAATACGCTGAATAATATTAATGGGACAATCAGGACATTCACTCTTCGATTCCTCACTTCTTTTTAATTAAATATAAAAATATATCCGCTTCTTTTTCAGGAAACCATTTAAAAAAGACACGAAAGATTATTGTGTTCCGAATTAATATTGTACCCTTGTTTAGCATAATGGAACAGGCAGAAGAGCACTTAATTTTTATTAAAACATTATTTGAGGAAGTCAATAAAATAACATAAAAAAGAGGTATAAATTATACTTATCAAACTTACTAATATACCTGATAATCAGTGATTATAAATATTCCAATACATCAGGAATAACCTCACTAGTGAACCGTTTCATTGTTTGTTCATCTAGAGTTATGTTATTCAAGTTTACCGGTTTGGATATTCTTATAAAATTGCCGCTGGAACCTTTATTCCGATTAAAAAGAAATAGAAGCTTATATTTTATCGTATCTCTTATGTTTTCCCCGTTTAAATAATACCAGTAATAAACCAGCAGTCCTTTACTTCTATCAACGAACAACATCCTGTGGACCGGTATCAGCTTTTTATTTATAGGTAAATCTATTTCATCATGGGTCAATAATTCATAGCCTTCTCCGCGCAAACACAGTTCGGGCCGGTGAAAAGCCGACACGCTGTCTTTTGACCGGATAATATATAAATACACCGTATCGTTTTCAATCATCTTGCCTTTTTCTTGATATGCCCTCATGAGCAGATCATCCGTACCCAACAGGTTAAAATAATCTTCTCCGAGTATCATGTCCTGGGACTGCCATCTGCCGGCAGAAGCTGGAATTTTGTTTTTTAAGAGGGTTGTATCATTTGAATATCTGTAATTATTGTCATCCTGAATAAAAAAACCAATCAAACACAGCAGTATCATTGATACAATATATGTATTTATGATCTTATTATTTTTATTAAAATATGATAATAACCGGGCAGGAATATTTTTAAAATCAGACCATGTCTTTTTAACAGGTAATTCATTAAAAAAAACGATAAGCACAACAATACAAATAAAAACAATTATTCCAATCTCCGCGTGCCAGTCATATAAGGCAAATTGTTCATAGCCGTTGACAATCAGAATAGCAATAATAATTATTCTCAATATATTCGAAATAATCGCGGCAGGGACTGATATAAAATAATCAATTATGGAAATAAATTTCTTTGGCTGTAAAAGCGCCATGAGCCATACGATAGAAAACATGCTGAGAAGATTACTGAGCCCGCTGCATTCATACGTTATTGATATGTTATGCCCGTTTACCTGAAGTATGTTGCCGTCCCGAAATGTAGACGGATATATAATTGAGAGTAATATTTCTGAGGTATATGACGCGAATAAATTTAATTCAAAGGTAACCTGATTAATGATGACTTCCGGGACCGGAATTGCCAGCAGCAGGTAAATATATATTCCGATATTTTTCATGACAAAATTCACACTGAAAAATAATACGGAATTTCCGATTACAAAAACATACATTCCCCACGTTGCGAACGATGGAATATTTTTCCACAATCCGAACAGGTACATGGCCAGCGAAAAAATAATTATTATAATACCGATGGATTTTTTTTGAGGACCCCGCAGGGAAGGTCTAAAATCGTTAAATCGTCTTAAAAGGAGCCAGATAAAAGCCAGCACCACAAGAGGGCCATGGGTGTAATATGACCCTGCCCAGAACCATCTGTTGTAAAGGATAGAAAAACCCTGAGAAAAAAAAATTATAATAAAAAGGGTGAATAGCGCAATTTTTATATATGCAGCATTCACCCGCTTGAATATATTCATGATAAAAAATGGACTAGATAGAGGCTTGAAAATTATTTTTTAACGGCCCTGGTTATTCCATAGGCCGCCGCGCCACCGGCAAGGATCAGCATTAATGACGCCGGTTCCGGAACACCGCTGCCGCCAGGATTATTGCCCGGCCTATGATGATGATGTCTTCCTCCATGATGACTCATGGCAAATAATGAGGGAGTTAAAAATAAACAGAATAAAACCAGGATAACATATTTTTTCATAATTGAACCTCTGTATTCTCAGGCACTTATCTCACAGATTATACAATTCTGTAAATAATTATGCCTGATAAATATCCCCGCAGCAAGCAACGGGGTATTATTACAATTTAAACATAAAGTCGTTAACACTATAATAAGGACCATGTTTCTAATCAATCAAAATTTACAAATTTTAACAAAAAAAAGCCTGAAAAGGCTTTTCTATAAAATTAATATATATAATATTGTAATACTGGCTATATAAACATCAAAATAATTAACTTTTTCTATCATAATTTGTTCCCCGATTACTGTTTGAAAAGAAAACTTAAAAATTTTATCGCAACAGTCCTTCTTCCTGTTTCATTCAAATGACCGCCATCGCATGTATAGTCCCCGACAAGCTGCCGGTATTGTTTGCCGTCAACACTAAAAACGCATTCCTTGCCGTCAGCTGAAACTGATTCAAACCCGGCAAGATCAATTACATTTTTATAATTGTTTTTTAATAATTCGTTAAAACGGTTCCTCACTATATTATCTGCCTGATTTTCATTCTTACCGGTTTCCATTCCCAGAACTGTTTTAATAAAATACTTGATTTTCTGTTTTTTCCCCTGCGGAACAGGATCATTAGTCTTAAGAGGAACAGTAACATGAAGGAATAACACGCTGGGATATTTCTTTTCCAGTTTATCCATTTGAACTTTATAATAGCTGAACACCTTTTGGATATCGGTTTTTGAAGTGATATCCACATAACAAAGTTTAAAAAAAGCACTATCAACAACATTGCCAAGGCCGCTGTTTATTTTTTTAACAAAGTCATCGATCTTCGATATCGGGTCAGTATTTTTTCCGATCCGTGAATGGCCGAATACTCCCTTGTGATATTCAGAAGGCTTATCTGTTTCCGCAATAGTAATATTAACATCGGGATAATCTTTAAGAATATCACGAATGCCGTCAATCACGTTATATCCTACGGACTGGTGCCCGAAGTATATCCGCTTTTCAGCCAGTTTGTGTAAATCAGATGCATTGATACTACCAGCTTTTTCTATCTCCATTTTATCTCCGCCACATGAAATAAGTAGAAAACTTACTAATAAACATTTTATTATTTTAGTCATTTTTATTTCCTTACATACGTTATTTTTTCCAATTATTGTAATACATATTCAATATAGTAATAAATTCCTCTGCAGCTTTTCTGTTCCCCTCGCTGTTTGGGTGGTCATCATTATTATGATACGGGGATACGCCGTCATAATTTGGCGCATAAACATACTCGACACTGCCGTCCTTCACCCGGTGGTGTGATCCTTTTTCCGACAGGACGCAGTAGAAATCGAACACACCGACGTTTTTATGCGGATAGTTCTTCAGCCACCCGTTTTTGCTTGCCAGCCACTGACAGAGTTCTTTTGTGAGTTTCCAGCTTGAGACCCTGGTTTCACCCGGAGGGGTGACCAGAATAAACAGCTTATCAGTATGTTTCGCGAAATAGGCAAGCAGCTCATTATAGATCTTTTTTTCATCATCTATACTGTCGCCGACTTCACTGCATGGATAACATGATTTGAACATTATAATGCTGTTCTCGCTGCCGGGATCAGCGATTGTGTTCTCATAAGAATAATGAGAATTGTTCTTATACACGTACGGCATCTTCGTATTATTGAACCACAGGGGCCAGTTCCTGGTATCAGTCCGGTTGCCGAGATTGTCACCGGGCTCTGCAGACCAGCCATAATAAGATTCGGTTACGTAATAATTATTCCGGTTTAATATAATTCCGAGTCGCCCGTCATTAGATTTCAGCCAGTTGCTGCCGCAGGAGTGATGAATAAAACACAGTTTGACCGGGGTTGCAGGCTGATTGTCCCTGCTCATTGAAAAATCAGGCACCAGGCTTAATAAAAATGCCATAACCAGTACCCTTATGATTATTAAATTCTTTTTCATACATTCCTCATATAGTTTTTATTGCTCAAATTATAAAAACAAACTAATTCATAAAGGCCGGTAATTGAACCTTTTTATTTATAGATTGAAGGAAAAACATTATGATTTGACTTACGGCAAATATCAAGTATTTTACATAATAAATTTATGGCTACCTCTAAAATCAGAATTTTCATAAATACCAAAATGATAAATCCTGATTTTATCAAATATTGTAGCCACAAGGGAACTTCAATTTTTAATAAATAGAGGTTCCCTTATATCTGATTTCTAAATACAAAAAAAATAGTACAGGTATTGTTATTACGATCTTTTAAAATAATAACTCTTATCCCCACATCCTCTTTATCTCCATATCCCCTAATTCTTATTCTCTTCTCTATTATAGCGGTTAACGATTAAATTAAAGCATTTTTTGTCATTCCTGCGCATGCAGGAATCTCATAGGATAGTCTTTTTGTATGAGATTCCGGTACTTCGCTAACGCTA
>Ga0209203_1002478_pt1 | contig 12258 bp, 10 predicted proteins | sample AD_UKC109_MetaG_FD_184423 | JGI IMG/M metagenome (GOLD analysis project Ga0209203, IMG submission 184423) | Active sludge microbial communities of municipal wastewater-treating anaerobic digesters from Hong Kong - AD_UKC109_MetaG (SPAdes)... | ecosystem: Engineered > Bioreactor > Anaerobic >...
GCCTGAGGAATTTTCAACAGCAACAGTAAATTTTTCGGATGTTGAAACAGCAGGAAAGGCTGTCTTTGAAATCATGCGATCAGGCATTGAGCCGGCTTCATTGGAACTTTTGGCCCCGGAATGTATTGAGGTCATAAATAAAGAAAAAGCTCTGGGAATGGAAGTATCTCCGACACTATTCATAGAATTTCATGGTCCAAGCAGCAGGCAGTTAGAACACCTGATGGAAATTGCGCGGGATGTCTGCGAGGACCTCGGAAGCCATGATTTCAGAATGGGAATCAGTAGAAAGGAAAGGGAAGAGCTTCTGACTGCCCGCTATGAACTGGCTGAGATGATAAGGCGGAATCATCCCGGGTGTTCTCATATTGTTATTGATGTTGCTGTGCCGATTTCGGCATACCCGGAGATTATTTCAATTGCCAGGGGCGAATCCCAGAACGCCGGAATCCCCGGATATACTTTTGGCCACGCAGGTGATGGGAACCTGCATCTTGTATTTATGGGAAAGACAGGAGATGATAAGGAATGGGCTTTAATTGATAAGATAAGTGAACGAATAGTGATGAAGTCAATTGCCCTGGGCGGTACAGCCACTGGTGAGCATGGTGTGGGGATAGGCAAAAAAAAATTTATGAATTTAGAGCACGGGAAGAGCCTTGTCTGGATGAAAAAAATAAAGGATATGTATGATCCCAACGGGATTCTTAATCCTGGAAAGATGTTTCCATAGTGGACATATTTTTCGAACCTGTTACTGACCAACTGGTTTTTTAGTTGATTATAATCCTGCAGATTTCAATATTATTCAAATATGAAGGATAAAATTAAATTCCTGGCATATTGGAAGGGTAATTTATGAAAACAGGAATTGGATACTGTAATAAAGAAGACGCCTTTGATTGCGGCAGAACAGCAGTTGATAATGCAGTTCGTACCGGTAATATTAATAGACCTGATCTTACTATTGCTTTCTGCAACGGAAAAATGGATCATAAAAAATTTATGAGGGGTGTAAAGGAGATTGTTGAAGATGCCCCCATACTCGGTGGTTCAACAATTGGAATAATTACTAACGATGATTTGTCATACAAAGGCAACCCGTCAGGAGTTGCGATATTCCAATTGGATGATATAAAGTTTCAAATTGCTTACGCTGGCGGTCTTGATAGGGATGAAAAGGCTGCAGGGCGTGAATTTATAAAGGGATTGTCAACTACAAAAGAGGACAGGCTCCTGCTTATGCTTTATGATTCAATAAAGGTCCCTGCCTCCCCTGTCTCTCCTCCTGTTATGAATGCTTCCCCTCCAGTAATTGCCGGAATTCAATCAATACTTCAGCCAAATGTGCCGATCATCGGTGCAGGATTGGTAGGAGATTATCAATTCAGCAATACGCACCAGTTCTGCGGTTCCAATGTATTTGAGCAGAGTGTTATCGGTGCACTGTTTTCAGGACCAGTAGATGTTTATCACAGTATAATGCATGGGTGTTCTCCTTTTGATGGCATATATAGAAAAATTACCAAAATGCATGGATCAATTATTTATGAACTTGATGGAAGATCAATTGTTGAGGCGATTGATGAATTATACGAAGGAAAGAGATGGAGAGAACAACATCCTCTGAATCTATTGACTATTGGGGTTAATTATGGTGAGAGATTTGTATATCAGGAAGACAAGTATGTAAACAGATTGATTACCGGAATTCTTCCCGATGGTAGTGGCATAGGGATATTTGAACCTGATCTTGAAGAAGGCACCGAAATCCAGTTTATGTTGAGAGACGGCAACATGATGATTGAATCTGCAAAAGAAAAATCAGAGAGTTTAATGAAGAATGTGATAAATGACGGGAAAGTCCCTGTCTTTGCTCTATATATTGATTGTGCAGGAAGAGCTGCTGAGCAATCAAATACGGAAACAGAAGAGGCAGAAGAAGTTCAAAAGGTAATGAATAGATATAGAACTCCTTTGTTAGGTTTTTACTCAGGAGTTGAAATCGCACCTATTCTTGGAAAGAGCAGGGGGCTTGATTGGACGGGCGTATTAATGGTTTTAGCTAAGGATAAGTAAAATGGATCAAGATAGGAAATTAACAGAAGTCTTGGAAAAGAGGTGTGCCGAATTAGAAAAAAAGGTTCAATATTATCAGAATATTGCTGAAAAAAACGGGCAGAGACGTTTAAGAGAAGTTGAACAGTTAAACAGATTTATTTCTGAGCGTATGGAGTCAGAAAAGGCTTTAAAGGAAAGTGAGCAGCGTTTCAGGCTTATTGCTCAATCAACAAACGATATTTTCTACGAGTGGGATATTGCCAGGGGTGAATTTAAATGGTTTGGAGACATTGATAGTCCATTAGGTTATGAGCCCGGTGAAATCAAACATACTTTTGAGAATTGGATACGTTTAATTCATCCAAAAGATAGAGAATTAATTGAGAATGTTGTTTTACTGCACAATAACTCAAAAAAACCTATAAAATACACCTACAGGGTCATTTGTAAAGATGGTTCGGTGAGGTATTGGGAGGATAATGGTTCTCCTGTTTTGGATCAAAAAGGTAAACCCAATAAATGGGTTGGCGGCATATCTGACATTACTGAGCGAAGGAGAGCAGAAGAAGCAGTTATTCAAGCCCAAAGACTAAGAGCAATAGGAGAGCTTGCTTCCGGAGTTGCCCACGATTTTAATAATTCATTGCAAGGGATATTTGGAAATACTGACCTGGCTTTACTTGAGATCATTTCTCCGGAAGTGAGAAATTATCTTGAAACCATTAAGAAGTCAGCATCTGATGCGGCTTCAAGAATCCAGCAATTACAACGTTTCTCAGGAAAGGGCAAAGGCCAGGACAATTATGAAAATATCGATTTTAACAGCATGGTAGAAACAGTGGTATTGCAGACAAGGCCGTTATGGAAAGACGAATGTGAGAAATCAGGTATTATAATTGAAATTGAAAAGAATTATTCCCAAAGGGATTTATATGTTTATGCAAATGCTGGCGAGTTAAGATCAGTATTTTATAACTTAGTTAAAAACAGTGTTCAGGCAATGCCTGAAGGCGGAAGACTGACTTTTGAAACAGGAGAATCTGAGGACAGTGTCTATTTAATTTTAACTGACACAGGAACAGGGATGGATAAAGAGACTAAGACGCGGATTTTCCAGCCCTTTTTTACTACCAAAGGCTTTAAGCAGGGTAAGGGCTTGGGCATGAGTACATCATATGCAATAATAAAAGAGCATGGAGGAGAGATTTGCGTTAAAGAATCAGCCCCTGGAAAAGGAACCTCCATAGAGATCAGACTGCCATTTTCAAAAAGACCAGAAGAAGCGTCCGATGAGACTGATTCTTTAGATTATGAAGGTTCTGCAAGAGTTTTATGGGTTGATGATGAAGAGATTATCCGATCTATGGTAAAAAATATGCTTGAATCGTTAAATCATAGTGCAGATGTGGCAGCTAGTGGTGAAGAAGCACTAAGTCTGTTAGAGAGTAATCAATACGATTTAATGATTACAGATATCGGAATGCCTAAGATGAGCGGATGGCAGCTTGCAAAGAGAATAAAAGGGAAATATCCCGAAATGAAAGTAGCTGTAGTGACTGGCTGGGGAGCCTATATGACCAATGAAGAAAAAGAAAAATACGATGTGGGTTATGTCCTTGGAAAACCAATAAATATTAAGCAGTTGAAAAATCTGGTCGGTGAAGTCCTGCAGTTTAAAGAGAAATAGAAAGAGCTAATTCAACAAAATTTATTTAAAAAAGCTTTTATTCGCAGTAAAATACATAAACATAGATTAAGAGAGAACATGAGTTGGCAGTGTTAATGTTAGGTTATAAAATTAATAGGATGCATGCCATAAAACTTGGATTCCCCCTTGCCATCAGACAGAGACTAATAACAGTTTTTGGGATAGAGGTGTGAATCGTTTTAACTCATATTTATAATTTAAATCTCTTTTCCATGTTTTTGTATCGTTCAATAAAGCTCTTAAGGTTTTCCGCCTGTTTTTCCATATACTCGATCCACAGCCCTAAAACCTCCTGTCCGTCAGCGGTCAACGAATACATCCTTTTGGCCGGGCCGGCTCCTTCAGTTTCCCACTCGGAAGAAACCAGACCTTCTTCCTCCAGTTGACGCAGGTGGCGATAGATCATGCCGGGTGGGGCCTGCCCCTCCACAAATCCGTATTTCTGAATATTCTGAATAAGCTCATACCCGTATGAGGGCTTGTCGCAGAGCCCCATCAGTATGGAAGGCTGGATATAGCGCTCCCTCTTCCCCTGTAAATAAAATCCGTTGCTGGGTTTCCTTTTATTCATTTTTCTCCTTGACATATATCCTCTAAGGATATATGCTCTTATTAAAAATTATATCTTATTATATATATGCTTATTTTTATCATATTGAAAGGAGATATCATGTCTACACAGATTTTTGTACGAGAAAGGCGCAAGGTTGAAAAGGGTGAAAGAAAACCGCGCTATCGTGTACTTGGTGTCAGTGGCGGAGATATAAAGATTTACACCAAACATATCCGCAAGAAGGAACTCGACCAGATTGCCAGGGCAACAGGTGCGGAAGTTGTTTACCTGGAGATTGAAAAAAAGGAAAAAGCCGGTGATTAGCCGTCTTTGAGCACTTCCAGCAAATGCTCTTCTATTCCTTATAAATTATAGTGCCCACATGCTTTCCTTCAAGGGCATCCAGTATGTGTTCCGGATGATGAAGTGCGTCCACAATCTGAAGTTCCTTCAGGCACTTTGATTTCTGAAGAAAGTTAAGAATTGGTCGCTCGATTATAAGATCGTCGAGGTCAAGTTCCATGAGTTCCTTTGCCGATATACGATCATAGAGTACCAGGTCCTTATGCTCTGATTTTTTTACCTTCTTTGGATCCTTGTTGAAAAGCCCCTTTTCGTCCTTCAGAAAAATCAGGCTGCGGGCTCCGATATTCTCCGCAAGCAGGAAGGCGCCACAATCTGTTCTGTGAGGGGGTATGGAGCCTAATTCAGCAGGATGTTCAAAGAAACCATAGGGTGGAATTGCGTAAGTGATGGGTAGATATCCCAGCTGACAAAACATGGTTAACTGCTCGAGGTTATCCCCTTGGTCGATCTTAATCCCCCCGTGCTTGGCCAGGAGCACACTCATAATTTCTGCATTCTGCCAGGAAACCTTATCGCCCAGTTTGGAGAGAACACCGGTGGGCATACCAAGCTCAATGCCGATATTGTAAACATGCCGGGCCCTTGTTCCCCCTCCTGTCATGAGTATGAGTTTGTATTTTTCTTTGGCCTGCAGCAGAATATCGACAATCGGCAAAACTGCTTTTGCCCCCCGGTCAATAATGCTCTGGCCCCCGATTTTCATTACATTTATTTCAGGGTGCATCCTGAAATATTCTTTGGCTTCAGTTTTATGGAGCAAATCCTTGCTGACAAGTGATTCCCCCATCAAACCGCTTTCTATGTGAATTCTTCCGCTTTTCCCCTTTTCCCTAAATATTTTTGCCAATCAGTATCCCCCTTTAATGTTTCAATAAATAAAGCTCGCCGACTTTTCCAAAAAGATCATCTCTGATTTTATAACATAATTAGTCGCAGAATACCTAATTCAAAATTAGACTTTCTCTCATTATAATTTCTCAAAGACCTATTAAGACTGTGTATTTGTTATAGATATTTCTATAAATATAATGACTGAATTTTAAGGATATTAGTTGCAGTTGGAAGGAAAGATATAAGCTTTATAAAAAAAGAAACAGGGCCTCAATAAAAGGCCCCGTTTCTTAAGGGGGAACTACTTCAGGTTAATGATCATATTTTTTGGCATATGCTGCATCGTTATATATGCCTTCACCGTAGAGATCCGCTCCGTAGGTTTGTATGATTTTCTGTCCCTTATCGGACTTTACGAAATCTATAAAGTCGGATGCGTATTTTTGACCGGGTGTTGCTCCTTCAGGTTGACACAGGGCGTGGTAAGTATTGATAAGAAAAGGGTCGCCTTTGAATAGTATCCCCAGGTTGCCCATTTCTTTTCTCCCCGCTATCCAGGTGCTGCTGTCTGTCATAAAATAGCCGCCTTCATTGTTTGCCTGTTTTAATGTGGCCATCATAAAGGCCTTGGTCTCAATATACCAGTCTCCTGAAGGCTTAATTCCAGCATTTTTCCATATAGCCAATTCTTTCTTATGTGTGCCGGAATTGTCACCTCTTGAAAGAAACCTGGCCTTGGCCTTCGCAATCCTGGCATAGGCTTCAGGGGCATCTTTCGCCCTGGCAATAGCGGCCGGATCGTCCTTGGGGCCTACTATATAAAATTCATTGGAGCCGATGAGGGTTCTTTTTATCGCCCACCCTGCTTTCACAGCTTCTTTTTCAGCAGCAGGAGCATGAACCATTGCTATATCCACTTCCTTTCCCTTGAGCAGTTTGAGAGACTTGCCAGACCCTGCCTTTTTCCAGCACATGCTGGTGCCCTGCTCTTTATTGAATGAATCGGCAAGAGCCTTGAGCAGACCCAGTTCGCCCGGACTTCCTGTAGCCAGACTGAATACAGCCTGACTTTTGCCGTAAACCTCCGTACACTTTTCGCCGGCATAGGCAAAGGAAAATAATGAAATGAGAAGAATAAAAACCAGCAATAACCTGAAAAAGTTTCTGTAACGTTTCATAATGGTTTCCTCCTGTAATATATCGTTATTTATTATAATTATTTCCTTGGTAATATATAATATAGATACTACAGGGTCATTCAATTGGCAACTATTACTTGAAAACACTCTCTGATTATTTTTTTACTTCCCCGTCACTTAACGGTTCTTGATCGGACAGATAATAGTCGAACTGATCCATTAAATGGCATCCAAGGCATACATTGCCATCCTTTTTCGGATAGGCCTCATGACATGAAGGGCAGATGGCGATATCTCCTTTTTCATGTTTTCTTCTGAATGTATTTTTAATTCGAATCTTCTGAAGGCCGTATATGGAAAAACAGGCCATTTTGATATCCTGCAGGATCCCCTCAAGGTTTTGCTCTTTTTTTGGCTTGAGTTTAAGGAACCAGGAATGGAGTTCAGGCCATTTGACTGTTTTTGCCGGGTCCAGAAAACATCGTATGCCTTCACCTGTATATTTGTCGTATAGGCTCAGGGCGAAACGTCCCCATGGCAAAACTTTGAGCCATCCGTTTCCAATACTGCAGGGAGTTAGTATCTGCACTGCGTCAGGCAGACAGTATCCGGTCTCGCAGACAGCATCAAATATGCAGCCTTCTGGGAGGTGCCTTCGTGCAAATTCCAGCATAATTCCTCCCAGGACCACACCGGGTGCAATATTGCCATGAAAAGTTTTTATTTGCTCAATAAACTGTTCATATTTAAATGCACCAATATAAATTGTTAAATCTTCTCTATCCTGCATGCACAAGCCTTATATTCTGCTGTTTGTGTAACAGGGTCATATACAGCGTTTGTAAGCCAGTTTGCACAGGCCTCCCTGAAATGAAAGGCCATCCATACCATGCCTTCAGGAACCTGTGGCGTTACTCTTGCCTTGACCTTCACCTCTCCTCTTCTTGAGCTGACCTTGATATATTCACTGTCGTTTATTCCAAGTCGTTCAGCATCAGCAATAGAGATATCAGCAGTTTCTTCCGACAGTACATTGTCAAGGCCGGTACGAGATGTCTGAGTGCGGCTGTGATAGTGAAACAGCCTGCGGCCGGTACTCAGTACAAATGGGAATTCCTCATCCGGAACCTCGGCAGGGGGTGTCCACTCAGCAGCTACAAACAGGCCTTTGCCTGATGTGAAATTACCGTCTTTGTGCAGATACTTTGTGCCCGGATGTGCCTCATCAGGGCAGGGCCACTGGATACCGTCCCCTTCTATCCTGTAGTATTTTATACCCTTATATGCAGGTGCCAGGACGGATATTTCATTATCCCATATCTCCTGGGCGCTATTGGATTCCCAGTCGTGGCCGAACCGTTTGGCGATCTGCTTGAAAATCCACCAGTTGGGTCTTGCATCTCCCGGAGGAGTCTTTACCTTGCGAACCCTGTTTACCCTTCTCTCACTGTTGGTAAATGTCCCTTCATCTTCGCTCCATGCGGCAGCAGGAAATATAACGTCTGCGAAGCGTGTTGTTTCTGTGGGAAAGATATCCTGACAGACAAGAAATTCAGCAGATTCCAGCTCATGTTCAACCTTATGGATATCCGGTTCGGTATTGGCAAGGTTTTCCCCAAAGATATAAAGACCTCTGATCTTCTTTGATGGAAGACCTTCAAACATGGTAGGCATCATCATTCCATTTTCGGGAGACAGGCCTTTCACACCCCATGCCTCTTCAAATTTTTCTCTAGCCTGGGGATCAATAACCTTCTGGTATCCATGAAACACATTGGGTAATGCGCCCATATCGCACGCACCCTGAACATTGTTCTGACCTCTTAAGGGATTGACTCCGCCGCATTCCTTACCAACGTTCCCAAGCAGCATCTGGAGATTGGCAGTAGAAGATACGTTTGCAGTGCCGCATGTGTGTTCTGTAATCCCCAATGTATAGCAAAGCATCATGGCATCTGCATCTGCCATGTTGTAGGCGACTTCCCTGATTTTTACCGGGGAAATGCCACATATTTCTGAGGCCATTTCCGGGGTATACTTCATTATCTTTGATTTGAACTCTTCAAAACCCGTGGTATGTTCTGCTACATAATCCTTATCATAAAGCTCTTCCGCTATTAAGACCTGCATAATACTGTTCAAAAAAGCGATATCTGTTCCAACCTTCAGCTGGCAATGAATATCCGCAATTTCCGCCAGGGCATGTCTCCTCGGATCAGCCACAATAAGCCCGGCACCATTCATGCGGGCATTTTTCAAAAATGTGGATGCCACAGGATGGGCCTCTGTCATATTGGTGCCTATACAGAAAAATAATTTTGCCCTGCTGAATTCTGAAAAAGAGTTGGTCATTGCACCCGAACCGAATGCCTGCGCCAGACCGGCGACAGTTGGGGCGTGTCAGGTACGTGCGCAATGATCAATGTTATTGGTTTTGAATACCGCCCTGAAAAGTTTTTGCATCTGATATGAATCTTCATTGATACTGCGGGCGCAGCTTACAGCACCCAGGGCATCAGGGCCGCTTTCGGCAATAATTTGTTTGAATCGATCGGCAACGAGATCAAGCGCTTCGTCCCATGACGCCTCACGAAACTCACCATTTTCTTTTATTAATGGAGTTGTCAAACGGTCCTGAGAATAAATAAAATCATAGCCGAATCTACCTTTAATACAGAGCCTTCCTTTATTGGGCTCCGCGGCCTCAATACCAGTCACCCTTGCAATCTGCTCATCCTTCATATGAAGGTCCAGTTGACAGCCAACTCCACAATAGGGACATGTAGTACGTACCTTCGTCAGCTCCCATGAGCGTCCTTTACCTATGGATTTCTTCTCGATAAGAGCTCCGACAGGACAGAGCTGGACGCATTCACCGCACTGGACGCAGGAAGATACTCCCATCGGCTTATCATCGTCGCATATGACACGAGTATCACTTGCCCTGAAGCCGAAATCAAGCACTTTATTTACAACTACCTCCTGGCACCCGACAACGCAACGTCCGCACTTTATGCACTTTGAATGATCACGCACGATAAATTCAGCAGAATCATCTATCTGAATTTTATCCTCAGCAATTCGGAAGCTGGGGTGTTCTATCCCCAGGTAGTATGCAGCCTCCTGGAGTTCACAATTCCCGTTTCTCTCGCATGAAATGCAATCATGCGTGCCTGTAGACAGGAGCAGATCTACCACCATCCGCTGGGCCTCAAGGGCTAAGGGCGAGTTTGTTACCACTGTCATACCGTCCCTTGACTCCAGAGTGCAGGATGTCTGCAGCCCTCTCATTCCTTCTACTTCAACCACACATGCACGGCACTTGGCTGCCCTCCCTGTCTTTGGGTGATAACAGAGAGCCGGTATATATATTCCGTTTTCACGCGCAATTTCAAGTACAGTCTGGCCTTGTTCAGCCTCAAAAGATTTTCCATTGATTGTAATCCGCATTGTCCCCCTCCTGTTTGAGGATTAGTTTAAGTATGTTCGGCTTATTTGCAGCCTTTTAATATTCCTGTGATCAAAAAAGCTTCTGGCCTTCAGGAAAACTCTAAAATTTTACTGATTTGGCCTGAAGCGCATAATTAGCCTGATGATATCTCTTCAAAATGGCAACAAGGGCATGATATGTGTTTATCACTATTTAGATCCCATTTAACTAACTTATATTTCGATGTTCTTTCCCTTTATTAATCTGCAATCAAGCAAAAGCCCTGGGCGTTTTTATCGCAGTTTCTGTTCATAGATGCAGTCCATAAGTTGATTCCGGGTAATTAATCCAGTAAATAAAAAATTCATTCCTGCCTTCTTAACAGAGGAAACTGCTTCTATATCCTTCATGTTGGATCATCTTATGAATGTCATATCCTAAATCATAAAAAGACCGCGTATCGAACTGGCAAAGGCTTGATTTAATGAATCGCCTTTCTGATTGAGTCATATATTGCAGGCATTGATAAGGATCCTGGCTGTCTGTAAAATGCAGTGAGCAAAGAAAAACCATAACATCAGCAATCTTTTTCATTCTCATGTCGATTGAAATCAGGTATTCCTGGGACATGTATCCTGAATTCTTAAGGCTTTTAAATAGATATGGTAAAAGAGGTTCTTCCTTGATTTCAAGCAGGGTTTCATTCTTCAGCCATTGAGTAACTTCGCCTTTTGTGCTTCCAAAGTTTTTGAACTGATCTGTTATTCTTGAATGCCTTTTTTTTATTACCGGTCTGTTCCGGTTTTTGATATGAACCAGGATACATCTGGGGTTTACCAAAAGATCCCCTGCCGGAGTAAACTCAAAGTTATCCGCATAATTCCCGGCGCATAAAAGTACAAGCTCGTTAAGCCGCGCAAGAGTCAACCAATAAAGACAATCTCTGACCTGACTGATTTCCTCAAGTTCAAAAATTTTTTGTTCGAGAAATTTTTCATTCAGATTGACAGGTGAAAATGTTTCTTCAAGAGAAAGATTGTAATCAAACAGAATTATCTCATTGGACTTGATATGATCCTCTGCCAGATTTAAAGGCATTTTTTCAACCTCCGGCCTCATTGAAAGGCTCGAACAGATATGACATTGTTTATAATCTGCATTTTCGCTTCCAGTCTCAGGTTTTGTTATTTTTGTTTAATCCGCCAGGGGCGTTCAATTCTTTTCAAGATAACCCGCTGCTCTGCGGCGGGGCAGTTCATTCTAATTGCGACTTTTCAGACTACACCGCAAGTATCAAGGATATTCCACAGCCATTTGATTTGTACTCAGGCCCCACTCCAGTTCGAAAATGCTTAATAAATATAGATTAGCACAACGTTATTCTACTATCATCTTAGGTACTATTGTGTCAATAGATGTTTACTGAATAATATAATGGACAAAAAATAACCTGAAAAGCCAACCAGGAACTGAACAATACCAGTATTTTTGAAAAAAACCCCACCACCTTTTTGCAAAGTAATGGGGTTTTATTTTAACCGGACTCAATTAAAGTCAGAGATTATCTGCTTGAATAAAAGTTAATCAATAAGATCGAACAGCTAGGCTTTTTTCTTGCTCTTATTTTTGTTTTCTTTTATGGCACGGTAAACTCGTTCCGGTGTAAGTGGAAGCTCCCAAAACCTAACGCCGGTAGCATCATAAACAGCATTCAGGATAGCAGGGATGGTGGGCATGATAGCACCTTCACCAACCTCCTTGGCTCCATAAGGACCATAGGGTTCATGTGATTCCACTATAATAGGTTCAATGTAGGGCATATCAAGGGCCGTCGCCAGCTTGTATTCGCCGAAATTAGGATTCATAATCCTGCCTTTATTATCGAAGATGACCTCTTCCAGCATTGCCTCGCCCAGGCCCATCATAAGTGATCCGTGCATCTGCCCTTCAACGGATGTACGGTTTATGGCAAATCCGCAGTCATGGGCATCCGTCATTTTATTCAGCGTAATCTGTCCGGTATCCATGTCTACGCTAGCTTCGACAATCTGAGCTGAACAGCCGTAGGCAGGGGATGTGCCGACTGCTGCACCCTTGTGGCCTCCACCCAGGTTTTGAGGCTTATATTTGCCTTTTCCTATGATACTTCCTCTGGCCAGATAAGCAATAC
>Ga0209203_1002480_pt1 | contig 12249 bp, 8 predicted proteins | sample AD_UKC109_MetaG_FD_184423 | JGI IMG/M metagenome (GOLD analysis project Ga0209203, IMG submission 184423) | Active sludge microbial communities of municipal wastewater-treating anaerobic digesters from Hong Kong - AD_UKC109_MetaG (SPAdes)... | ecosystem: Engineered > Bioreactor > Anaerobic >...
AGAACTCGGCGTCGCCGATCAAGTCAAATTCATCCATGGCGATGCTGCCGGCTATGTCTCTGACGAGAAGGTCAGTGTGGCAGCCTGTGTTGGTGCCACCTGGATCGGCGGGGGAGTCGCCGGCACTATCGAGCTTCTGGCGCGGAGCCTGCGCACCGGAGGGATCATCCTCATCGGCGAGCCCTACTGGCGGCAGTTACCGCCGACGGAAGATGTTGCCAGAGGGTGTCTTGCCAACTCGATCTCCGACTTTCTCATGCTTCCGGAACTTCTCGCGTCTTTCGAACATCTTGGATACGACGTCGTGGAAATGGTTCTGGCAGACCAGGACGGCTGGGACAGATACGAGGCGGCCAAATGGCTCACCATGCGCAGATGGCTTGAAGCCAATCCCGACGACGAGTTAGCCAAAGAGGTTCGAGCCCAACTGACCTCGGAACCCGTGCGCTACGCCGCTTACACGCGTGAATACCTGGGTTGGGGTGTGTTCGCTCTGATGGCGCGGTGAATTCACATTAAAGTGATAATTTTTTCGCAGCGAACCAGTATCTAATGTTCGATGATAATAACTATTGACAGGTATACGGCAATGCCGTATAGTATTTACTATGATATTCATTGAAACTACTATCTTCACAAAATTGCTGACTGAATATTTGACAGATGATGAATACAGGGTATTTCAATGGTATTTGCTGCTTAACCCTGAAGCTGGAGATCTCATTCGCGGAAGTGGTGGTGTTAGGAAGGTTAGATGGGCACAAAAGGGGAAAGGGAAAAGAGGCGGTATAAGGATTATATATTTTTGGAAAAAATTAAAAAACGAAATATGGTTGCTTACGCTATATTCAAAGAATGAGAAAGCAACCATTCCGAGCCATATTTTAAAAGAGATTGCGGAGGAAATTAAAAATGAGTAATCGCAATATTGGTCAAGAAATATTAAATGGAATAAAAGAGATAAAACGCTTTAAAAAAGGCGACATAAAATTAAAATCACATGCCTTAAATGAACCATCTCCTGCAAAAACCATTAGGAAAAAGTTGAATTTATCACAAGCAACTTTTGCAGGCTTAATGGGTGTCAGTCCGCGTACTATACAAGATTGGGAGCAAGGAAGAAGAAAGCCTCAAGGCCCGGCAAAATCTCTACTACGTATTGCTGAACAACACCCAGAAGTCTTTATTGAAATAAGATAAATCACATTGAACATCTGTGTCCAGCGGAGCAAAAAAATTGTCCGCTGACACATGTCGTTAAAATAGCATTAAAATAATATTGTGAATAATCAAACCCAATCATGGAAGAAGACGAGAAAGAGATAATTTAAGTCATACTAGATTCGCTAATTCAAAAACTAGATAGTGAAGGTCTGAACACTTAGAAAACTGAAGACATGTTGAAACAAAACAGCAGGAAATTGGGATTCACCTATGATGAGATCGACGCATTTCTTGACAACTTATGTAATTTAAGTTCTTTGCAAACTGTCTATTATCTCTGGCGTCCATTTCTGCCTGATCCAAAAGATGATCATATTTTAGAATTGGCAGTTGCCTCACAGGTTAAAAATATAACCACATTTAATGCCAGGGATTTTAAAGGCATTGAGAAGTTTGGCATAAGAATAATCAGCCCCAGGAAATTGTTGGAGGAAATAAAATGGGAGCTTTAAGTGTAAGATTACCGGAATCAATTCACCGCCATATTAGAGAAATCGCTAAAAGAGAAGGAGTATCTATAAATCAGCTTATTTCTTCGGCGATCTCTGAAAAAATGTCTGCAATAATGACAGAAGAATATCTAAAGAAAAGGGCTGAAAGAGCAAATATAGAAGACATGAAAAGAATTTTAAATAAGGTTGCAGACCGGGAACCCTTGCAGGGTGATGAATTAGAACTATAAGATATTGTTATTATAATCTTCAACAGTTTTGGCATGACTCTCTATGAGGTCTTCTCATTAAGAGCTAATGGGAGATTTGACCAGTTTTTTCAATAAAGATGAAAGGGATTTTCATGTACAATGACAAATTAAAGCACGATTTTAGTGAGTTGCTTGCAGTTCATGAAAAGATACGGCGGTATTTCAGTGGCTTGGATGACATTATAATTGCGAGGTTCCTTGGTGAATACGATGTGCCCGAATTACATCGACAGGTAAGAGAACATGGCGATGGCTACACCATCCGATCCTTGCCCAAAAGCATTCCCGATTTGGAGAATATTGATGTCTTTGTTTTTGTTGTAATGAATTCTCCAAAATTAAACGAAAACTCCATGTTTAACCCTTTTATGCCTCTGACTTCGATTCCTTATTGGCGAGATGGTAAAGGATTACAGCCAATTCTTTATTTGCAAAACGAAATAAAATGCCGCATGCAATTCATGGTTTGGCAGCAAGAGTGTTCGGTTCATGGTAAAGATGATCCTAATGCTCGTGCTAATAGAAATCTTCTTTTACGCAGCATGCCTAAGTTATATGAACTTTTCCAAGATGAAATATGGTTATCAGAGCAGTTTTTATCAACGTGTGTGAAATGGCTGCATGAACGAGAGCTACAGCTGATTTTGTTAACTAATGTTAACCGCAAAAATTTTAATAATCCCATTTTAAATCTTTTAAATGATACTCGAGTTGTTCATATTCCGACAAAACTTTTCGGTCCTAATCGAAGAATCATGCCACAAATTAGAAGAGTATTAAATGAAAGTTCTTATGTTTCGAGAGGCCAACAAATCTGTTGAGAGCGACCGGGGCCAAGGCTGGCCTGTGCATCTATCCGCCTCCGCGTTATCCATCTTATAAAGAGGGTCTGGAGTATGGCCCCGACCCCTCACATAGGCGTTGGCATGAATGAATCGAATTGTGAGGTTTGATGGCACGAAAGCACAAAATCGATAAAGTCAGGGCGTCACGGGACGGCCATGAGTTTCACGAAGCCTGGACAGCACGTAAGGCGACTCAGTTGCTGTGGCCCGATGCCGAGTTGACTGCTATCGCCGTTGAAGGGCCTTCACCTTCCGATCAGGCTGGGGCGTCCGCTGCTACGGTCGAAGTCGCCGACTTGACGTTCTATTATAACGGTCCCCCGAATTTCAAAGATTCCGCTCGAACGATAATTGCCCAGTTTAAATACTCCATTGCTGATCAGGACAAGGACTTTCGTGCTTCACACGCAAAGAAGACAGTAAAAAAGTTTGGCGTAACCTATCGCTCCTATAAACGAAAGTACGGTGCCAAAGAGGTTGATAAGAAGCTCGAATTTCAGCTCATCACGAACCAGCCAATCAGCGAATCATTGCTTCAGGCCATTGAGGCAACGGCAATGGGATCGAGCATTAGCGGTGATGTTAAGGCGCAGGCAGAACAGTTCAAGACGGCCTCCGGCTTGTCGGGAAAGCCACTGGCTGCATTTGCGGGAAAGCTGAAAATCATTGGCCGCTCTGGGAGCTTGCCGCAAACAAAGGACGAACTTGCCAGTATGCTCGTCGACTGGTCTGCCACGAGTGATCCGATTGCTTCCGCCCGGCTCGGGAAACTCAGAGAACTTGTACGTGACAAGGCTGGTTATGCCGGTACTAACCGAAATCTGATCAGACGCACAGACGTGCTGGCCGCTCTTAAGATCGGAGACCCGAAAGACCTACTTCCTTGTGAAGCCGCTCTCGTCGATGTCGGCAAAATACTGGAGCGGGAGCAGCTCAGCGAAGTCATGACCCGTATCAGAAGCACGTCAACGCCGCTTCTTATTCATGCGACCGGTGGCGCGGGTAAGACTGTCTTTATGGATTCGCTCGCCTCGAAGATCGCCTCGGACCACGAGGTTGTTTTCTTCGATTGTTTTGGAGGCGGCGCTTACCGCTCTCCAGAAGACGCCCGACATTTACCCAAGAAGGGGCTCATTCATATTGCAAATACACTGGCATTTCGCGGCCTCTGCGATCCGATGCTACCGGACAGTCCTGATGTTCACACTTTACTCAGCACATTACGCCGCCGCCTCATGCAGTGCTTGAACACCATCTCACGCATGATGCCAGGACGCAAGCTGGCAATTTTTATCGATGCCATCGACAATGCAGCCTTTGCTGCTGGCCAGGCAAGTGAAGACTGTTTTCCCATCAAGCTACTGGAGAGTCTAGATACGGAACCGATTGATGGCATAAGCCTTATCGTGTCCTGCCGTACAGAACGCAAACCAAAAACCTACGCTAAGTTTGATGAATTCGAACTATGCCCTTTTACCAAGGATGAAACGGCCACGTTTTTGCACGCTCGACTGAAGAAGGTCACAACCGTAGAAATAAACGTTGCTCAAGCACGATCAGGCGGCAATCCGCGTGTGCTGGATTATTTGGTCAAGGCAGGTCGCGGCCTTCTCGATCCATCCGAGATCAATAAAAACATCGAGCTGGACGACCTGATCCAACAAAGGATTACGGATGCACTCTCTTTGGCCACAAAGTACGGTTATGAAGAGAAGGACCTCAGTGTCTTTCTTGCAGGGCTCGCGGTGCTTCCTCCACCGGTGCCAATGGATGAGTACGCCGCAGCTCACGGCATTGAACTTGCCGCCATTGAGAGCTTTGCTTCAGACCTCAGCCCTCTATTAGAGCGCACCAATCATGGGCTTATGTTCCGTGATGAGCCAACGGAAACGTTGATCCACCAGCGATACGCGACATCACGTGATGCGCTTGAGCGCGTTGCATCCAATCTCCTTGCTCGCCAGGATACCTCGGTATATGCAGCCCGTGCGCTTCCACGTCTGCTACACGAACTCGATGATGATGAGCGGCTGTTCGTACTTGCTTTCGATGATCGTATTCCCGCCTCGATTACCAGCACAGTTGGCAAACGGAATATTCAATATGCCCGGCTTAAGGCAGCCACTTTGCACGCGGCTCTCAAGGTTGACTACAACAGCTTGGTACGGCTGCTCGTTGAACTATCAACCTTAGCCGAGATTGATCAGCGTGGAGCCAATTATCTGCTAGAACATCCTGATCTTGTTGTTGCTGCCGAAGATGTTGACGCCCGGCGGCGACTATTTGAAATAAGAACGGCTTGGCCAGGAACACGACATGCGCGTCTTGCTATCGTCAATGTTTTATCGGGCGATCCGACAGAGGCGACCCGTCATGCCCATGCAAATGAAGAGTGGATACGGCATTACCGGCGCACAGAACGAAAAGATTTTGATCGCGAACCAGTTCCTGATCAGGCCGACATCGCTGCCACAAGTTTCTTTTTGATCTCGGAAGACCGTACAGAAAATGCAGCCCGCTACCTAACAATTTGGGGGGATTGGTATGCCTTTGAAGTCTCTCAGCTCGTCCTCAGATATGCAAATCTTGCAAGCTTGTTAAGAACGCAGCCCGCTCGACGAACTGAACAATTCATTGATGCATTCTCCAGTATCGGTCCGATTGCGGCTGCTTTGTCTTTCCAAGAGCTGGCGGACTCGAAATGCAGGCCGCTTTGCCTCAAACTCGCTGCTCTCTGTAAGAAGGAGACAAAGCTTTACTTGCCACAAAAAAGTTACTCGCGCCGAAAAAACTACGAACTCGAAGACGGTCTGAGGAAGTCGGCCGCCGTCGCGCTCTCATTGGGCCTCGTCAATGAGGCACAATATATTTCACTAAGAGCACGGCATGACCGGCCCGGTATCTGGGCATACCGTGACAATTTAAACCACACAGATGTATTTGCTTATATATTCCGGGTTGCCCTGCTTTCTGCTGCAAAGAAACGCGCTATTCACGAAAAGGAACTACTGCCAAAAGAACTCGTATTAGTCTGCGCACCCATTCCAAAAACCATTTCTGGAAAAATCTTCCGGGAAAAAGCCAAAGAGCAACTCTCCAAGCTTCCGCGTAAACCACGTTACGATGATGGGCAGACCAAGAACGTACCAGCTAATGCCATTAGCTATGATGAGCAACAGGCAGCGGAGCGTTTTCTTGGTATCCGCCTGGAACCGCTACTTGCTCTTACTGAGGCACTATCGGCTGCACTCGCAGCATCTGCGCGGACCATCGATAAGCGCTTTGTCGAACTTGTGGAAGTCTGGGAGCAGGCGCGAAAGAATCGTGACCACTACCGACCTGATGATATCGATCGCTTCTTTCAATTTTTAGGTCTTGACGCTGTTCTCTTCATATTATGGTCTCGAAGCGAACTGACGCCACAATCCATTGAGCGCATGCTGACAACCTTACATGCCCATATGAGCAACGCCAGTGACTTGATTCGTATCATTGCGATCCTCGCGCAACGAACCCCGCTGCACTCAATCGCTGGAGAGCAAGCCGTAAAGGCGCGCGATATGATTGAGAAAGAGGATGATGTTACCTATCGAGCGTCTCTCTTTGGAGCTCTTGGCCGAGCAATCATTCCAGCCAGCCTCGATGAGGCTGCTGTGTACTTCCGTAATGGTCTGGAGCAGATGGATGCAATCGGTTCGGGTGATTACCAGTTCACGAATGAGCTGCTCTTGTTTGCATCGGAGATGAAAGGTAACGAACTGGAAGAACGTGATTTTCACACACTGAGCAATATTTGCGAACTCAATATGGGGGACGAGCCCGAGAAATTTTTCTGGGGTGCGTACGGTCGCGGCATGGCAAAGGCAGCCGGGATGCGCGGCCTAGCCAAACTCAGTCGTTGGGATGACCGCAACAAGATAGCTCTGGACAACACACTTCTCACCTATCTTACAGGGCTGCTCGAAGCGGGCAAGATCGATCCAAAGGACGCGCTTTGTCTAAACCGCCTCGCCAATCCGGTTGAATATTTCTATGCCGGGACGAATGAGTTTGCCAAAGCGTTGCGCGCCCAGGCAGGGCCGGATGCTGAGGTGATTACGGAGCTAATAACACAGTTTGAGGATGACAATCCGACGACAGCGAGTGACGAGACTGTCGAGACACTTTATAGGCTGGCTGACGAAGCGCTGGGTGCATCGCATGATCTAACAAAACACCTAAAAGCCGCGCAAGACCGATACGAAACCACAAGACAAGGACGCAATACTGCATATGGCAGTGGTAGTGACATCGATCCAAAGATGCAGAAAGAAGATGCCAAACGTGAAAGTGCAAACCGGGAGGCACTCGCACGTATAGCTAAAGCGACGGACCCGACCGACGAGGCATCGCTTGTAAAGGCCATCGACGAATTCAATGCGCTGGGGAACATGTATGACCTAAAAGGTGGCTTCTTTACCTCGCTGCGTGCAAAAGTGCCCTTTACTGCGCGGGGACAGTATGTGCGCAATGTTGCTAATCTCGAAAATCTTTTCTTCTATTGGAAATTCGCAGAACTAAAAGATGCAAAGGAAGCGTGGGGCGGATCATCAGTAGCGCTTGCTGGTGTTTATAGGAGCTTGGCACGGCCACTGATACTTGCCCATGCCGATGACTTGGTCGATGACGGTCGGCTCTCGGGGTCGAACATTAAGGAAATATCGGAGTTTACGGGTGTGTCTATGGCCGAACTCGTTCTTGAGGTGATAAAGGTCTATTCACGTCCAGATAGCACCGTTGCTGGTTCGGTATGGCTTGCATTCGCCAATTTTATATGTCCTGAAGCGGATGAAGGCCAGGGGCAGCTTGCTCTGACGCGCCTCCTATCGGGCGACTCGGCACGGATTTCCGAAAACGTGACAGACGGTCCATGGAAAGCAGGATTCTACCCTGCTGATAACTTTACCGAAATCGCTGCTGGGCTAATATGGCGTGTCCTCGGTTCGCCCCATGCGGTTGACAGATGGCGCGCAGCTCACTGCATACGCCGATTTGCAAAGTTCGGCCGCTGGGACATTGTTGACACGGTTGTTGCCGCCTTCGGCACGAAGACTGCTGAACCATTTCAGGCACCAGAGCTTGTATTCTATTATCTGCATGCACGATTATGGCTCCTTATCACTCTCGCGCGGGCCGCTATTGATCATCCCGATCAGGTGGCACGTTATAAGGATCTACTTTTGGCTGTCATCATGAAAAAAGACGAGCCGCATGTGATTATGCGCCACTTTGCCGCCAAAGCGCTTGTTGCCTGTATTGATCGCGGCGAACTGATGTTAGACGCAGCCACTCTCAAGATTGTGCGTAATGCCGACAAGTCCCCACATCCGCGTTTACGAGAGAAGGTCCGCAACGGTGGCGGCTTCTATCAGGGCCGTCCGAAATCAGTACCCGAGCTGTCCTTTCGGTTTCATTTGGAGCATGACTTTAATAAACATGACGTTGATAACCTCAGCCGTGTCTTCGGCAAGGGATGCTGGGAAGTTGATGACATGATGTCAAGCATTGTACAAAAGATTGATGCGTCAATGACGCACATGTATGAAGATGGTGGCCGCGAGTCCCGCGGGCAAAATTCTCATAGAATAACGAGCCGTTTTCACGGCTATGGGCAACAGCTCGGCTGGCATGCTCTATTCATTGCTGCAGGCAAGCTGCTTGCAGCCCATCCTGTAACCGACGATTGGTGGTACGAGGACGACCCGTGGGGAGAGTGGCTTGGCAGCTATGTGCTTGCGCGCAAGGATGGATTGTGGCTATCCGATGGAACGGACAGGACGCCTGATGACGCCTCTGTGAGACTGCTTGAATCTAAGAAGAAGGGGCTCGCGATAAGCGGCGATCAGAAGAAGATTATGGGGCTTGCCGGCCTAGATATTGAGAAAGGCGTTGGTAAAGAACTGATTGTTCAGGGCAGATGGTATTCATCCGATGGTGTTGAAATCGGACTATCCTCTGCACTTGTTCCACCCAAAAAGGCCAAGCAGTTTGCGAGAAAGCTCATCCGAGAAAATCCCATAATGGCATGGGTGCCTGCTTTCGAGGGCGGCGAAGACGATGAAGAATATCTTCAAAACGATAAGAAGGGGTACGCACCTTGGATTGTCTGCCCATACGGAGAAACACGTTTGGATGAACATGATCCGTATGGCGTTTCGGTCGCCAATTTTCGGCCGCGGCTTGCAAAGGACTATTCGGAGTTCTGTAAGCTGACACGGCAAGATGCATTTGGGCGTTTCTGGAATAACAATCACGGGGTGTTATCGCTCAGCGCCGAAGCCTGGGGACGCGATGAAATCAATCGAGAAGACGGCCCTCATCCGGGGCTGCGGCTTCTCTGCAAATCAAGCGTAATTAAGAAGGTTCTGACGAAGTATGATAGTGAGTTGCTATTGCTCTTCAACCTTCAGCGCTATGTGAGAGAGACCTATAGAAGCAGCGGGCAGTTTTCGCATTCAATCGGTGTAGTGCTGATTGATAAGTCGTTCAGCGTGAAGTACTTCAAAGGTCGCGTGAACTACTCAAACAAGTCGGACTGGTAGGCAGCTCAATGTCCACATCTGGCCGATAAACTCGCGGGGCGAAACGGGACTCTCTAACAAAATTCAATTGCAGATCCAACTATCAGTTACTGCCGATAAACACGGCGGAACTGCGTGTTATTGAAAAAATTTAGATACGAAAGTTTAAGCGGTATTATTTTGACATTGGCCATTCTTAATCAGATGGCAGATTTGGTAACAGGCAATCTCCTTGACACTATCCGCCTGTTATTGTAAAAAATTAACAATACAATATGGTCCGCCTGCAAGGGAAGTGAAGTGAAAATCTTCCGCTGTCCCGCAACTGTGATGGGCTCTTAGCAACGCATGGCAATAAGCCGGCCACTGTCAGGCCGCAAGGTATGATGGGAAGGCGCGTTGGCTTTTAAAGCCTAAGCCAGGAAACCTTGGGTTGACCTTCTTTTACGAATCCTTACGAGGAATAGGGAGGAATTCTATGCCACAGAACTATCCATAATTATCATTTTATTTCCTTTTTTGATCTCATGGCCTTTCAGGTTTATTAAGCCCCGAACATAATAAAAATGTCGGCAGGCTATAGATGTGTTTCATCAGGCATACTGGAGCAGTATGTGTAAAGGAGTGATCCATAAATATCAGGGGATACCAGGATGAAAATTATGTATGAAATGAATGGACCGGCAAGAAGATATCTTTTGAGCCAACAGGTCTATAACTATTTGAAGACAAACATACTCAATGGAGTCTTTCGGCCGGATGAAAGACTCATAGAGAACAAACTGGCTGATAAAATGGGATTGAGCAGGACGCCGGTCAGAGAGGCAATCAGCAAACTTGAGCAGGAAGGACTTGTCTACAGACTTTCGATGGGTGGATGTGCAGTTAGTGATGTAAAGGAAGGTGAAATCAGTGAAGAAAGGAGTATACCCAGCGTGCTTTTAGTATATGCTGTTTATCTGGCGACGCTGAATTCTAAAAAGGGTGATCTGAACATACTTCGCAGTATTATGAAGAGTATGGAAAAACACCTCAAGACCAACAATAAAAGTGAGTTTGTCAGATCAGTTATTAGATTTTGTGAAACACTATTACTTCTTTCAAAGAACACCTGGTTGAGCCGCATTTTTAACAGCCTGAAAGAGAATCTTTATTGGGATATTTTTGCTTTCTTTGATAATGACAGGGTGTATGCCTTTCTCAGTAATCAAAGAATGCTGATTGATCTTATGGAGGCCAGGCAGGCTAAAAATGCGGTTAAACTGGCACGCGAGCTTTATGGCAGGTTGGAACTTGAATACCCCGTTTTGTAAGCGGAGATAAAAAGTTTTTTGCTGAGGGCAGAAGGAAATATGTTAGAATAAAAAAACTTCAAAATCGGTTCGGATAAAAAAAGGGAGATAAAAATGACCGTTGCAAGCCTACATGTGGAGCTTATAGAAGTATCAAGAAATGCCCTGAAGCTTATTTATGCAGCATGCAGGCAATGTTATTCTGCTGCATTTGCCGGCCAGATATTCAGTGATAAATCTCAGGCTTTAAACAGACAGGAAGAATTCGTAAGGCAGGTAATTTCTTCCGGACATGAAAGCCCCCTTGAACATGTCAAGTTCACTTTTGCCATAGAAGGAGTATCCCGCGCCCTGACGCATCAACTGGTAAGACATAGACTGGCTTCTTATTCCCAGCAGAGCCAGCGTTATGTGAAGGAATCCGATTTTGATTACATTATCCCGCCTTCTATTGAAGCTGACGAAGAAATGAAAAAAGAATATACTAATACCATGCGGCATATTCATGAAAGCTATAATAGACTTTTAAAAGCGTTTAACAGTAAAGGTAAAAGGGGGGAAAGTGCAAACCAGGATGCGCGGTTTGTACTGCCGCAGGGAGCAGAGACAAAAATTGTTGTGACGATGAACTGCCGGGAATTGATGCATTTTTTCAAAGAGCGTTGTTGTTCCCGGGCGCAATGGGAGATCAGGAGACTTGCTGAAGAGATGCTCAGGATCTGCAGGCAGGAATTGCCGGCTGTCTTTAATAATTCGGGGGCAAAGTGTGTAGCTTTAGGCTATTGTCCGGAAGGAGAGAAATTCAGCTGCGGAAGATACCCGTTGAAGGAAGAGGTAATGAGGGATGTGAAAAATGTGGCGGAAGAATAATACAGCTGATTTGTTATAGCTTTTAATACCCTTTCCGTTTACGCCTATTTAATCCGTTGAAAAAGCCTTTGCTAATACAATTTTCTTTGATATTCGAATAAATTCACTTTTCTTCTGTAATCGATTTTGTTAATAGTTTATTGAAAATGGCTTTAGCACGTTCGCGGAGAGATGTCCGAGCTGGCCGAAGGAGCGCGACTGGAAATCGCGTGTGCTGCTAACAGCGGCACCGAGGGTTCGAATCCCTCTCTCTCCGCCATTTATAAATAGTGTATTATTCCTCTGTCTATCCAGTATTCCATTAGTCTGAAAAACATCCCTTTTATAGACGGATGGAAATCCCTGAGAGTGGTACGGTATGTCTTATAAGGTCTTAGCCAGAAAATGGCGACCGCAGTTATTTCAGGATGTCATAGGTCAGGAGCATATAACCCAGACCTTAATAAACGCCATTAAGAAAGACAGAGTGGCGCATGCTTATCTATTCGGAGGGCCAAGAGGTGTGGGGAAAACCTCGGTCGCCAGAATACTTGCCAAGGCTATCAACTGCCATGAGGGTAAAGATGGGATTCCATGCAATGTCTGCAGATCATGTGTAGAAATAACAGAAAGCATATCAGTGGATGTCCAGGAAATAGATGGAGCTTCCAATCGGGGAATTGATGAAATAAGAGAGCTCAGGGAAAACGCCAAATATATGCCATCCACGAGCAGGTACCGCATCTATATTATTGATGAGATACACATGCTTACCA
>Ga0209203_1002482_pt1 | contig 12237 bp, 21 predicted proteins | sample AD_UKC109_MetaG_FD_184423 | JGI IMG/M metagenome (GOLD analysis project Ga0209203, IMG submission 184423) | Active sludge microbial communities of municipal wastewater-treating anaerobic digesters from Hong Kong - AD_UKC109_MetaG (SPAdes)... | ecosystem: Engineered > Bioreactor > Anaerobic >...
CGTATTCCAACGTCGAGCTCGCCACGCAGGACACGACCGTCGGATGGTTGTTCATCTTCCTTGGCGTCGGGATGTGTTTCATGGTGTTCATGCACATCACCGAACTGGCAAGCGAGCTGATCGACCGGCGAGGCAGACCGTGGTGGGAGGAGTACGACGATGACGACGATTAAGGTCGGTTTGATGGCGGTGTGCCTGCTGCTCGTCGTATCGGTCGCCACCGCCGCCGACATCTCCACCAAAGACGAGATAACCTATTCCAAGACCACCGACGGCAAAACGTGGGATGCGCTGAAAGAAGGCGAACTGGCGAGCATCAGCATCGGCACCGTACCGACATCGTTCAAATTCGTTACAACCGCCGTTGCGCCGGTTGTCCAAATCATCCCGAAAGCGACGGTCGTTGCAGAACTGGACGAGAAACACCTGAACGTGGTGCAATACAACACGCAATGTTACCAGGGGTATTATGGCGTTTCTGACTCATTGACATCACCGTGGACAGCGTACTGGTACGTTGACCTGGATAGAACAGACATCCAACTGGTCTACGCCACCTGGAAACCGAGGAGCGTGTATGTTGTGCCGATAAGTTACGCACAGTTCCAGAAGAACATCGTTGACCCGGTGAAGGCAGGCAACACACCGGGCATTGCGGTGATTGGGGAGATGGTGAAAGCGTGACACGCAGATGGGTTGTTGTAGCGTGTATCGCCGTGTTGATGCTGCTCGTTGTGCCGGTGTCAGCAGATTGGTTGGACGGGTGGGGTTACCGAAAGAGCCATGTGATCAACAACACAGGCGGTGCGTTGTCAGATTACCAGATACTCTTTACAGTCCATCGGTCTGACGGTTCCGATTCCGGCGATGATGTTTATATCGGTTCGTCCGGTTGCGAATCTGATTACGACGATATCCGGTTCACGAACGCTACTGGTGGGTTGCTTGATTACTGGATAGAAGAGTCTGACTCATCGGACGCGACGATATGGGTTGAGGTTGACACCATCGCCGCCAGTGGTAACACGACTATATATTTATACTACGGCAACTCGGGCGCGAGCGCGGTGTCGAGCGGTGATGATACATTCGAGTTCTTCGATGACTTTCCGGGAAGTAGTCTTGATACTTCAAAATGGGACACTCTCAATTCACCTACGATCAGCATCAGTAATAGCATTATCACGCTTTCAGGCTCCGGGTTAAGGGGTTTGAATTCCGATTCTGCATATATCTCAAAAGATCAACATGTCGTTAGGGCACGAGCGCGAGAAACGAGCGGATCAGGGGATGCAGGTTTTAGGGTCGGAACCAATCCTTTGAAGATAGAATTGAGGGCTTCATCTGGTTCATTTTACAACATATGGGAATCTGCGGCAAGGAGTGGCAGCATAGGATCGGGCACATACAATACCTATTATACGGTTGAAACAAGACCGACTACAACCAGTATTGAAAGCCGCATCTCTGATGGATCATGGTATAGAAATGGATGGAGCCCTGCAATAGACGGGAAAGTCGCGGTTCATACCTATGGGGCGACAGTCCAGTATGATTGGGTTCTTGTCCGCAAATACGCCGCCACCGAACCCACTCACGGCGCCTGGGGGAGTGAAGAATCGCCTACACCGACACCAACCGTGACACCAACACCGACCGGCACCAGTCCAGTGCAGGGCGACGTTGATGCTGGCAGGATATCGCCGCTCGGGTTCGTGATGCTTGCGTTCATCAACCTCGGCCTTGTGCTGCACACGTTCGTCAACAACGAGTCGCGCAACTACCTGCACGTGTTCACCGGCATCGTGGCGGTGATCGTGTCGTTCATGCTCGGCACGTTCCTGATCACCGGGTTCGTGCAGGAAGACTTCGTGGTGACTGCCGCCGAAGTGACAGTCAACTCGTCGGTGCTGTCCACCTACCAGGTCGAACAGGTGAGTATCATTGACGCCAGTGTCGGGTACTATTTCGTCTTCATCGGTATCCTGATGGCGCTGATCGTCATCCTGTCGGTAATTGAGATCATACGAGAAATCCAGGAGGGATAATTACACTATGAGAAAATCAGGGTTCATGCCGCTCGTCATGATAGCGGTGCTTGTGCTGTTTCTTGTCGTCGCCGTGGCGTTCTCTGGGCTGATGTTCGGCAACCTCGAATCGGAAGTCAACACCACCAGTCTCGACAACGAGACGCTGGCACAGTACGAGAACAGCACGGCCATGGTCCAGGCGGGTATCACCGTGCTCGACGTCGGTATGTGGATACTCGTCGCCGGGCTGCTGGTGTTCGGCGCCATATTCCTGTTCAAATGCACCCTCTAAAACCAATCATTTTCCAACCGGTTTATCGGCACGAGAACGGCGTTAATTCACAATCGGCGTGTAATCCATCATGCCAGTTCCGGCACAACCGATACAATATGTGTATCGCACCGTATATCCTTATATAGTTGTTACAATACAGTATCTATCAGGAGGTGACACGAACTAATATATATCGTGTATAATTATGGCACGTGGAGGTGATGGCTTTGGTCTCGCCGCTCTTGGCGGCGTGGCTATTGCCGTACTGATTGTGGCGATTGTTTTCGCCCTTGCCCCGACCATCGGAGGCACAATCGAGGATTCCATGCCGACGCTTGATGCGGACAGCGAATGGAACTCCTCGTATAACACCGACCTCAAGACCGGCGCCGACGTGTGGGAGGCTCTGTCACCCTTCGTGATCGTCGTGGCGTTCGTCATGATGGCCGGAGTCGTATTCCTCGTACTGAGAGGGGTCCTGTGATAACTGTCGGCTGCAACGGCCTGCAATATACCTGTAACCCGGCAGACCCAACCCCTGCCGGGTTTACAAACCCGAACAACCTCAACACAACTCTTTTCTGTGGTTTTTTATGAACGGCACCGACACCGAACCCGAATACGAAGACCAGTACCCCGAGCCGGACTACAACACCGCATCGCCCGACCAATCGTTCTTGAACGAGGCGTTCATCAACAAGGCCCGGCTTATCGAATCGGACATCAAGCCGCAGAGTATCAAGTGGGTCGACATGCAGGGACTCTCAAAAGGTGCGATTGAGTCCTGGAAGAAAGTGTGGTTCTCTGTCTACGACAGGAGCAAGATGCTCGCCATCACCAAGGAGAGCCAGTATTCACAGGCGGAAAGCGTGCTCGACCTCCGTATCATCTTTAACGAGATGAAACTGCAGCACGAGACGTTTGATATGGACAACCCAGTCCTGCTCACAATCAAGACAACAACGCTCTGGGATTTCCGGCACCTGATCACACGGTCGGACCACGGATACGAGATCGAGCGCCAGCACAAGTTTACTACCAGCACAGAGGCAAGCTCGACACAGAAGATCATCGACGCCAGACAATCGCAGGGTAAAAAGCGGTTCTTTGGGTTGGTGTGAGGCAAAATAAGAGGAGGACTATATAATATGGCACTACCCCAAATCCCAATCGGCCTGGAGCTGATCGTCGCCGTTCCCGGCGTGTTTATACTTTTGCTGGGGTTCCTGGTCTGGTTCATACTCGACCTGAAAAAACTCGCACCGGAGGCGTTCGTGTTCCGAAAATGCCGGAAGAAAGACCTGGCGGCACTCGAAGTGGAAGATATCGGGTCAGGACATTGCCGGCTGATCGTCGGCGAGAAGGACAAGAACGGCGACCCGATATTCCGGCACCCGGACGACCCGACACAGCTTGTCGTCGACCCGACATACCTGCACAACACCAAACCCCGGTATTGGGGCAACGGCCTGTCGATCTGGCATTACGCATCGTCACAGTGGCAACCGATGACCACCATCAACGCCCTGGGCCTCAACACCTGCAAGAAGGTCGCAAAACAATATTTCCCTGAATTACTGTTCATGACCGACCGCGACCTCATGACGTTTGCCAAGATGCGGCGAGACCATCTGAAACACAATGTCAATGCGGTGATCCATAAGTATCAGCCTGAATGGGACGACGACGAGAACACACCTATCACGCACGACGAGGTGTATAATGCTGTGATCGAGTATCAGGAAGCGTTGAAGAAGAAAACGATTGATACCGGCATTGTGGCATGGGACGCCGCCTTCGCCATGAACCCGATCACGCACCTCGTCCAGGACCTCGCCGAGATCAAAGTGTTGATCGAGATGAAGGTCAGATCTGAATTTGAGAAGAAACTCCAGTGGATGCAATACGGGATGATCATCGCCGGCATTATCGGTGTGACGGGTATTGTAATCATTGGAATGATGGTATTCGCGTAAATTGGAGGTATGTATCATGAAGATGTCAACCAAAGAGTTTATCGAGATGATCGCGACACCAGGGAGTCTCTTATCGCTGGTGTTCCTTGGACTGTTCATTTGGATCCTGAATAAGATGTCCAACGCTACCGGCATCGACGCTGGTATCCAGATGATCGGAGTATTCGTCGCTGGCGGGCTGGCGGTGTTGTTCGGGGTGCTGTGGTTCATCACCATGGACCTGCAGGCATTGAAGATCCGAATCAACGAATTGAAAAAGACGGTATGACCAACGGCGGCGGGATTGTCCAGCAACAGGACCACCAGGCGTATCGGCGGGATATAGACGACCTGTTCTCGATCACGTCGGGGCACCTGTCGAAACTGATGGGTATGCTGCAGTTCAAACAGACCGTGGCAAAACCACTATTCATACCGTTTTACGAGACGTTTTATGACCTGTTCACCCAAACCGCAAAATCGAAGCACATGCAGGAGAATAAAGATCTGATAGACGAGGTTAAAGAATGGTTGGACTATCGCAACCCAATCGACGCCGAACGTGTAGAGAAAGGCGCTGAATTGTTTGCGAGGTGGGCCACCGAGATGGAACGGAAGGGGATACACACCTATGGCAGATGAAGAGATTTCCACTATATCATTCGACCGGCCGAAACGCGGGTCCAAGGACGGATACCTGCAACTGTTCTTTATCCAGATGCGGGAGTATGGCAAGATGATATCCGACCCGAACGCCTCGCCGACCGACAAACGCCTGATCACGTTCACGATGTTCCTTATCTCGCATATCACCGACGACAACATCCGGCAGGAAGTCAGAGAAATATATTTGAGCAAGCTCGACGAAATTGCCAACATGCAGCTTGACAACGAAGCGAAGTCGTCGGAGGTTGTCGCCGCGTCGATGGGGATTGTGGGCGACGTCGTGGCGTTCTTCGACGAGTTTATGGGTATCACGCACAGGCTCGAAATCGGGGTGGTGTCATGACACGATCCGTCGCCCGGGGGTTCGACAAAACGCAGGGACGTCACAGTAAGAAGTTCGACAACATCGCACAGCTTTTTGCCGAGACTGTGACCGGCGAATACAACCAAGACATCTCGTTTTTGATGGTCGGCAAAAAAGGTACCGGGAAATCCTATTGCCAGCTCTCGCTCGCGTACCATACCGCCTGCCACATCGCCGAGATCGTCGGCGGGCACTGGTCGGATTATTTCGATATGGACGCCTGTGTCGCCATCGTCGACCCGGATCGGGCCAACGAGATAATGGGATACCAGGAACGGTATGCCGTCAAGATATACGATGATATCGGTGTTGGGTGGGGTGCCCGTGACTGGCAGAAGGAGGAGAACAAAGCAAAGAACGATGTGTTCCAGATCAACCGGGTCGACAACCAGGTGCAGATGTTCTCCGTGCCTAACCAGTTCCTGCTCGACAAGGTGCCCCGGTCGCTGGTGTCGCACTATGCCGAGACATACCAGCAATACTTCAAGCAAGGGTTCGTTACCATCAAGATGTTCGAGCCGCAAACCTTGTTCCGTGAAGGCAAGATCATCCAGCCGTACCTATATATCAACCGCCGGCAGTTCGTGTTGTATGCCATCCAGAAACCGCCGTCCGAGATATCGAAGAGGTATAACCAGATGCGGTTGGAAGTGACGAGAAAGATCGTGCAGATGCGGAAAGAGCGGATCGAGGAGAAGTCACTGAAAGAGACAAAACCGAAGATACACCCCCGCACAAAAGAAGCTATTGAACGGGCTAAGCCTATTGTGAAACTCGCAGATCAGATACACTTGAAAGGACAAAAACCACTGGATGCACTTATCGAGGCGGGAGAATCGCAGGGGATAAGTCCCAACACAACAAAATACTGGGTAAAACGAGGAATAACAAAATCGCTTGGATATACCATATGATCCACAACAACGACGAGCAACCACTGTTACTTTATTATGTTATATCATAAGCAATTTTCAAATTTTGATTATTTTTCCGCCGGTGCATAACATAGCATAACCTATATATACTTCACATCAAAGTAGTAATCATATGTCAAACGTGGACCACGAGGATGCAATTGCATACGGGTGGTACATGATACTCTTGATCATCATCGCCGGGGCCGTGGTGTATGCTGGTATGTCCGTGATGATGAACGGTTTTATCGACTTCTCGAACGACCGGATCGCTGACGGCGACCTGTCGCCACAGACGGTCGGTGCGATGAAATGGAACCTGGGGGCATACGCCTGGGCACCGGTGATCGCGTTGGTAGTATATGTACTGTGGTCGGTCGTCCGGGCCATCGAGCAGAAGAGGTTAGGGTCATGAGTTACGATTTTCCGGTATACTTCGCCATCCCGCTGGCACTGGCCGGTGCGGTCGCCGGCGGGCTGGCTGCCGGTGCGTTGGTGAAACTGGTGTTCAAGGTGGTCGGCCACGATGGGTATTCCGTCGAGGCGACCAACGACCGGCGGACACGCAAGTACATGGAGAGATTGCGACGATGAAGAAGAAGAAAACCGATCTACACGATAAATATGCACGGGCAATTATGCGGCAAGCAAACAAAGAGTCCCGTGTAGAATTGAAACACAGTCAAAAGAAAAAGAAGGCATCAGCCGTGAAGAAACAGCACCAACACAATTCCAAGAAATACAAAAATATGTATGGTGTCACTCAATCAGGAAAATCAAATATATTACTCGATGAAAGCCGAACCGCCAAACCACCAGGCCGAAGGAGAAGCAAATCCGGCAATATATATTATGAATACCGTATGAACAGAAGCGACATTCCCGGCGGGCGGGTGTAAAGGATGAGCAACGCCCGGGACGTGTGGGGCGGGTTCCTGATCATGGTAGGGTCCTGCATCTTCGGGTTCCTGCTGTCGCTCGTCGGCGGGTATGTCCTCGACAACTTTTGGGATTCTTACGACGATGCGGGATACGCCGATGAATACGGTGACAACGCCTGGTCGAACGGGTGGGGCGATTTCAACCTGGCCAGAAACGTGTTCTTCTTCATCTGCTGGATATTCCCTATCGTCGGCACGGCGGCATTTGTGAAGACGGTTATACGTCGGCAGGGGTATGACACGTATTTGGGGCAATGACAGGTAGATGTCCTGGAAGCACCTGATGGTGGCAACCATCGCAATTCTTTTTTGTATCCTTGTGGTATCGCTTCACCTGGCGTCGTTGACCGAGAACGATTGGATCGCCGCACAGGAGGCCAACCACCCACCGACTGTCGATGTGACACGTGACGGCGACGGTGTGTGGATCCGGTGGTACGGCGGGTGGACCTCGTCGTTCATCGACCACATCAAAGTGTCATCGACAATGATGCCCGAACGGTTGTATCCCAAACCGCACCCCGGGCAGTACATCCACTACCCGATGGTGCCGGAGAACACGACCATCACGATCAGTGTATGGGATAATGCTGTCCATAGTTACCATATTATCAAAACCGTTGAAGTGTAGAGGATAGGGTATACAGCGGTATGGCAGATCGTCCATTCTCGTGCCGATAAACCGGTTGGAAATCGCCGCGTTTCACGCACCACTATTTTTTATATACTTATGCTTACTATTGTGTAATATGATACGTTACCGTGGCAAAACGGAATCCGAGCGCATCGAGTGTGCGCTCAAAGTCAGAGACATCGAGCAGGCCGTCGAGTTCCTGGGCAACGCCCGGGTGCTCACGCAGGGTATATTCGACACGCTGCAGGAGTGCCGGGCGATCTTCGTCGAGGCGGAGGAGCCGAACGGTGTCCCGGCCGGTGCAGGCGGTGAAGAGGACCTGATGGAACCGGACGCGAAGCAGGTTGTCACCAAGCCGAAGCAGCGGATCCGGCAGGTCGAGTAATTGTGAAACATTAGCTCAACGAAACTTTTTTGTATCTATATGTATAGAATACACGTATCTCACCGTTTGGTGAGGTAGGAGCTACCTGAATGTCAAAAGAACGTGTAAAAGGATATTTACGCAAAGTGCCGGGGAAAAGCAAGAAGATCCGGGTCAAAGGCTACTCGCGCAAGAGTTAAGCCATGGTCCGTAAATGCCCGGTCTGCAAGAAAGGCACGATGGCCAACGCGGGGTACGTCAATGTCAAGAATAAGAAGACCGGCCGGAAACGCAAGGTGCAGGTCCGCCGGTGCAAATCGTGCGGATATCGCACGGCAGCCTCCTGATATGTCCTCCCAATAATCCGAATACCTCTTTTAAGAGTTGAAATTGAACAACAGCACCGAGAATTGATTATCAAAGACAGGGAAGACCGTATCCTTCCAAGGTGGCACCGGAAAGTAATCGGTGCTGTTGTTACAACTTCCTATTTTCCTTCATAGGTATAAATAGTTTTAGAACCGTAACAAATATATGCGTGTAAGCATATGTTAGACATAATGAAACACGTTACAATGTTTCTGGTTGTTGCAGCAATGCTCGCGATGGTGGGCGCCGCTGCAGCGGTAACGACAGTAGAACATACCGATGTATCGGTGTTCGAGTTCTCCGGGGTGGCACCAGGCGACGAGGTGTCGATCCACATCGACGGGATGGTGGAGACACCGGAGATTATGACCTGGACCGGTGACGGGATATCTTCAACGGTTGCGATTGATGATGTTTCTGTGTTTTACGACCTGTCGGAGATCCGGGTCGGCTCGCTGATTTTTGCCAGCGGGTGGGCCGGGTATGGTGTTGCCTGGGGACGGAACGGTGATAGTGTAGGATACTTCGATATGGGTGACATAACGCCAGACGAGCAGTATACTATGGTTATCTCCGGTCTGCCGTATGCCGATGAAACGCATGTATTTATGGATTTTACCGGCGTTGCGGTTGACGGTGGCGACGGTGTGATGGTGTTGCCGGTGTTGCCCGCCGGTGAGTATACTATTGATGTCCTGATCAATGGCGAGCTGTGCGTGACCACCACAAACGCCCAGGGGTCGTGGGTTGCATGTTCGTTTTATTTCGACACCGGCACGTATGAAGAATACCGTGTAGGCGATCCGGTGATCGAGGGTGCGCCAAAGAGCAGGATTGAGACGGTGTTGGCGTCCCGTGGGCGGGTTGCTGCGATGGTGCAGAGGTAGTATTGATGGGGTACACACCAGACGAAATTGCCCGGATCGACTATTGCCGGTTCGAGCATCATTGCCCGTCATGCCCGTGGCGGGATGATTGTGACGAGTGGAAGAAGCAGCAACAGGGGGATACAGGATAGAGGGAGATGTAAAGATGGCAAAAAAAGTTATTGATGTTGATGAGGACTGCAATATCACCTATTCTGATGGCAGTATTGAAATTTGCCCGTATCGCCCGGCAATGACATTTGAGGATTGCGATCCTGGGTATGGATCTCATGGATCATGTGAGAAATGGAATTTCTACCATAGATTGACAAGATCAGTAGGAGGTAAAGATCCATGAAAATTTATCTTGGAATTGTAGGGTCAAAAAAGGTCCAGAAATTTGCCGCGGATCATGGGTGTGGGTGGACCCTCACACCAGATAACCACCGCCCCATTCCATTTGGAGATTATTTCCTTGATAATGGAGCCTTTTCAGCATGGAAAAATAAGAAACCTTATAGAATAGAGCCATTCCTGAAACTCATTAAGAAATATCCGAATTTTGATTTCATTGTTGTCCCGGATATTGTCTGTGGTGGAAAAGAATCGTTTGAATATTCTCAATCGATCGTACAGAACCTACCCCGTCCGCGGTATCTCGCAGTCCAAGATGGAATGCAACTCAACGATATAATGTTCCGTCTTGGAAATTATGATGGAATTTTCGTTGGTGGATCCCTTGAATGGAAATTCAGGACCTCGTTAGAGTGGTGTAATCTTGCCCATCTAAATGAAATAAGATGCCATGTTGGAAGAGTTGGCACTTGGGAAGGGCTTACAGTAATGGATCGATGGGGAATTGATTCAGTCGATACGACAACTCCATCTCGGCATCAGAGCGATTTTCACATTGTAAAGTATTTCGACCAAATCAAAAATCAGCAGGTCCTGGTGACTGCATGACAATTTCAAATGAGAGGTAAACATGATGGAAGATTACGAGACAGCACAGGAATGTAAGCAGAGAATCAGGGAAAGAACAGAAAGGATAGCATCAGAAGAGAGAAACCTGATCGAATTATGGTATACAGGAGATACCAGGAGGTAAGGATTATGGAAGGATGGGATAGTCAGAGAATGATCGGAGATGTAAAAACAGCGTTTCAACATTTTAAGGAAAGACCGATCCACCCATTACAAGATCCATTATGGATTGCTTTTTATAATGGCTGGCTTGAAGGACGTGGAGACATGCTCATGCAGATGGAACGTGAAAAAAATACATCACTCGACAGGAAGGAAGGATCATGACATTTGTTTTCGATTGCCCCAAATGTGGCGAAGGCGAAATATATTTTTCTTCATCTTCAGATACAGAAACTACAAAATGTAGAGTTTGTGGTGCGATATGGAAAATAAAAATCGAACTTGAAGAGGTAAAGATCGATGGAATATTGTAAAAATCTTGAGTGGATGGAATTTCCAGACGGAGATTTTTATACTTGTAAAAGTGGAAAAGAAACATCATCTGATTGGTGTGAAGGACCAGGAGATGGGCAATGCCCCGACTATGATCCAATCGTCATTCGATAGGAGGTAAAGATGACAGCACACCCAAACCGTTGTAGAAAGTGCAGACATGCACCGGGAGAAATAGGTTCCCATTGGTGTTATAGGAACCCTGCCTCAAATGGAGGACATCGCCAGTGGATTGATCAAACAACGTATGATTGTTTTATCTCCATATTAGGCTGTGCCTCGTTTGAACCGATAGAACAAGAAAAGAAATCTTTGAAAGACATGGGAGAATTTATAGAAGAACATCCTATTGGTGGCCCTCTTATTAGGCGTCAATTTGGAGCCGATAGACCATGCGGATATGAAGGTCACATATGACATATACATCCCTTCGATAAACAGATACTAAAATTTGCTCTTTTTTATAAGCTCTTTATTACAATTTCACATTGACGTTGGTGGTACAAAGTATAGTGTATACCTTATCGAAAAAAGGTAAAGATAAAATTCTCATAACCGCTCGCTTATTGTCACCAATAAAACTATATACTTATGATATACATATACTATCATAGATGGTAACTTGTGGTTATGTTCGGACAAGTCGTGAGGATCAGCACCCGGAGAACCAGATCAACATCATGATCGAGCGGGGAGTGCCCCGGCAAAACATCTTTGTTGATGCAGGAGTATCTGGGGCCATCCCCCCAGAAGAGCGGGAAGGATATTCAAACCTCATGAAGTTCCTTGAAGAGAACGATGTTGATCATCTCTATGTTTTTGAGATCAGTAGGTTGGGGCGGTCCTTCACCGATACCCTCTCCCGTGTCATCGGCCTGGAAGAGACGGGCATCATGGTCTGGTCGTTATCTCCCTCCGAATCGTGGACCAGAATCGAGGACAGAAAGATCCGGGAATTGATGCTCGCCATCTTCACCTGGGTGGCTGACCGCGAGCGGGAGAACCTGATCGAGAGAACAAAGGCCGGGCAAAACAGAGCTCGGGCAGAAGGCAAACACTGTGGTAGGCCATACAGAGAGATCAACTGGAAAAAGATTGATGAATACCGGGATATGGGGCTGACGTTATCGGCAATCAGCCGGTTGATGGATGTTCCCTACTCGACATTATTGAGAAGGCATAAAGAGAGGTATACAAAATGATCATGTGCGGATACCGGGTTGATCGCTTTTACAGAAAAATCGGTACGCTACCGATCATTCAGTCGAATAGCTGACATCCATCGCGAGGTTAACCCATCCGTTCACCGAGATCTCCTGTTCATGCTGCATCGATGCTGTCTGGTTGGTGCCATCAGGGCCGCCGCCTTCAGCGATATTTG
>Ga0209203_1002483_pt1 | contig 12234 bp, 5 predicted proteins | sample AD_UKC109_MetaG_FD_184423 | JGI IMG/M metagenome (GOLD analysis project Ga0209203, IMG submission 184423) | Active sludge microbial communities of municipal wastewater-treating anaerobic digesters from Hong Kong - AD_UKC109_MetaG (SPAdes)... | ecosystem: Engineered > Bioreactor > Anaerobic >...
TCAAATAAATACCCGCTTGCCTAAGCTCGCATAAAAAGATCATTGTCAAATTAACAACAATGATGCGTCAGTCAATAATCAAGCGTTATGTTCCCTGACCTCCGCCGAAAATCCATCATGCCGTCACATTACTGGAGTCCACAGCCTCCGATTCTTACGCGCACCCCCAGCACCCAAGTGCTGACGCCTAGACCGATCCTGAATACTCATGGGATGATTACATACAGTCATGACGTATTCAAAATAAATACGTGACGGTGAGGTTTGCTCAAATTCCGATTAAATTGGACTTCTTGGCGTCCGAACAGACCGAAAAGTGATTAGATTGCTAATAGAAGGGATGCGGCAATGTGTCACCAGCAGGCTCATTGGCGCTACACCCTACATTTTGTGGCCAAAATATTCTTGACACACAAGTCCACCCCTCATATACTCAACACTACAAAAAGGCAGTTCTGATCAATTCAATAATTCAATTCAATTTGTTTTCAGATATATCCGGCTATATAGGCATGTAAAAGATGAAAAAATCAGATATATAAGCGAGTTAACCAGCATAATAAAGAACGAAATTAAAAACATGGACAATCCTTGAAAAGGATAAATATAACCATTATAAATCAGAACATTTGAAGATTAGAAATTAATTATAATTAGAGCGGATTCCGAAAAGTTTTACGAGTAGGAAAAAACAAAAGAGGTGTCCAATGAAAATTATTGCGAGATTATTAAGAGCATTTTTTGTGGTGTTGGTATTAATTGTATTCGTTTCATGCGAAAAGTCAGATTCAACAGATACAGAAATTGACCCATTTAGCAATGGCGGGAATGAAAGAAATATGATCGTTGTTATCAGCGATATCCATCTCGGTGCCGATCTGACTTATGCGGAGTGTAATGTAAATCTTAAGGCTCTTGAAAACTTTCTTGAAAAAGTTAGAGTAGCTCCAAATGTAAAAGAACTTGTTATTGCCGGAGATTTACTTGATGAATGGTATGTTCCAGCCACAATAAATACGTATCAAGGAAAAGATCAGGCGGATTTTGTTCAACGCATCGCGACAGCCAATAAAGGTGTAATAGATGCATTTAACAAAATAATTCAAGAAGGGAAAATTACAGTTACCTATGTGCCTGGAAACCATGATTTAACTATCACTGCTGAAAATGTTGATCTTATTCTTCCGGGAATAAATCAGGCGCGTGACAATGAACAGGGTTTGGGGACATACTCGCCATCGGGTATACCGGTATTGGCAATTGAACATGGACACCGCTACAATTTTTTCTGTGCGCCTGACCCGATTTCAAATCAGGATATTGCCCCTGGCACCATAATGCCTCCAGGATATTTTTTTACAAGGATAGCTGCACTTCACCATATACAAGATTGCCATACTGCGGGCGACACAATGCCGATTGTTACTCAAAATACTTCCGGCAATGAAAGTCAAGATTTACTATTCGCATATTGGGAACTCTGGCAATGGTCAATAACTCTTCTGCCAATAGAGAATAAATTTGATGAGAATATGATTGTAACGAATGTTGATGGATTCACAGGAACCTATTCTGTAAACGATTTATTGCCTTATCAAACAACTCCAGGGGGATTTATAGATGTTCATCTTTATAAGGGAATTCAGGATACATGGAATCAAAGACAAACACTCAATCATGTGGCTGTTAACATACCTACGAAGCAGGCAATTGCAAATTCTGCCATACCGAGTGAATCTGATGATCAGGCAAAGAATCAATATTTTTTAAATCCGAATTCCAATAAAAGAATGGTCATCTTTGGACATACGCACGATGCCAAAATTATTGCTTCTGAAAACCATAATGGACAAAAATCAATCTATGCGAACTCCGGAACCTGGATTGACCATAATAAAGTAGGTGCAGCAACAACTATGAATTTTGTAGTTATTACTCCGCAAAATACCGATGATTCTTCTCAAACCATGGTAAAACTTTATAACTATGAAGGAGAAGTTGTAACAAAAATGGCTGAAGACTCATTGCGATATTAACAGTAAATAATTGTATAATAAGTTTTTATATTTATATAAAAATCTTCAAATTTTGCGTCAAAAATCTATTGATTGGATTAATTACCTTGGGTAACAACGTGTAGCAGCAATAAGGGTTTGAGTTGTAATTGGAGCATTTTTACCTGCTCAAGCCTCTGTGTATTTGGACAGGAGAGTCGCCACAATGCCTTGCTTCTGCTGCACTCGGCCATTGATGCACCAACTGTGTCCCCAATTCCATCATCCAGAAAAAGATACTTCCCTCTACTTACAGCTCATAGTCCCGCAAAGCGTGATTTCCCTCCGCTCAACTCACAGTCCGCAGCTCTTAGCTAAAATTCGTGCTATCTTTGCCGGCAAATCCAACAACAACGGATGAAGGTAAAAATCGACAAATTTGTCCTGGCTATTATCGCGGTGGTGATGGTTTCGATTGCGCGGGGCAACGTCCCGGCTTGACAAACTTAAATCTTACAATCCTCTCATATACTCCGGTCGCAGCAGGCGGGGGTCCTTGCTCGACAGTATGGTATTTAGCTGTTTGAGCACCTTGGCCTTGTCCTTGGGCATGGAACCCCGAATCGAAAAATAGTTGGAAGCGTGCATCGAACTGAAAAAGCAATTGGTAAAGGTTGACTGCTCCACCATTCCTTTCAATTCCTGCAACGAATCGAAAGGCGTAATCAGTTCAAACTCGCCGCGCTCCAGTTCCTTGTAAATCGGCGTCTCCGGGATCAGTGTCAGTGTCAGAGCGCCCGCGTAGTCCGGATCGATTTCCGTTAAAATTCTGGCCGTCTCTGATACGTGTCGTGCGCTGCCCTTGATGCCGCCCAGCCCCAGGATAACCGTCACCGAAAGGAGAATGCCGGCCTCCTTCACCTTTTTACCCGCCTCCACCATTTCATCGTGCGTGGCGTTTTTCTTAATCCGCTTAAGAACCTCATCATCGCCGCTTTCCACGCCCATGTACAAAATGCCGAGCTTCTGCTCCTTGAGCGTCTTTAATTCCGCAACCGAACGCCGGAGAATATCCTGCGGCGTGGCGTAGCTGGCAATGCGCTCAAGGTTGGGAAACTTTTTATTCAGATACTGCAAAGCTTCGAGCAATTTCGGATACGGATAGACCAGGGCGTCTCCATCCTGAAGAAAAACGCGCCTGCCGTCCCAGTCCTGCAGGATCGCGTAAACAATCTCGGGCTGCCCCTGCACCCACATCCCGCGGTTCACATACAGGGACATCGCGTCGATTTCCTGCTTGACCTCCTCCAGATCGCGCAGGCCAAGCGTGGTGAAACAGTACCCGCAAAACGTGCAGGAATTATTGGAGCACCCCGATGTCAGGGGCAGATAATAACTAGCATGTTCACTGGGCGGTCTGAGTATTCCCGGTCTGACAAATGGCATAACATCTCCTTATAATAACATCCTCTAATAATGAGACCCAGGTTTCAGAAATGTAGTGCACTGAAACTTGCTGGTCGAATTATACCAGGCACGAAGTGCCGTGGTAGAGCAAGCGTAGCTCGAAGCGCTGGTGGTAGTGAGGCAAGCTGAAGACTCGTGTAACGAAGTCTGAAGCGTAAGCCGAACTATCCAATCCCGATACATCGGGATTGGGAATTATCCTAGGAGCGTAGTAGTGAGTCCCAAGTTTCAGAAGCGTAGCGTACTGAAATTTGTTGGACGAACTATCCCGCCAAAATAGTTGGCAGGGACGACGTAGGACTTCTTTTAACTACAATATATATTTAACACCTGCTTTGTCAAGACTGGATAAGAAAAAGAAATTGCCTCAAATAAAATTATACCGAACGAGGGGACATAATCATCATGTTGATCTTATGTTTGGGCATATTCCGTTTCAGACGAATTTAAACTCGAACATATCAATAAATATAAGCTTATGTAGATGGCCGTATCTTTTCGGAGTGTCGTCATAAAGCGGTTGGAGTAAATTATTCCAATAGATTAAAACATTGAGGAAACTAATATAGGAAATAGGGTGCTGTTGTTGTTTTTCTTGTTCTCAAATCAGAGACGCTTGGATAAATGCCATTTGCCCTCATATGGTTTATCACCGTCACAGTGACGCTCAATCCATAAATGGCAATCAATATAATTTGACGCAGCCCGGATTGTTTTTAACCCATGTTCTGTTGCAAGTACTAGCCATCCCTCACCCAGCGATTCAAATCTCGGAGGTTCTAACCAAATCCAACCATCTTTCCAATAGACTGACTTGACCATAAGATTGCCGTCGGCATCGACCCATTTGAATGGATCACCGTCTGACGGTTGCCAGTTCAGTGCCCGAGCAAATTTGCTGTTAATTGCGGCCCATCGATAGGTAGACCCTACGAGTTGTCGTTCAGAGTTTAAAACAACCAACTGTCCATTTTCTTGTCCTTTGCCTTGTAAATAAAGATCAAAGGTAAGTTCTCTACTCGTTTGCAGGCATTCTCGTGTTTCATCTGGTTCACAACGCCCGATAATCAAACCACAATGGCGTTCCTCCCTTGGCCATTCCCAATCAGGTCGGATAAACCACGATCTCTCACCAATAAGATGAAGGCCATTAATAGAATCAGGGTAATTGTTCCAGGAATCAGCATTTTCACCTCTGAGCCATGCTTTTCCTCGCTCATTCCATAACTCATCATTTAAAACATTTAGTTCAACTGGCCGTTCAATTGGTTGAGATAAGTCAAGCACCGGATCATAAATCGGATAAATATAATCGTAAGCATTTTCGCCTCCAGGAGGAGCATCTCCTACTAGTGCTCGTCGACCAAAAACTCTCATCGCAGCTTCCCTTCCGATAATTCCCCTCGGATGGAGCCAGTGCCTGGCCAGAACCAGTTTTATCCAGCGGTTGCGACGTTTTTCATCTGTCCAGCTATATTTTTTTTCAACTTCTTTATAAATTCTATAAAACTCTGATTCTAATTCTTCAGCATTAAGACCAGCTCTTTCAAGTGTCGTGAAAATTCGCTGATGTAGTAGCGTACCAGTAACGATATCTCCATCGACCAGCAGACTTGCTTCTTTGTAATCAGTTGGACTCTTTAGACTTGTTGGCACGAGGATTACCGGTTGTTTGATTTGGTTCCGAATCTCCGTCCATTGCCATTCTTGCTCATCACAGATACGTCTTGCTATGGCCCTAACAGCAATTGACTCATGCTTATTTAGGTTAACAATCCAATTTTGGAGACTCTTCAAAGCAACATTGCCGCCGCGTAATCCTGTATGCAAGCACACTAGAATATGTTCAAGTTGCACGGAATCCCAACAAGGCTTTTTTATTATGGTTTCAATCAAACCTTTTCCTTCTAGTACGGCGTAACTTGATAAGGCCTTTCGGACAGCAACACCAACGTCAATAACTGGGAAAGCAAGAAGCTGAATCAATAATCTGCATAGCGCCTCATCTCCAGAACCATTTTCTGCAATATCAGTCAGCGAGATATATGATCGAGTTTCCGCATTTGCTGCCAAGACATAATCCAAGTAATCGTTGATGACCTTACAGACATAGTCGCTTGGCCACTCCAATTCTAGAAAATCCATTATTGCAACAATGTCAGACAGAAGATAAGTACTATTGAGCTTACCGGCTATGAGATCGTTTCCAAACTGCTCGCGAGCTTGCTTAAGTGATTCGTCTACGTCAATTTTCTTCAGTGCACTATAAGCAGTCTTTTTTTGAGCGCCATCTAGCCATCGATGCCAGGAACTATCTTTTGCTCGCTCAATGGCCTGCTCAGCAAGAAGTTTAGCCTTTTTATGGTCGCCTAGTTTCCACAGCCATTCAGATTTCCAGACAAGCAGCTCTACCTCTCTATATTCAGGTGGTGTAAAAGAAGACAGAAGTGTATTCAAATGATCTACATCCTTTATCTTTGCCTTCTTAATGGCTGCCCACCAGTTGAATTCGGAATTCTCTGCAGGATTGAGGTTCCATTGTTCTGGATTAGCATAATTACTCAGGCGGGCTGCCACACATTCAATCGTTTCTAATTCACCGTTCGGTTGCTTATATAGTTCACTTTTCCTAGATGAATCATCATGACTTGTTTTAAGACCCTGTGTGAATACATAATCGCCAAGCTCATCCTTTCGCAACGCGTCTTGAAGTGCTCTTACTATTTCTATTCGGATAGAAGGAAGCGCATTTGTGCGAATAGTGCCAATCATCTTTTTGGCAACTAAAATTCTCTTATCGACAGGAAAACACCGTAAACAGGCGACTGCTGCTGCGGAAGTATTTCCAGGATTGATAAGTGAGAGTAATTCATCGTAAATAGCAACCATCAATTCCCCAGAAATTCCAGCTTTCGCACCCCCCAATATGAGTGAGTTAATCGTCTGGGAAACATTCAGAACGCCACGATCAATGAGTTCAACAGCAAGGCGGAATGCGCGAATCGGCTCGACATGAATTAGCGACTGGAGAACTTCCATTGCCGCTTCGGCAGAGCCATCACCACCTGCGACTTCCACAGCACGGGCAAACTTATCTAATACTTTTAATTGATCAGCATCTAAGGCGGGTCTAATTGAGCGGCTAAGCCAGTCGGCAAGGCTCGCCATGTGATAATCTTTATGACTTCCCGCACCTGCGGAAACCTCGCCGGCGCGCTTTAACCAATGTTCAGAAAGCGCGTTTGCGCCGAGTGAATAGAGAAAAGATGCAATCTCAAAGCAAGCCTCTTGGCGTTGCATCGGGTCATCGTCTATGGCGTCACTTGTCGATGAAAGGCCGAATTCAACAGCTTGCTCTTTCGACAAGACGTTCTTGTGAAAGAGCTCCATCGCAAAGTACCGTCGATGGTGCGCGGAGAATTGACTGCTTGCCGGACCATTTACTAGTTCAAGAAGAACGTCCTTCAACAGTTCGAGACCTTTTATTCCAAAAGAAGTCGTAAGTCTCATGATCTGACTGTGGATTTCCTTTTTTGCCTGCGTCACAGCATAGTTTCTTCGCCAGTCGAATTGGGGAAATTTCACGGCACGGTTGTGGAAAAGAAGAAGGGAACGTAAGCAATCCCTGAGGTCCGGGATAGGTTTCCTCATCTTGCCCGCTGCCAATAATATTCCGATTTCCCTTGATGTTCTTTCAACACGTGCAATAGCTTCCTCCGTATCATCTTTTACATCAGGAACTGGTCCTTGAGGCAGCTCCAGCAGATCTTGGAGGCGTTTCAGAGCTACCGTGTAAGAAATATCCGAAAATCCAAAGTTATGGATATTTTGATATCCATCAAACCTAACGTGTACAAGACGAGATACAATTTCTTTGGCTTCTTTGCTACACCCGCGGGCGTAAAGCATTTGTGCATATGCCAAATCCAGGTCACTATCTTCTAGTCGCAATTCGCTGTATGCAGTTTTGAGGTCTTCTGTTGAGACGTATGATGCACTTTTTTTCGCCAAGGTTAGGAGTGTAGCGAGTTGCCAATTTGGTAGCCCCATACCCCTGATTTCATCAACAATCATTTTGACAGAAAGTCCATCTGCATCACAGTCTAACATTGTGAGAAGGACATTGTGAAGGAGTCTAGCCTTTGTATCTGGCTCGTCAATGTTCGCGCCAGACCTTTGGACTTCAAATCGAAGTTTCCTGATTTGAGTGATAATGCTTCCGGGTTCCTCGAACAGTGGGGCTGCATCACTCCATGATCGCAAGTTTTTGTGATAATCATGCTGACGAAAGGTGTCTATTGGCTCGTGCTGATAGAAAAGCGCGATTGGTTTAGCTTGAAAATATATAGTTTGGGCCGCTTTTTTTAAATCATCGCGGTTATGGTCAAAAGCGTAAAACCACAAGCTCAAGGAAAAGTCGAGTCCAACGCTGTCATCAACAAGCAGTCGTCCTCCAGCTCTAATTTGCGCAAGAGCCAATTCGGGTTTGTCAAGTGCAAGGAATTTTTCGGCAAGATCGCCTGCTTCCAATCGAGAGGTCCTTTGGCTGAATTCATGGTCCAAGAGAATTAATCGAAGGACTTCCCCTAATTTATCCAATTTCCATGCAGCTTCTAAACCGGAAAGCAGAAGAGGATAGATGAAAGTATAGGGAATGAAAGCCTCTATTGCTTGTCTTAGCCAATCTGATGAGACAGAAGAAGGTTCGGTCCTTAATTGAGTCTCTCGGGAAAGGGGTGGTGCTAACAAATTCAGTAACTCTTCAACTCTTCCCGAATGTAAGAGATGTTGTACTTTTGCTCTCCCAAGTGGATCGACACAAGAGCGATCGCCGCAGCGGTCGGCTAAGATGGAGTGGAAACTCCGTTCATCAACTGATAAATCCGCCCCAGGAATTTTCGACCTTGTCTCCGATTTCAGGAAAGCAATCAAGCTGTTATGAATGAACTTAAGATTTCCCGCCTCTTCTTGCATAAATGGTGCAAGCAAACGATATATTAAGTCTTCGAGATTATCTCTTTCTGGCCAATCCTGCAGCCACCTAACAGGAATAGTTGGAGCCGCGCGACATAGGAGTCCAAGAAGTCGTCTGGTTTTGGAATCCTGAAGAGATGTAGACAAGGATGACTGATAATATTTGGCGATATCGCCCTCGTAGTTACCGCCTAAAGCAATTGCCTCCTTGATGGTTATTTCCGGCGATCTTTGGAATATTTTCAACAGGTATGTGAGGATGAGCGGATTTCCCAAACAGGCATCGGACAACGCGTCACGCTCTGAGTGCGTTGTTTCCTTGTCTGCCTTTTCAAGAATTGTGTGAACCTCGGGTCTGCTCAAACCAGATACAAAAATTTTTCGGTCTTCTGAGGTCACGGCATTACCGACCGAAGCCACAATGATACCGGGAATCAGCGCCTGCGGTTGCGAGCTCAAGATGATCAGAAATCCACTCGGTATTTCGGTAGGATCGGGTAATTCTTGAAGTAGGGTGTTTTGAAGATTGATCTCTTTCGACACATGATCTAAACCGTCAATTAACAGGATCGTCTTTTTACCTTGGAGAATGTATTCCTTATTTGCTCGTGCCATGTGTTCGCGGAATGCTTCACGTCCCTGAGCAATATCTGAGATTCCCAAGCTGTAACGTCCAGTGAAGAATTTATCAAATCTCCCAACCGTATCCTGAAAAAACGTTAGAGCCTCGCCGCGTTCTCGATTTCCGTCTATTTCTGGGAGGAAGGCGTAATAGGGAACAAAATATGGGTATTGATCATTGGAAAGCACATCTTGAACGAGAGTGGATTTACCAATACCAGCAGATCCGACGACTGCAATATAGCCTCCTTCAGTCGTTTCTATTAACTTCTTGAGTTTCTCTGCCGATGCTTCGTTTTTCGAATAAGGAATTTGGGGAGGAGGAAACCGTTGAATTAGCCCTGTGCGATAGCTATGATATCCAATCGCTGCTAATAGTGCTTTTCGGTCGATGAAATCGCTCCTGGGGTTGTTCGTTAGCCATATTGCGATGGCTTTATGCAGATCATCAAACTGCTTTTTGTAGTGCCGCCAGTCTTGCGAGTCTGTTCCGTTTCCAGGAGGTTCAGGATATCCCAGTTCAAGAGTGCAGGATTTGACGAACATTATGAATTCTGCTCCGGTGAGTCCTACATGTTCGGCGATTATCGACCATACGGTCGCCACCTCAACCGAATCATTATCTGTAGGTCCTGAAAACCAGTACTCTCGGATAAATTCAGCAACGCTGAAAGAAGATACGAGTTGTGCATGATGTTTCTCAAGAGAGGGCGGTCGATTGGATTGGAGGCGGACAACAATAACTTTATCTGGCCATCTATTCTTGAGTCGCCGGTAACCTTCCGCTAATTCACTGAGAAGACCATGCGCGCCAATAAAGTCACCCCAATTGAACGGAGTAGCATCACCGCTCCATTTGATCGAATTCCCCTCGACCATCTTATCCCATACGAGGACGAAATCGTCCACGCGTCCCGCGTCTAGGTCTGCAAGGCGCACCCCCTCAAAATCAGCCACCCCTGCATGAACGCTTTTTCTCAGAAGATTAACTATTCGCTCCGTGGCAATCTTATCCTGATAACCATAACCCCACCGAGCGCGACGTTCTCCCATTGCAGGGGAGTCTTGGACTTTAGAAATCATAGGGTAGCTCCTATGTAAGTTACATTTCTTTAGTGTATTTGCTCTATATCTATTTGATAGATTTGTCGATTCTTTCTTTCAGAAAGTATTTATAATTAAGACTATTAAGATGCCATGATATCTTTCAAACTAGAAATATCAGTTAATAGTTTATGGCTAATACTAAAAATAAAAAATTATTCTATGTTCAATATTCAGTATGAAATGTACGAAAAACCGGTGACAGCATTCCAGTTTTAATAAAGACTCCAATCGGGTGATTTGAAAACCTTCTTTTCCTCAATGAAAAATTTCTTCCAACCGCTTTTTTACAACAGCCGGGAAAATCTCTGCCATCTGCAAAAGTTTATCTTTATTGATGTGTTCAATGTTGAGCTCATCCGGAAAAGGAATGTGCTTGCGCAGGTAGATGGTATCCAGAAGCGCTTTTTCCGGTAGCGCCAGATTAAATCCATCCCTCGTTTCGAAAGCGTTGAATAAGCGTGAGGCAATATGGGAAAATTCAATAGTCACGCCGCCGAATTCAATATTGCGCGATTGGCCGACCGCTGTCTCCAGCGTCAGGACGGTGCAGACAAACGGCGCCTGAAGGATGACACCGTGACGATTGAGCGCCCATTCGCAGGAAATGTAAGACGGTGTTCGCAGAAAACAGGCCACCTCCTCAATGGCGGGTCTGCCGTCGCGCATGGCATTGAGATAAACGCCGCGCGCTACCCGCTCGACAAAGCCTTTTGCCAGCGCCCGTGTGAGAAAGACATTGGCATTGCCGGTAAATTTTTCAACATCGGCATAGCGGAAAAGTTGCGGCAGTTGCCTTAGGATCGCTACAGATGTCATGGCCGCCGCATTCCTTTTTTCTTGAGTTCCTTAAAGAGGGATTGCACGGCGCTCATATAAGCATCGAAACTTTCTTTGCGTTGATTCTCGAAAACATCAGGCGGTAGAAAGCGCGATAAATCCTGCGAGATGGCTGTTGTCATGGCCGCCTTGCTTTCTTTTACTGGTGCGGCAAAGAAACCCATCGAACGACGGGCAACGAAAGGTTCCCTGTACATCCTGAATTTTCTTTCGATGAATTCGATATTCGCGGTTGCGTTCAGAATGGTGCGCAGATACCAGACGTCAAACAGGTCGCGCCCTTTAAGGTAGCGGCGTTCCAGCAGGGAACGCACTTTGTCGGAAAGAATTTCCTCCGGTGTTTCTGCAACAATGACAGCGTTGGGACGCGGGATGCGGAAACTGCCGTCGGCAATCAAATAAGCAACAGGCGGAAGGCCGGAAAGAACATGATTTTTGCTTTCCGGCATTTGTTCGGGTGCAAGGCCTTCAACTTCAAACTTCACGGAAATCTTTTCCCTTGATGATTCGGGACGGAAATTCAAAAAGCATTTGAACGAATCCTTGCGTGATTGTTTTTCCGCGGCTGTAAGCGCGCCCGTGCCGAAATGGGAAATCATGACCCGCTCCATGCCTTGAAGGGCCGACTCCAGAACAGGCCATACCTTTTCCATGGGCAGAGGCGTTACGAAATCCAAATCTTCCGAGAAACGGTTGCCGCCATAGCACCAGCGGATCGCCGTTCCACCCTGAAAGATCAGATCCCGGCTGCCGCGCTGCTGATACAAATGGTTGAGAATGATCAACTGCGCAATTTCAGCCCGCCGGATATATGTCTCGCGATAATTCTTCATAATGGTATACACTATAATACATATTTGTATTGTAATGTAAACAATTATTTTGTTGTGAGACTCAAATTACAAAAGCATAGCGCATTGAAATTTGTAAGTCGAACAATCCCGCAAAGCGGAGGGTATAATACCCCGTCCTTTGGGGCGGAATTAGATTCCAAGGCTTGCCCTGGGGTTTATACGCGTGATTAGAGTGACGGGGACGCCAATATGTTATTGGAATTACAAGCATAGTTTATAGCGGAGAAATACTGGCTTCCCGCCTTTGCGGAATGACTTTCAAGGTACCATTTGTAATCAAAAAATGATATTGAACCAAAGAGACTAATGCTCTGCATTGGCTGTCAAATAGATGTTCTCTTTCGAAAAGGAAAAAATCGATGCACGAACTCCCCGTTACG
>Ga0209203_1002485_pt1 | contig 12233 bp, 12 predicted proteins | sample AD_UKC109_MetaG_FD_184423 | JGI IMG/M metagenome (GOLD analysis project Ga0209203, IMG submission 184423) | Active sludge microbial communities of municipal wastewater-treating anaerobic digesters from Hong Kong - AD_UKC109_MetaG (SPAdes)... | ecosystem: Engineered > Bioreactor > Anaerobic >...
CATTAAACCGGGCGATGGGTTTGAAGTAGTCAGCAAAGGCGTTACCGATACCGATTTCATCCCTGCCATAGCGGGGATTCGTATGCGGCTGCATTTCTTCCAGTGTGAGCGTAATGCGGCTCACATCGGGCCGGAAGCTGGCGTGCTCTTCCTCAGCGTCAAGATCCTCGAACTCATCCTCCGCAGAATTGACAGATTCTGCATCCTGGACGGGCATATAGATTGTCCCATTGGTAGCGATGGCGTTCCGAATACTGATCTGACCGTAGGTGCTGTCACCTGTGCGCCTGTCCCATTTGTCGCGCATGAGACCAGAGACACGGAAGATACGGTCGATCTGCTCTTCCACATTGCCGCACCAGAATGCAAGCATGGAGACCAGAGCCATATCCGCATCGGACTGACTGTCGTAGCCCTCTTCCCAGCGGCCTTCCATAAGGGCTCTGAACTTATCGCCGGACTCGGACTTGGACGCATGGGCGATGACCTGCTCGTCTGACAAGTAAGAGCACGGCTCGATAGTGGAGCCGGTTGTCGGTTTCGCCCGCTTCATGAAAGTATCGAGAAGGTTCTGCAGCGCCTCGTCGTTCCGGGTAACAGTGCCGGGACGGTAGACGTCTCCTGTGACCGTCACAAAACGGTTGGTCACGCCCGGCAGATACACCTCAAGCCCATGCTTCCGGTTGTTGATGTAGTACACGGTCTTGTCGTAGGCGAAATCAGGACTGAGACGGAAGAAACCGCGCAGGCCGGTGCCAGAGGGAGACCGCTCGAAATATGCGTCAGGCAGGAATGCCAGGATGCTCGCCGCCACATCATTGAGACTTCCATCCTCACGGATACAGTGGTCGATGTCGATTGCACCGATGCCCTCAGAAACCCGGTAACCGATGCCGTCCCAGCCGCCCATGGCGTAGGCTTTCATGGCTGTGGCGAAGTCAGCGAACGTTGATGGATCGTTAGTACGGGCAAGCTGACCGTTCTTCGGGTTGTAAGGAACCTTGGTTGGCCTGCCCTGTCGTTTTTCGAGCTTCCAGACGCAAAACGAGGTGTTCTGCTTCAGCTCTGCGGGGATATTGACAAAATTCACTTTACTGCTCATTGCTGTAACTCTCCTCTGATTTATTTAGATGATTGGTTCCATACCGCACCAGGCTCAACTGCTGACCTATCGCTGTGTCGATGTCGGTAAGCAGCACCGCATCGTCCACTCTGCCGACGTAGTTTCTCAGCTGTGTCTTGCTGATCGTCGTAATCTGCTCCGCCAGAACCATGGACGAACCCATTTCCTGGCGGCTGTCTCTGATTACTGAAGAAGTGAGTTCCCTGTGGCAAGGCAGTCCCGGCTTCTTCAGCTGTCTGGTCATGGGCAGGACATTAAGCGTCTCCGCATGCTCGTTTCCGATATTGTTCGAGACAATCAGCACCGGCCTGCAGCCGGACTGCACGCTTGTACCGGGATGCTCGCCCAAATCGGCAAACCATATGTCTCCCCGGCTCGGGCATCTGCCGCCAGCATTCCAGGCAGAGTGTTGTACGGCTGGACAGGGTGGACAGGGTGGACAGGGTGGACTTGCAGGCAGACGATGCCGCGTCACGTACTTCCTCGGATCAAAACCGAGCCTGTTCCGATATTCAGTTTTCTTCCGTTTGTTCTTACGGCCCACATTCATCACCTCCGAATGGGCATAAAATAAGACCGGGAGGGTTATGTCTCTCGGTCTGCATGATTACAATCTCGCCTTCACAGCGGCGATCAGTTTTTCCTGCGTCACGTCCTTGGACGCCAGAGCGGACAGCACATCCTCGTCCACCGTGTCCTTCGTGATGATATGGTGAATGGTGACCGTACTGCTCTGCCCCTGCCGCCAGAGACGCGCGTTCGTCTGCTGATACAGTTCGAGACTCCATGTGAGTCCGAACCAGATCAGGATATGACCGCCCGACTGGATGTTGAGTCCATGTCCGGCTGATGCGGGATGGATCAAGGCGACGGGGATGGAGCCTGAGTTCCAGAGTCGGATATCCTCAGATGATCTGATGTCCCTCGGAGTGTATCCAGCGGCAGTAAGATGCTCCATGATGCGGGTTCGGTCATGCTTGAACCAATAGGCGATCAGCACCGGCTGACCGTTGGCCGCCTCGATCAAGTCTTCCAGCATCTCCAGCTTCCGGGAATGTATCACGCGAGTCTCACCGTTCTCGTCATAAACAGCACCATTGCTCATCTGTAGAAGCTTGTTGGACAGGGACGCAGCATTCGCAGCGTCAATGTCGCCATCCTCCAAAGGGATGATCAGGTCGCTTTTCAGCTGGTCGTACAGCTTCCGCTCCGGGGCTGACATGTTGACCTCATGATTCACGTAAACGCACTCAGGCATGTGGAGATGATCCACAGCTTTCATGGAGATCGTCATATCAGCAATTCGGTCGTAGATCTGCTGCTCCGCGCCGGGGCGTGGGATGTAGCTGAAGACCACGCCTGTAGATGGATTCATCGATCCCGGTTTGAAATAGGCATCCCGGAAACGGCCGATGAAGCGTCCAAGCCGCTCTCCGCCATCCAGAATGCCTATCTCCGCCCACAGATCCATCAGGCCATTACTGGTTGGTGTGCCAGTCAACCCAATCCAGCGTTTGACGAACGGCCGGATCTTCCGCAGGTACTTGAACCGCTGTGACTGGTAGTTCTTGAAAGAACTGAGCTCGTCAATGACCACACAGTCGAAATCCCAGTGTCTTCCGTTCTTCTCGTAGTACTCCACCAGCCATTTCACGTTCTCGCGATTGACCACATAGATGAGTGCAGATGTATTCAGCGCCGCCGTCCTGGTTTTGAGGTCACCTACGATGACCGAGCAGTCCAGGTCAGCCAGGTGATCCCACTTCTGTATCTCCGCAGGCCATGTGTCCCGCGCTACACGGAGAGGTGCTATGACCAGAACCTTTGAGACGGTGAGCTCATCCAGCATCAGGTCACGGAGAGCGGTCAGTGTGGTTACCGTCTTGCCCAAACCCATGTCGAGGAATAGCGCCGATACTGGATGCCCCTTGATGTAGTCAATGCAGTATGACTGATAATCATGGGGCTTAAACTTCACCGCGCTTCTTCTCCTCCCTGTAATTCAGATAATCCTCCATGGTACCGGTATCCAGAGTTCCTTCCTCTTCCAGCAGCGTTTTGATGTCTTCAGCGTCCTCGGAACTGATGATTCCAGCCTCCACGAGGACATCCTGCATCTCGGGCAGGGCAAGTCCGTGATCGCTGATCACCGTCCGATAGCTGATGTTCCCTTCCCTGGCGATCTCGTCCCAGCCGAGAAGCTCAACGTAGCGTTTGATCAGAATCCACTGGTAGCCGACCTTCGGCACCCTGGCGATCATGTCAGAGAGCTCGACCATCTTTTCGGAATACGCCTGCGTAGCTGACTTCAGTTCCTCCGGGAGACCGCTGATGTCTATCCCAGCCTGCTCACGGAATTCGATGCGCTTTTTCAGCATCTCCACCTTCTGCGCAGCTTCCTTCACCTGGTTCAGGTATTCACGGGTCTTTAAAAAATGCTTTGTGTTCATCATAGGAATATCCTCCGTTTCAAAATTTATCAGTTGTGTTCATGATCGCCGCCAACACTGTCAGTGGCGGCAACAGCGTCTAAATCAAAAAAGCCCGCCAGCACGGACGGGTCTTCGGGTTCAAAGGTATCTCCATAGTCATCCATATCATCCAGGCTGCCCTGGTCGGATGGCAGTGTGGCTATCTCCAGCTCCGGCACCTTTGCACCGATGTTATCCGGGAATGGTGTACCGGGTGTCCATGCAAGGATTGCGGATATCGCCGGCTTAATCTGTGTCAGCCTGTCGATGCAGAGGACGGGAAAGCCGAGCTTCATCAGCTGATACCGGCGCTTCCTCTGAAGCGGTCGGAGCATCTTCCCAGGCGCCTTCAGTTCGACAAACACAGTCTTGGCAGGGAAGAACAAGACCAGACGATCCGGCAGACCATTGGCGGTCTGAGATGTGAGCTTATACGCCACACCTCCCGCGGCACGGACGGCCTTTACAAATTCATTCTCAACGACATACTCTCTCATCGGCGGCCTCCTTTCTGACATTTCAACTTATAGGCATATGCCCTGCGATAAATCGTATTTACTTTTAGGTCTGAAAACATCGGTTCTTCCATAACAGCCTTAGCTCCGCCTGACACGTATAATGAGCAGAATCGATCAACCTTCTCATCTGTCCACGCCGGCATCGGAGCGATTTTTTTGATCCCTTTATTCCTGTACATTCGGTATATTGCATGGACAGTTAAATCCGGAAAGAACTTGTCACGCAATTCCGGTACAGGCATATCCGCATGATCACGCAGTATCTGAAAATCCTTCTCTGACCACGGATAACGCTCTTTCGTGATGCAAAGCTTCTTCCTCTCGGCTCTGACAGATGCAGCGTCCCTTCCCGGCAACATTGCGGCTACTTCGCTCGCCTTCAAATCTCTGTTCGCCAAAATGACTGCATCCTCATCATCTGTCCATTGAATCCCCTTTTCTTTACGCTTGATACCCAGTGAGTTTGCCAGACCTGTAATGTTCCTTGCTGTTCGATCAGGATGCAGTCTGAGGATCGTGTTGATTCCATCCTCCATGCAGTAGTATCGATAAATATCATCCACAAGCGCCTGCATCTTTTTTGATCTGAACTTAGTCATTCCGAGTTCAGCGGCCTTTTGTCGCACGGCAATCTCACTCCTGTGTGGGAGCCGGTGCAGTATCTCTGGAACACCATCGCCGCCGTCATACAGCTCTTTTATTACCTGTAGTTCTTCTTCCGTCCAAACGCCGGAAAGAATCGACTCCAGCTCGTTGATCAACTGAACCGTTTCCACAGTCTCATCATGGATGATAATCTGACGTTCCGGATTGGAGATGCCCTTCTTGATGTATTCAATCACATCATTACCGGCAGACAGGCTGGTGCGAAAATTGTTCTTATTTGCGACAAAGTCAAACACCAGGACTCTTTCTCCTGCCATATCGTAGTTCAACGCTCTTCCAAGCTGTTGAAGATAAATATTCGGAGATAGTGTTTTCCGAAACATGATCGCCGCATTGACTCCATCTACATGAGCGCCTTCATTCAGGAGATCAACTGTGTAGATGAATGCCATCCCTTTGTGATTCTTGAAAGCCTCGAACACCTCTTTGACACGATGCTGCTTCATTTTCGAGTGAGCTATGTAATGCCCTGCTTCCGGATAGATTTCTTCGATACATTTTTTGATATTCGGAAGTTCGCTGACACGGTTTACAAAAACGGATACTTTGTAATCGGAGCCGATTGGCATATTCTCCAACAGTGTATTCTTCACAGAATTCCTGCTTTCAAGGACATCCAGTCGGGCTGTCAGTTTCTCCGTTCTTGCATCATATTTTTTCGATTTAAGTCTTGACCTCGGAACTGAAAAGAACGATACATGGTAATCCATTGTAGGAAGGATGCCCTTCTCGATTGCTGCTGGCAGTTCTATGCCCGTTACCCGGTTACCTTCAAACAGCTCTTCAATCATGTCACGACCATTGTCGAGGAAGCGTACCGGGGTAGCAGACATTCCAACAATCTTCCCGGAATAGTCAGCAATCATCTCCTGATAATGCTCTCCCCACAGTTCCGCTCCGAGATGATGCATTTCATCACAGATCAGGAGCCTATACTGCTCCATATCAGGTTTTTTCCTGAGCATTCCCTGATAAGATAGTATGTGGACGCCTGGAAGCGTCTTTTCCCAGCTCTTCCTGATGACGTCAGACGGCACCAGTATCAGCGTTTTATCCAGCAGATCATGTTCTTCGATATATTTGCCACCGACATAGGTCTTGCCTGTGCCGGTCGCCGACACATAAGCAACCTTGTCGTGATCCTCCAGCATGGCGCAGAGGTCATGGTACGGCTTCACATTATGTTCTCTCAGTTCTATCATCTTCGTCCGCACCTGCCTTTCCAGTCGCAGCACCAGTGTGTTTTCGGATACTGCTCGTAATCTTCGCGGCTGAAGTTCTTGCAGCCGTTGTTTTCCTTGTCGTCCCAGTCACAGTAAAACCGGCAGTTCTCGCAGCTCTGGTCATAGACGTACAGCTCCTCATCCTCCCGGTAACCGCCCCGATGCTTATTCCTCGGCATGCCACACACCTCCCGGTCGATAGTTGCGGTCGCTGCTGCGCCGGGCTTTTGCCCTCTGGCGACGCTCCAGCCTTTTCCTTCTGGCTTCCTCACGCATGATGTTGGCAATCGCCTGATCCTCTGTGGGATTCGCGTATGCGCGGCGGTAAACGCAGCTATCACGGTGGTTATTCGTATTTCTGCTCATCATCTTTCCTCCAATCAAAAAAGGCCTCCGAGGAGAGCAATTCCCCGGAAGCCCTGTAAATCTGTGTGTGAACCTGTATATATCGCCTTTCTCAGCCGTTGATCCCCTTCCACTGCGAAGACGGCATCGTTGCGATATCCCATCCGATGGACTCCAGCTCCGTGGCGCGGTCGTAGGATTCCACGTCCTGGCTCATGCGCGTCACTGCATTACTGAGTCCATAGAGCGTCATATCACCGCCCCGGATCAGGTAGTCCAGGATGTTCTCCTGTTCTGTCTGGTTGAACCCGAAGGACTTGCTGGTCAGCTCGACAACCTCCTGCACGCGCCCAGTGATCGGGGCCTGCGCCGCGTCCTGGAGCTTCCCGATAATCACCGGGTAGCGGCTCTCATCCAGCGTGGCTTTCGCTACGTCCTGCATTTTGAGAAGAAACGCCCTGTCCTCAGCCTCAATCGCAGCGTCCGAATAGAGGTCGAAACTGTCCTCCACTGCTTTCGCCTGTCTGCCCACGTGATGCCGGCGCTCACCGAAATCATTGACCACACATCCGTTCGTGCAGATGAGCCTGTTCAGGAATGGGCGAATCATAACAGCACCAAGACCAACCTCTGAATTGCTGATGATGATTCCGAACTCCACCCAGTCGCCGGGGACAACCTCATAGCGTTTCAAGTGAAAACTGATCTTGATATACATGCGGTTATCCGTGACCTCTGACGACATCACTTCAAACTGGCTGTCACCCATAAAGAGCGGCAGGACCGCGCTTGCGATCTCCAGATTGTCGATGCGCCGGTAACGGTCGGAAAGCAGCGCCCTGGCGATCCGTCCCGTGCTGTATTCCATGGATCGGATCATATAGGACTGGTCACGGTCAGCAAACCATTCGTTGACGTTCTCGGCCAGCAGCTCCGGCTTCTGAATCCGCATCAAGTCGTAGTATTTTGCGGGGATGCCGAGAGTGCTGCCCACCTGACGGTGGAACAGGTCGGTTGTATCAAAGGTCTCAAGCGTTCCGCTGCCATAGTGCTGCACCTGGAATGTGCGTCCATCCGGCTGGAGCGTGAAAGCCTGCGCCGGCCCGATGAAGTCGCGTTTGGCTTCATTCTGGCGTTTCAGTTCGGTCAGCACCTCAGGTAATGTTCTGCCTTGTTTCATTTTGTATGTCCTCCTTCATTTGTTTTGCTCAGCATTTCTGAGCGCCTGTTTCACACGTTTTTCATTCCTGCGTTCAATGGATTCTTTCTCTTTATCCTTCGCCAGCATTTTGCACTGATACATCAGCCTTTCAGGGTCAATGTCCGTCAGCGTCTCATACCAGCCGGAATGAAAGAACTCCTCAAGCTCCGCCTTTTCCACGATCAGTTTTCGCTTCTGGCGGATATCCAGCTTTCGGCTCCACAGCTTCCGCAGCAGCTTTATGTAGTCGTCCGCCGCGGTTTTTACGATAGCCGCAGCCAGTTCAAGATACGGCGAATACATGCTGTACCCTCCGCCATCATGCCCTGCCATGCTTCCGTGAATCATTGACTGTTCCATGATCCACCGCCTTCTTTCTCTGTCTCTGCATCTACAGGGACAGAGTTCATCGCCTTTTCAAGCTGTTCCAGATAATTGCTCTTCTCAAAACTGTCGAACTGCTCGCCGTATTTCTCTGCTGCCGCAATCTCCTCATCCAGGAGCCCCAGCGCCGTCAGCGGCTTGATGTATTGGGTTATCAGGTCCGTGCGGTCCTGTTCCCTCAGCCGTTGATAGCATTTCCTGCACTCGGCCATAGCTTCTTCACTGGTTTTGAAGAAGCCGCAGTTGCCCGTATCCGCTCTGGTGTTCAGGGCTGTGCATCGGCCCTCAATCCACGCAAAGCAATCCGTGTGCGCGTTGCAGACCGGGAGCGTTTCCGGGTCGACACGTTCTCCAACCCGGTCTGTGATTTTGTATGTTTTGCTCGGTCTTCCCATGTTCTCTAAAACCTCCTCTCATATACTGTCGTGGGAGAGCCCCTTTTGTGGGTACTCTCCCGAAAAAATCTGAAATTTTTTTGATCCCCAGATGAGTGCGCCGACGTTGATACAGCAGAGATGCTGAAATGGCACGGCATCAGTCCTTGAAATAGAAATCCGGTGCGTAATAACCTGCTGACGCCAGGGGCAGTCCCTCCGCCCACACGGGATTCTGGTTCATGATGGCCGTAACATCTTCAACGGTCACAGAGCCTTTCGGCACTTCCAGAACGACCTCATCATGGATGTGAGCTACAATGTCCAGGCCGGCGTTTTCCATACGCCACATCGCCTCTGCCAGAAGATCCCGCGCCGTTGCCTGTGTGATGTTCTCTACGAGCTTTCCGGAGTACGTCTCTCCCCGAACCCACTTGTTTGCCGCATTCAAGCCCTCGTATGTGATCGCCATGCGGCCAAACCGGTTCGGCATGAGTTTCGGTTTGATATACGCCAGGCGCCTGCCGGACGGGAGAACGATCCATAAGGTATTGGCCGAGAATTGGAATCCCACGTTCCTGACCGTCCTGTCCTGATGGTCCTTCACCGTTTCAATCGCAGCCTTCTCCACATCCCACCAGTACTGCACGATGTGTGGATTCGCTGTGCGCCAGGAGTCGATGATCTCCGGCAGTTCAGATTCCTTGAGCCCCTGGTCAAGCGCGCCCATCGAAATCAGAGCGCCGACGGAGCCGGAATAACCACATGCCAACGTCGCAATTTTTCCCTTCTGTCTCAAATCGCCGTTGATACCGTGTTTGACAACCGGGACATGAAACATCTGCGAGGCGACTGTGCAGTACAGATCCTGTCCCTTTCTGAATGCGTCCAGCACCCACTCCTCACCGGCAAGCCAGGCGAGCACGCGGGCTTCGATTGCGCTGAAGTCGGCAACAACAAACTCACAGCCGTCCTTCGGAATCAGCATCGTCCGGATCAGCTGTGACAGGATATCGGGTGTGTTTCCGTAGATGGACTCCACCATGCTGAAGCAGCCAATCTTCACAAGCTCCCGCGCCTCGTTCAATGTACTGATGTGATTCTGGGGCAGGTTTTGTAATTGCAGGAGCCTGCCAGCCCACCGCTGTGTCCTGTTGGCGCCGCTGAACTGAAAAAGCCCATGCGCGCGTCCGTCATCACAGATGCAGCGGTCAGCCGCCTGATATTTTTTCACAGAACTTTTCGCCATCTGCAGCCGGAGCTTCAGCATGTCCAGGGCTTCCTGGTCAAGGCCGCCTTTATCGATATCCCGGATCATAGCGGCGACATCCTTTTTGCCGAGACTGTTAACCTCGATCCCACGCTCTTCCAGCCAACCCTTCAGCTGGGAGACACTGTTCGGATTCTCAAGCCCGGTCAACTCATAAGCTCGCCTGGTCATCTCTTCCGACAGCATCAGGTCGCAGGTAATCGCCTGTTCTACCAGATCCCTGTCGATCCGGACACCCCGGTCATTTACACGCTGATCCAGATGATAAAAATCCCACTCCGAATCTTTCAGAGGGAACTGCTCCAGCTTCTTCCGTATGTCGCGCTCCGTCCTGACATCCTGACAACAGTAATCCTTGAATAACTGCCAGTCATCCGGCGCATGTTTCGGAAGATTCCGCGTGCGTCCACCGTTCGTTTTCGTGGGTCTGCAGGGAACCGAGAAATACTTGATTAGCCGTTCACCGGCGTCATCCTTCTGCTCCCCGGTCTTGAGCACTTCTGCTGCCGTCTTCAGCTTCAGCGGAAGCGACAGGCTTGCCGCCCACACCATGGAACATCGCCATGAGTCCGGGGAGAGGATATGCCCTGTGATCTTTCCAAATATCGTCCTCTCGAACTGCGCATTCCAGGCGGTCTTGACGATCCCGTCATCGAAGATCGCCGCCCATACAACGTTTGGAATGATTTCACCATTGGCAACGTCAATAATGAACACCGGCTCATCATCAAAGGCCACGGCAAGCAGCAGCACCTCAAAAGAATCATCAGCGATGTATCTGTAGCTACCGCATGAACCTATATCCACTTCAGAATATGTTTCGAAGTCAAACTGCGCAGTACACGGTTTCCCTCCGCCCTTCCAGAAAGCGGATGGTGTTTCCCAGATGCCCTCCGGGAGATCATGCCTTATCCGTTCCGCATCGGCTTTCGTCTTCTCAATCCATGTTCTGTACTCTGGTCTCATAATCTATGTCCTTTCTCTTATCCGCCCGTTACATCTTTCTTCCTTAGCACATGGCTTGTTGCCTGCGCCTTAAAAGAGCCTCCAGAAGGCCGGTAAGTTTCCATCTCTCTGGGGGCTCTTGTAAAGCGCAGACAGGAGAGGCCGAAGCCCCTCCCATCCGCTGTGGTTGCGTTTTGGCTGCTTCTGATTACTTCAGATAGTCCGGCAGGTCGTCACCAAAGACCTCGGATTCGTCCTCACCCTCGATCTCCTCGAAATCAGAGGATGCAGACGCCTTGCCCGCGAGACGCTCACCGTGCTTTACCAGCTGGATATTCTGGAGCCCGGCCGCCACGCCGCGGTTACCGTTCGTGTTGAATCCGTAAAAATTCACGGACACATTGCAGTAGTCACCAGACCCGCATTCCATCGGGTCGAGGATAGGCTGCACCTTGCGGTCGACGATCTGAGGCGCGTCCTTGGACGTGGCGTTGAAGTACATCATGCCCTCATAGTTCTCGTCATCGCCGCGCTCCGTATCGCCATCATGAAGAGGCAGTTTGAGATTCGCGGGAATCTTGCCGCCCCAGCGCTTGCTCTGCGCCACTTCCTTGGCGGCCTCGATAGCCTTGTGGATCTTCGCCAGAGTCGCCTTGTCGGTCTTGGGAATCAGGCAGGAAACGGAGTATTTCTCCTCGCTGCCGTTAACGCTCCGCGGCTCCCAGATATTCGCAAAGGAGATGCGGCAGGGGATGACCACTCTTGTGGCCTGGGTATTCTTGTTAGCCATATGAATTTACCTCCATAAAAATAGCGCCTGGGCATACAGCTCTCAGGCGCAAAAATTGATATAGATTGTGTATGCGGTTCATGTGTCAGTCCTCATCAGGAAGAACCGCAAATTCCTGATCAGGCGCGCCGGACAGATCCACCGGTTCTCTCGGATCGTCTTCCGGAACGAGAGTCAACTTCCCCGGCGGCTTTGCAACGTAGGCCCCCAGCAGTTCATTGAACCTCTTCTTACCCATCATCTTCTCAAACTCGGTCAAAGTGATGAGCTGCTGCTTATACAAATCCGTGAACCCGTTCGCAACCGCTGTGTCCACAACTGCCTTGGTATCAGTGAAGACGCGCTTGCTGCGGCCTTCGACAATTTTGTAGCCGGGTATGGGGACGCCGTGGTTGATAGCCTCAGATGACACGAAAGCGAATACCGCTTCAATCCATGAAGATATCCGGTTCAGCGTCGGCAGTATCGCGGACAGCTCTGATATCGGTATCAGGCCCGGCTGTTTGAAAACCGGTGTGTCTGTATCCGCATTGTAGGGTGCTGTGAGGTCGCTCTCCTCATCAGGACTGGCTCTCGCATCCTCGGAAAAAGCGCCGTCATCGAGATCGAGAAAGTCTTCCCTGCACAATGCCAGGGCTTCCTCAGCGCAGGCGCGGCATACAGGCTTGGCCCGGCAGAAACGGCACCATTCGCCGGGTTTCTGTTCACCTTTCCCTTCATATGCCAGCCTTGCGATTGGTTTGATACTTTCTCCCCACGCCTCCAACTCCTGGCGTGTGCACTCGAAGGTGCTTAAGTTTTCAAGCCGCGGTTGCACGATTGTCATGCGGACAGTTTCGATGGGGTAGATGTATCCATAAGCGTGAAGACCGCCCAGGGCATACAGGGAAAGCTGGGAATTGTGATCGACTTCAACGAAAATC
>Ga0209203_1002486_pt1 | contig 12226 bp, 12 predicted proteins | sample AD_UKC109_MetaG_FD_184423 | JGI IMG/M metagenome (GOLD analysis project Ga0209203, IMG submission 184423) | Active sludge microbial communities of municipal wastewater-treating anaerobic digesters from Hong Kong - AD_UKC109_MetaG (SPAdes)... | ecosystem: Engineered > Bioreactor > Anaerobic >...
CAAATGCAATTCATGCTTGGCGAAGGTTTGGTTGGAGCCTGCGCCCTTGAGGGCGAAACCATTCTCCTCACTGACATTCCCGATGAGTACATCACCATTAACTCAGGGCTTGGGGAGGCAAACCCCAACTGCATCCTTATTGTTCCATTAAAGCAGGAGGATAAAGCTCTGGGCGTTATTGAAGTTGCCTCATTCAAAATATTCGAACAATTTGAAGTTGACTTCCTGGAAAAGGTTGCCGAGAATTTGGCATCAACCATTCAGGTAGTGAAAATAAATGCCAAAACCCGCGACCTACTCGAGCAATCGCAGCAGCAAGCCGAGGAGATGAAAGCACAGGAAGAGGAGATGCGCCAAAACATGGAGGAGCTCCTTGCCACGCAGGAAGAAATGGGACGCAAGGAGAAGGAAATGGGCTGGACTATGGATGCCATAAGCGGGCTTGCAACACTAGTGGAATTCGACTTCAGAGGAATGATTACATCAGTCAACTCAAAAATATGCCTGCTCACAGGCTACTCGCGCGAAGAACTTGTTGGCCAGCACCACAGTATCCTTATCGACACAAACGACCCTGCCAGCGCCCAAACCTACCAAAAACTCTGGAACAGCCTCAAAGACAGGAAACCCGTTGAGGATACAATGAAACGCTTAGCAAAGGATGGAACCCAGCTTACCCTCAAGGCGTTGTGCTACCCAATTTTCGATGAGGATGGCGAACCCCTAAAAATTGTTGAGTTGGGTGTAGAAATATCAGACATTGCTAAAAAATAGTTCGTACAACATGAAAAGAAGCTTGCTTCACAAAGTCTTTCAATTCTACTACCAAGGATTCCGAAGCATGACCGTGGGGAAAACCCTTTGGACAATTATTATTATTAAGCTAATTATCATGTTCGGGATTCTGAAAATATTCTTCTTCCCCAACATACTTAAGCGCAACTTTAACACCGACGAAGAAAGAAGTAACCATGTAATAGAGCAGCTAACACATGTAATAGAGCAGCTAACAAACCCTAACACCATAACCTATGACTGAATACCTTGATGTTGTTGACTGGTCGCGAGCCCAGTTTGCACTCACAGCCATGTACCACTGGCTTTTCGTACCACTCACCCTTGGGTTGGCTTTCATAATGGCATTCATGGAAACCATTTACGTTCGCACAGGCAACGAGGAGTGGAAAAGAATTACCAAGTTTTGGCAAACACTTTTCGGCGTTAACTTTGCTATTGGGGTAGCCACTGGGCTAATCCTCGAATTTGAGTTCGGAACAAACTGGAGTAACTACTCCTGGTTTGTGGGCGATATTTTCGGTGCGCCTCTGGCCATCGAAGGAATTATGGCATTCTTCATGGAATCAACCTTCATTGCCGTAATGTTCTTCGGGTGGAACAAGGTGAGCAAGAAATTCCACTTAGCCTCCACCTGGCTTGTTGCGCTTGGCGCAAACCTTTCGGCACTATGGATTCTGGTTGCCAACGCCTGGATGCAGTACCCCGCCGGAATGCACTTTAACCCCGACACCGCCCGAAACGAAATGCACAACTTCTGGGATGTTCTTTTCTCGCCAGTGGCAATAAACAAGTTCCTTCATACCATATCGTCGGGTTACGTTCTAGCTGCCATTTTTGTAATTGGGGTTAGCGCATGGTACCTGCTGAAAAAGCGAGAAATTCAGCTTGCCAAACGCAGCATCGTTATAGCAGCCGTTTTCGGACTAATTTCCGCATTATTCCTCGCCTTCACCGGCGATGGTTCGGCCTACCAGGTTGCCCAAAAGCAGCCCATGAAGCTAGCCGCCATGGAAGGCTTGTACGAAGGGCAGGAAGGAACCGGACTCGTTGTTATCGGCGCCCTCACTCCAAACAAGAAGTTTGATGACGAGAAAGACCCTTTTATTTTTAAGATTGAAATTCCAAAGCTCCTCTCGTTCCTTGGCTACCGAAATTTCGATGCGTTCGTTCCGGGAGTAAACGACCTTATTAACGGAGGCTACACTTACACCGATGCACAGGGGAACGAACAGATTGCCCTCTCGGCCGAACAAAAAATTGCCCGAGGCAAAATTGCCATTAAAGCGTTAGGCGACTACAACGAGGCATCCGATGCTGGCGACACCGAGCAAATGAAGTACTACCGCAGCATTCTCGAAGAGAATTTTCTGTACTTTGGTTACGGATACCTGAACGACCCAAGCAGCATTATACCCAACATTCCGCTCACCTTTTACAGTTTCAGGGTGATGGTTGGCTTAGGATTCCTCTTTATAGCATTCTTTGCATTCATAATCTTCCTGGCATTCAAACAGAAATTGCAGAATGCAAAGTGGGTACTATGGACATCGGTATTTATGATTCCGCTGGTTTACCTAGCATCGCAAGCCGGATGGATTGTTGCCGAGGTTGGCCGTCAGCCCTGGGTTATTCAGGATATTCTGCCAACCATGGCAGCCGTTTCACGTATCGATGCATCGGCCGTTCAAATTACGTTTGTTCTTTTTGCAGTTATTTTCACCGCCCTGCTAATTGCCGAAATCAAAATTATGATAAAGCAGATTAAGATTGGGCCAAAAGATGGAGGGAAGTAGCCATGATAGATAGCACATACATTCTGCTTCAGCAGTACTGGTGGTTCATTATTTCGCTTCTGGGAGCGTTGCTGGTTTTCCTGCTTTTCGTGCAGGGCGGTCAAACCCTGATATACACCATTGGCAAAACCGAAATTGAACGGAAAATGCTAGTGAACGCTCTTGGCCGAAAGTGGGAGTACACATTCACCACGCTGGTTACGTTCGGCGGTGCGTTCTTCGCCTCGTTCCCCCTCTTCTACTCCACCAGCTTTGGCGGAGCCTACTGGGTTTGGATGGCCATCTTGTTCTGTTTCATCATTCAGGCCATATCGTACGAGTACCGCAGCAAGCCCAACAACTTTTTAGGGCAACGCACCTACGAAACGTTCCTATTCATTAACGGCTTACTGGGAACCATCCTGCTGGGAACAGCAGTTGCAACCTTCTTCACCGGTTCGCAATTCTCGGTTGAAAAGATGAACCTAACCAACATAGCAAACCCCATAATCTCATCGTGGGAAACCCCATGGCACGGGCTGGAAGCAGCGTTGAATGTTCACAACCTAACGCTGGGATTGGCAGTATTCTTCCTGGCTCGCATTCTAGGGCTTCTCTACTTCATGAACTACATAAACGACGAAGCAATCTTGGCTCGCGCCAAGAAAAACCTCCTGTACAACGCCATTCCATTTTTAGTTTTCTTCCTAACTTTTACAGTTTGGTTACTTCTTCGCGATGGTTTTGCGGTAAACCCCGATACGAAGGAAGTTTTCATGCAGCCATACAAGTACCTGCACAACCTCATTGAAATGCCTTTGGTACTAATTACTTTTCTGGCAGGAGTTGTTCTGGTTCTCCTGGGAATTGGACGTTCGCTTTTTACATCATGCACAAAAGGAATATGGTTTACTGGAGCAGGAACCATTCTTACGGTACTTTCACTTTTTCTTATTGCCGGGTACAATAACACAGCGTACTACCCATCAACCTTCAACCTGCAACACTCGTTAACCATTTTCAACAGCAGCTCCAGCAAGTTTACCCTTTCGGTCATGAGCATAGTTTCAATTCTTATTCCGTTTGTGGCAACCTACATTTGGTTTGCCTGGAGAGCCATAACCCGAAAAAAGATTGATGCCGAAGAAATGGGCACCGAGTCGCACACCTACTAACTAAAAAATTATGAAGTACATTTCGGAGATAATTCAGCTAGTATCATGGCCCATACTAATATACGTAAGTTACAGGCTATGCCTGTGGGCGATAAAGAAGTTTGAAGAGGTTTCGGAACCCGAAAACATTTAGCATAGCAAGATGTAAATTAGTAAAAAGTAGAATTTTTTGCTATTTTTTCACAATAACTGGTAGAACGTATTCTACTTTTTACTAATTTTGCATCCGCAATATTGAAGCCCAGATGGCGGAACCGAGGAACGAGCTACCGCCATTGAAAGCAAAGTTTCGAAAGCGGAGTGGCTACAACAAAGTTTAGCCCATTGTTTTTTGAGACAAAGAAGCCCAGATGGCGGAATTGGTAGACGCGCTAGTTTCAGGGACTAGTATCAGCAATGATGTGCAGGTTCGAGTCCTGTTCTGGGCACAAAAGTGAAACTAGCAAAGCCAAACCTGCCCAGGTGGTGAAATTGGTAGACACGCCAGCTTGAGGGGCTGGTGCCCGTTAGGGTGTGCAAGTTCGAGTCTTGTCCTGGGCACACAAAAAAAAACTGCAAACTTTTGGTTTGTAGTTTTTTTTATTCCATTTGTTTCTACTTCTCAAAAAATAAAACCCGCCTTTTGGGGCGAGTTTTACTCAAAAGTTCACTCTTGAAAATATCTGAAAAAACAAAATCTACGCGCAGTTGTTTCGTCTGCTTTCCACAAGGTTTACTAAATCGCCAATTGTGGTAATGTTCAAAATATCACGTTCTACAATCTGTACGTTCATGCGGTTCTCAATGAAGTACTGAAGCAGAAGCCAGTCGAGATCATCGTAATCAAGATCGCTAGTAATATTCGAATCCATCCTAATCCGATCCTTCTCAACGCCCAAATCCCTGAAAATATCGAAAATTGGGGTTTTCTCTATCTGAGTATTTGAGGAAGCTCTCATAAGCATTATTTTTTATAAACCTAAAAACACACTAAATATTAAGAGTAGCATAATAATTACCTAACGTTGCAAAATTTGTGCCGAAAATATGAAGTATGAAATCTAGAACAACTAAGCATTCGTCATCTAATTGATTATCTGAACACTAATCGCAAAGGCAAAAATGCTAATCACTAAGTAAACATCCCAACACCAATTACAAATTGTTATTTTCGTACCTTTAAATTTTCAAAAACGGATATTTTGATAATTCTATATAACAAAGTTCAAATTAAAACATCATGAACCTTGAGGAGATACTTTTAAATCATTTCAATTTTAGCGAGCGTGAAATAAAAATTACAATGCAGCTTTATGAATTTGAAGCTATCTCTGCCCGACAATTCTTTCTGAAAGAAGGTGAAGTTTGCAGCAAAATTGCTATTGTACTTTCCGGGTTGCTGCGCACTTTTATAATAAACGAGGATGGTGATGATATTACCACAAAATTCCACGAGCCCCAAACGCTAATCCTTTCCATTAAGAGTTTCAACAACGCAGTAAAGGCAAAAGAAAATATTGTAGCCATTACCGATTCCGAGCTGCTCACAATAACTTCTGAAAACTGGAATAAACTGCTAGAGGAAGTGCCTGCTTGGAGAGAAATTTGCCTGAAAACAGGCGATGTAATGAACCTACAACTTCTAAAAAGAACGCAAGAACTGCAAACTCTCTCGGCAAAAAAACGTTACGAAAAATTCTGCAAGGAACATCCACTAGTTTACCAAAAAGCAACGCTGGGGCATATTGCATCCTATCTGGGGATTGACATTGCCACCCTCAGCCGCATAAGAAAAAAAGGGTAGAAATTATTTTTTGACTTTTGTCAAAGGATTGCCCCAAGGCAAGCCGATACTTTTGTACTTATAAATTTTAAAGATTTAAAGTATGAAAGTATTGGTTATTGGCGCTACCGGTTTACTAGGAAAACCTGTGGCAGAAACCCTAAAAAAGGAAGGTTTTGATTTAAGGCTTTTCTCCCGCTCTGTTTCAAAATCAAAATTAGGCACTGATTCCGAATGCGTTGATGGTGATGTGATGAATGCAAGCGATCTTGCAAATGCAATGAGAGGCTGCGAAGCAATTCACATTAGCATTAGCAATGTTGACGAAGCAATTGTTGCTGAACTAATTGTTCGCGAAGCAAAAAAGCAGAATGTTAAGCTGATTAGCTACATTTCGGGTTGTACAGTTTGCGAACAGAACCGTTGGTTCAACCTTATCGACAGCAAGTTTAGAGCAGAACAAGCAATAGTAAGCAGCGGTATTCCATACCTGATTTTTCGTCCTACCTGGTTTTTTGATTCGCTTGGATTGATGATCCACAACGGAAAAGCAACCTTGCTCGGCAAACTCGATTCCCCTTACCACTGGGTTTCAGCGAATGAACTTGCCAGAATGGTAGCAGCTGCCTACAGCAAATCGGAGGTACGAAATAAAACTCTTTTTGTATTTGGCCCACAGAAAATGTTGATGAAGGACGCGCTGGAAAAATACTGCAGCAAACTTCATCCTGAAATCAAGAAAATTTCAAAAACTCCAACTGGTGTTCTAAAGTTTATCGGAACTATTACCAGAAACAACCAGCTAAAAAACGCTGCATCGCTCTTTTCCTACTTCGAAAAAGTGAATGAAATGGGTGATCCAAGCGAAGCAAATTTTCTACTCGGGAAACCGGAAACTACACTTGAACAATGGCTTAACTCACGCTGCAGTAGTCAAACTGCTGATTAAGGGAGTAATAGATGAAAAAATTATTAATCAAATAAAAAAAGTTTCTATCATGAATTCAAATACAGTAATTGTATCGTACTCGCACACAGGAAATAATGCAACACTTGCGGAAGGACTGGCAAAAAACTTCAACCTCAATTGCATGTATATTAAGGAACTGCGAAAAAGAACCGTAATGACTATTGTTCTTGATGTTTTGTTTAACCGAACTCCAAATATTGAAAAAAGTATTGGAGAAATTGAAAACTATGAAAACATCGTTTTTGTAGCGCCCATTTGGCTTGGCAAAGTTGCATCGCCATTGCGCCCAGTATTCAAAATGTTAAAGGGAAAAAGTAAAAATTTCTCCTTTGTGTCAATAAGCGCTGGTCCAGAAGATAACTGCCAAAGAATTAACACTGAACTCGGCAAACGACTCGGCAATAAACCAGAAAAAGTTCTAAATCCACTGATTGTGAATTTGATGACCGACAAAACAAATCCTAGCAGGAAAGAATTGGATGAATATAAACTGAAGGGAGATGATGCAAAAATGGTTATAAACGAAGTAGTTAAAGAGTTTAGTAAATAATAAACTATACGTAACTAGATAAATTTCACAATATCATGAAAAGAAATAAAACCATAATATTGGCCATACTGGCCATTTTCATAGTTCTCCAAGGATGCAGCAAAAAACTTCTTTTGGAACACGAAGAAGCGATGAACGTGGAAATTAAAGACATCGATTTCAGGACGCTGAGAAGCGGTGAGTATAACGGTTACTACGAAGGAGGAATGTACCAATGGAGAGAAAACGAGTGCAAGGTTTTAGTTGATTCTCAAAAAGTAACTGTAATCGAACTGGTAAGCAGCACCGCTCAGTACACACAGGAATTTATCGATACGCTTTACGGCAGAGTAATCAATCAGCAAACGCTACAGGTTGATGCAGTTAGCGGAGCAACACTCGACTCGAAGGCTTGCCTAAAGGCAATAGAAAACGCATTAATTAAAGCAGGAAAGTAAATCTTAAAAAAAAATACCATGAAAGTTACTGCATTTGTTGCCAGCGCACGAAAAAAGCATACATACAATGCAACCGAAAGATTCCTGCAAAAACTCCAAACTTTTGGCAAAATTGAATATGAAATTGTTTCGCTAAACGATTATAACCTTCAAATTTGTAGGGGTTGCAAGATCTGCTTTGAAAAAGGTGAAGAATTCTGCAGGTTAAAGGACGACCGCGATATCCTGATTGAGAAGATGAAAAATTCCGATGGAATAATCTTAGCAACTCCAAACTACTCATTCCATGTTTCAGCTTTGATGAAAGCATTCCTCGACAGGCTTGGATACGTTTTCCATCGGCCAGAATTTTTTGGTAAAACTTTTACCAGCATTGTAGTTCAGGGAATTTACGGTGGCGATGCAATTGTAAAGTATCTGGATTTTGTTGGAAACGGATTAGGATTCAATACTATTAAAGGTTGCTGCATAACAACGCTCGAACCAATGACCAAAAAACAGGAGAATGCCAATAACAAGCTAATTGACAACTTAACACAAAAGTTCTATAAGGAACTTATAAAAAAACGATTTCCAAACCCATCGTTATTTAAACTAATGGTTTTTAGAATGTCGCGAACAAGTATTAACAGAATGCTTGAAGCAAAGCAACTTTAAAGATTACAGCCACTTTGATGAAAAGGGTTGGTTTGATGCAGAATACTTTTATCCTGTAAAACTAAATCCTGTGAAAAAGCTCGCCGGAAGAATGTTCGACTGGCTTGCATTGATTAACACAAAGGATTAGTTGAAAAAATATGTAAAACATTTCTAGCTGAATCGATCACGAAGAACGCTTGAGTAACTTTTGCTCATTCTGAGCGGCTCATCAATTCCGGTTAGGAAAACACGATACGAGTAGTTAAACCAGCGATCGATTTTTTCGATATAATCAATATTTACAATACTTGTTCGGTGAATTCGGCAGAATTTATTCTGCGGTAATCGTGCATCCCACTCCTTCATGGGTTTGTAAACCATAATTTTTTCTCCATTCTCAAAGAAAAGTTTTGAGTAATTTCCAACCGACTGAATCATTATAATATTTCTAATATCAATAAACTTCATCTGCTTATCATTGGAAACGAAAAGTCTGTCGGTGTACTCAAGTTTTGCATACAGTTCCTCAGTTTTGGGTGATTTTTTTTGAAGTTTTGCGATAAGTTTTTCGACCATCTCCTCCTTTACCGGTTTCAGAAGATAATCGAGCGCGTTAACTTCAAACGCTCTCAGAGCGTACTCGTCGTATGCAGTTACAAAAACTATAATTCCTTCGAAATCGATTTGCTCCAGCAAATCGAATCCGGTTTCGCGTGGCATCTGGATATCGAGAAAAATCAGATCGGGCTTAAGCGCTTCAATCTGTTTTTTTGCTGATGGCACATCATCGGCTTCGCCAACAATTTCAAAGTTCTCAAACTTGCCCAAAATTCCTGTCAACTTGGTTCTTGCAAGTCGTTCATCGTCGACAATCAACGTGCGATAGTAGTTTTTCATTCTGATTGTTTTACCGGAAAAGTTAGCTGAATATCAACAAAATTGTCACTTTTTTCAATGTTCAAGCTGGCGTTACTACCGTACTCGCATTCCAGCCTGTCTATTACATTCGAAAGTCCCGTGTTTGTACTATTCCTTCGGAAAGGTTTTGGCTCAACCCAAAGTCCTGAGTTTTTAATATTTATATACAACTTTTCATTCTTAAGTTGAGACGAAATCTTTACATGCAAAGGAAGTTCTGAAGTATTCATCCCATGCTTAACCGCATTTTCAACCAACGGATACAGAATTGATGCAAGAACAAAGATTTCCTCGGTTAACGGATCGATGCTATACTCAACCAAAAGTTTTTCCTCAAATCGAATTGATTGTATATGGACAAAGTGCTCAATTAGCTTCAGCTCGTCCTTTAAAGTTACCATCGAATTTTCTTTATTCACCAGCGTAAATCTTAAAAAATCCGAAAGTTCATCGACAAGTTTGAGGGCTTTTGAAGGATTCTCCTCAATTAACGCAGAAACCGAGTTTAGTGAGTTAAAAAGAAAGTGTGGATTTATTTGATTTTTCAAAACTTCCATCTTCGATTTTGTTGCCAGCAGCAAAGCTTTCTCCTTCTCCCTCTTCTCCTCCTGCCAATCGAATGCAAGATTTATAAGAAAGTACAATGCGCTCCACGGAAGTAGCAGCAAGCTAATTCGTACAATTGTACGAAACATGATAGTCCATGTTAAACTCGAAATCCACTCAGAGGTTGTTTCCACATCGTAAATAAGAAAAGTTGACAGCACATCGATGTAGTACCAAACTGCAGCGCCAATAAATGAGTAGAAAATAATGACCAGTGATAATCGAGTAATTGAGTTCTCTCTCCTATCAAACTTTCTGAAAAAGTAGCGTAAACCAAATGAAATTAAGTAACCCAGCAAAAAGTTACCAATAAAAAACTTCACGAAACTTCTTACATCAACATGCTGAGGACCGTAAAAAATGAACCAAGTTACGGCAAATGCAAACCACCCTGAAGTATTCAGTATCCAAAACAGCCGGTTTTTACTTACAGTTAGCTTCACGGAAGATTTAATTTCAGGTAGTTAACTCTGAGCAAATATAACCATTAAAAGAAAAATTTTTCAAAAATGATACTCGACAACCAATCAGAAAAATATTTGACTAAAAAAGCATTAAACTTTAGTAAATCATTGATATCATACTAATTATGCAATAAATTGCATAAATTATTTTCTATGTTTCAAATTTTCAATAATTGAAATACTGTTTATTAAAAACAATTTTAATACAATTCAAATTGTTTTTTTCCGCTTTATCATATCACTTCTTCTTTTTCTTTTCTAAGCGATCAAATTTATTGTTGGAAAAGCAACTCATTGTACTTTAAATAAAATATCGCAATGAAAAAGTTTACACTCATAATTTCTTTACTATTTCTTACGTTCGTGAGCCTCTTTTCTCAGGAAAAGTTTTTATCAGTAAAACCAATAACTAATCAGGTTTACCTTGCTCAATTTGTTGATAATATTTGGGTTAACTGTATAATAATAAAGGATGATAATGATTGCATTCTGGTTGATTCCGGATTAAACAGTTTAGCAGATAGTTTAAAAGTCGAATTGAAAAAAATAGGTTGCGAAAAAGTTAGCTATATAATAAATACACATGCTCACTGGGATCATTTCTCAGGAAATTTAACTTTGGGTAAGGGAGTAAAAATTATTGCTCACAAAAACACTGTGAACGATTTTAAAATGTACGGTTTACCTGAGTATATTCTTCCATCGATTCTGGTAGAAAATAAGAAGAAGATGTCGTTAGGAAATATTATAGTTGAACTCAACCATATGCCTAACAGTCATTCAAAAGGTGATATAATTGTTTACTTTCCTGAACTTAACATTCTTGTCACCGGCGATATTTTCTTTCCCCTTTGTTTCCCTCTTGTAAGCTTATCTGAAGGATTTTCAGCTAAACAATACCAGAAAAACTTACAGTGGATTGAAAGTTATTTTCCGGATGATGTGACAATTGTTCCCGGTCACGGGGAAATAATGAATAAAAATGACTTATCCGGTTATATTATGATGGTAAATGAAACAATTAAAGAAATTAGAAATGATGTTGAAAACGGGTTAACCTACGAGCAAATTATTGAAGGAGAACCTCTAAAAAAATGGCGTCTATACAAACGGAACTATTCTCCCTACAATAATCATAAACAGATGTGGATAAAAGCAATTTACGAAACGTATGAAAAAAAATAACTCCCAAATCTATTGGGTTCAAATTGCTTAATTAGGATAATTAAAATGAGATAAAACCATGAAAAGAACATTAATATTTTTGATGACATTGATATTTGTAAGCTGTGGTCCCGATGACACAGAAAATCCGAGGCAAACTTTGGGTGAACCTACCGATACCCCAACCATTTTTGCTCAAAATTTAATTTCGTCAAGTTCAAAAGTGATATTTGGAGTTGTTCGAGATTATACGAATAACGAGATTTACTATACAGAGTTGAGCCCCTCAAACGGAGAATACCAAATAAAAGTTTTATTTGGGAATATTAATAACGAATGGAATCCTCCTGTGGTTGCCAGCTTCTCAAATTCAAGGCACGATGCTTCTCCATCGTTAACACGAAATGGGGATAGGATTTATTTTACTTCATTCCGAAATTCAACAATCAGCAGGGTTTGGTATTCAGATCGGAAAGCCGACAAGTCGTGGAATGACCCGAATCTGGTTCAATTCCCGGATACAATTACTGCTGACATCCGAAATATTTCGTTTGTCAACGACTCCGTTTTCTACTTTGAAATGTTTAACGATACCAACGATAATGATATTTACAGGGGAGTAATCAGTGAGAACGCCTGCATTTCAATTGAACATACAGGCGAAGCTGTAAACTCACAATATCCTGATATGGAACCCGCAGTTAGCTCCGATGAGAGCTATATGATTTTTTACTCGATAAATAGAACGGGACATATTGGGAGTACTGTTGCAGGCGATTTATACATCAGCTACAAAATCAACGAAAATTGGTCGGAACCAGTAAACATGGGAATTCCCATAAATTCTGAGCGAGAGGAAAACTGGCCAAAAATTGACTTTGAAAACAACGTTTTGTACTTCAGCTCAAACCGTTCGAGTTCGAACGGATATCCTGAAATTTATTGGGTAAAACTCGATAATTATATCAACC
>Ga0209203_1002498_pt1 | contig 12184 bp, 11 predicted proteins | sample AD_UKC109_MetaG_FD_184423 | JGI IMG/M metagenome (GOLD analysis project Ga0209203, IMG submission 184423) | Active sludge microbial communities of municipal wastewater-treating anaerobic digesters from Hong Kong - AD_UKC109_MetaG (SPAdes)... | ecosystem: Engineered > Bioreactor > Anaerobic >...
AGCAAAGCGTTCAGGTAATCGTTCCAGTGGCCCACGATCACCCACAGGGCCACGGTGGCCAGCACGGGTTTGCTGAGCGGAAGGATCAGCTTGAAGAGAATCTTGAAATCATTCGCGCCGTCGATACGGGCGCTTTCCACCACCGATATGGGGATGGAGGCAAAATAGCTGCGGACGATCACCACGTAGTACGCCGAAATCATGGAATTGAAGATCAGCGACCAGAGCGTATCGTAGAGGCCCAGCTTCATGATGGTGAGGAACGTGGGGATAATGCCGCCGGAGAACCACATGGTGAAAAGGATGATGGAGGTGTAGACCTTTTTGCCGTAGAACTTCGCGAACGCCAGCGGATACGCCGCCATGGACAGCATAATCAGGCTGCTCACGCAGCCCACGACGACCACGAAAGTGCTGTTGCCTACCGACCGCCAGATATCCTCCGACGCCAGAATCATGTTGTACGCCTGCGGATTGAAGCCGATGGGGTAAAAGGTCACCTCGGCGCGCAGAACGGCGTACTCGTTGCTGCAGGAGATGGACAGCATATTGAGCAGCGGGTAGAGAAAAAAGCAGAGCAGCAGGATCATGATCAGCAGGTTGAAGGCGCTGAATATTTTTTCTCCCCTGGAACGGCGGATAAAATCGCCGCCTTTTTTCCGTTTGGGTTTTTTTACGGCGGTTACGGCTTGTGCCATGCGTTTCCCTCCTTATGTCAGAATAGCGATGTGTCGGATACTTTGCTGCTGACGGTGTTGGCGATCAGCACCAGAATGACGCTGCAGACGGAGTTGAACAGCCCGGCCGCGGTGGCGTAGCCGTAGTTGTGGCTTTCCATGCCCGTTTTGTACACGAACGTGGGCAGCATCTCCGACGCCGAAAGGTTCAGCGTATTTTGCAGCAGATAGACCTTTTCGAAGTTGATGCTGAGCAGCCGGCCGATCTGCATGATCAGCAGCAGCACGAACGTGTTGGCCAGCCCCGGCAGCGTAACGTGCAGCGTTTGCTGCCAGCGATTGGCGCCGTCGATGCGGGCGGCCTCGTAGAGCCCGTGGTCGATCCCGGCCAGGGTGGCCACGTAGATGACCGCCTCCCAGCCTACCGCCTGCCAGAAGCCCGACACGACGTTGATGGGCACGAAGTATTCCGGTATGCTCAGGTAGTTGAGCGGCGTTTGTCCCAGCGCCTTCGCCAGCGCCGCCAGGCTTCCGTAGCTGGGGGAGATCAGCGTGGTGATCATCGACACCAGCACTACGGTGGACACGAAGTGCGGCAGGTAGGAAACGGTCTGCACAAACTTCATGAACCGGTTGTTGCGAAGCTCGTTGAGGAGGATCGCGAAGATCAGCGGCGCCGGAAACAGGAAGATCAGAGCGCTGAAGTTGAGGATCAGGGTGTTGCCGATATAGTTCATCAAATTGGGGTTGGTGAACAGCCGGATAAAGTATTTGAACCCCACGTATTTGGAACCGTCAAAGCCCTTGAGCAGCTTGTAATCGTAAAAAGCGGTACGCAGGAACCACATGGGCAGGTATTTGAACAATATAAAATAAATCAATACCGGCAGAATCATCAGGTAAATATAGCGGTTGCGCCACATGCGCAGCTTCACCAGCTTGCGGACTCTCGCGGAATTGAAAATATTGCCCTCATTCACTACGCCGGATTTGCCGGCATCGTTCGAATGCATTCGCTTTACTCCCCCTTTTAACAGAATAAAAACTATATGCCGCACCCGCTCGCATCCCGGATGTGGCTGAAATGAACGTCGTTGTTTCGATCAGTATAGCAGGATTCACCCGTCGCGTCAAGACTAGTTCATGAATATCCCGGAATTATCTAAACTAGTTTTCCCGAATGAAAAAACGGAGTCTAAAAATAGATATGCCGATATCGCTGCGTGCCCTCAAGCGGCGCGGACATCACCGCGAAACGCGCCACGGGCTTTAGCCCCGCGCGCAGGTACACCCGCTGGGCGGGATTTTCACGGCCGGTAAAGAGGGTGCAGAAACGCGCTTTTTCCGCAATAAATTCCTGCATCAGCAGGTTGAACAGCACCGACGCGATTCCCCTGCCCGCGTACAGAGGGTCCGTACAAATGCCCGTAAACCATCCCCGGCCGCTCTTTTGCAGGTCTACGGGTCCCGTAAAGCCCACGATATGCCCCTCGGAAATCGCCGTCAGCAGCGGACGGGGGCCCTTTGGCTGCACGCCGTCCGGCCAGAATTCCGGGTTCGCGTTGGGCCGGTTTTCCTTCCATGCGGCCAGCTCGCTTTGAAGCACGCTCCGCCAATACTCGCTGCCCACGCGGTCGCACATGCCGTCGAACTCGTCGCCGAGGCCCGGCTCGTACCGGCCCGTGTAAACGCCCTGCCTCAGCAGCTCCTCCCGCATCCGCGTCAGCTCGGGGGTCCAGCGGTAGTTCTCCAGCGCCAGGTACATGGCGATCTCGTGAAAATCGTCCGTAAAGCCCAGGCGCGTTAAAAACGGATAGCCCGCGCAGCCCTCCTCCACGCCGGGAGCGTTGTTGTGGTCGTGGCCCGGCGTATGCGGCACGAACCACGGCAGGTGCACCGGATTATCGCCGGAGCAAACGAGCGTCTTTTTGCCGTCGGTCCGCAGGGCGTCCATGAGCGCTTTCATCAGCGCCCTCCCCACGCCTTGCCCGCGGTGCGGCTTATCCACCAGCACGATTGTCAGGTACGCGGGCGTATTCTCCGCGGTCTCGCCCGCCAGAAAGGTGTTTTTTACCGCCGCATGGATCCAGCCGATCAGCCGGCCCTCCGCCTTGGCGGCGAAAGCGCGCGTTCCTTCGCCCGCAAAGGGGAAACGGTCCGCCTCGACGGGGCGGTACAGGATCTCGCCCGCTTCAGCGGCCGCGTTCCAAAGCCCCGCGGCGGCGGCGTAATCGGTATTCTCCAAAGGGACGATCGTATAAGGCGCCGTCATCATTCCCCCCTTTCTTGCGCGTCAGTACAGGCAGTATTGCCTGGCCTTGCGGCCGAACGCCTCCACCAACGGGGCGCTGACGCGGATCAGCTCCCGCGCCGAAAGCCTGCCCGTACGGTAATCGCTTGTGCCCAGAAGACGGTCCACGGGAGGCAGGGATTCGTCTCTCCAACAGATAAACGCAAACTGCTCCGGGTACATTTCGCGGATCGTATCCATCAGCAGCAGACCGTCGGTGAAAGCGTCGTACTGCCCGCGGTCAATCACATGCATCTGCACCCCGTGGCAAAGGCTCCCCGCGTGCTTGCTGAACGTGGGGCAAAACGAAGTGCTTCGGAAATGTACGCCCGGCAGGCGCAGCTCCGCCATGCGCTTTTCCAGCGCGGCGCCGTTCACCCACGGCGCGCCGATCACCTCGAAAGGCAGCGTGGTGCCGCGGCCCTCGCTCAGGTTGCTGCCCTCGAAGATGCAGGTGCCCACGTAGCAAAGCGCCGCGGAAAGGCTGGGACAGTTGGGCGAAGGCGCCACCCAGGGCAGGTCCGTGTCATCCAGATACATTTCCCGCTGCCATCCCAGAAGGGGCACCACCGTGAGCTCCACGTCAAGCGACAGATAATCCTTCACATAGCGCGCGTATTCGCCGATGGTCAGGCCGTACTGCGTGGGCAGCTCGTAATCGCCCACGAAGGAGCGGCAGGAAAGGTCCAGTATGGTGCCGCCGCGCTTGATCCCGCCGATGGGGTTGATGCGGTCCAGCACCACAATGGGCTTGCCGGCGCGCGCGCACGCCTCCATGGCGTAGGAAAGCGAATAGAGGTAGGTGTAAAACCGTACGCCAACATCCTGGATATCGAACACCAGCACGTCGAACGCGTCCAGCATCTCCCCGGTAAAATGGTCGTTTTCGCCGAAAGCGCTGTAAACGGTTACGCCCGTTTCCGGGTCCACGTAGGTTTCCACCTTTTCGCCCGCCTGCACATCCCCGCGGATGCCGTGCTCCACGGCGAACAGCGCCGTGAGCCGGTATCGCCTGTGGATCAGGTCGATCCCGCTGAGAAGGTCGTGGCTGATGCCGGTGGGCGTGGTCATCAGGCCTACGCGCCTGCCTGTCAGCAATCCGTCCACGGTGTCGATGCGGTCCAGCCCGCTTATCACATGCGCTTTCATATCATCCCGTCCTTTCGTTTACTTCCTGCGGCGTTTGGCGATTTCCGTATTGCGCGCGGCGATCGGCTGGATCCGGTCACTCATGTGACTGGCCAGGCAGGCAAACAGCATGTCCACCATGGCGAGCGTGCTCAGGCGGGAGCTCATGGCGGTGACGCGCGCCAGCGATTCGTTGCTGGCCACAAAAAGCGGAATATCCGCAAGCTCGCTGACGGGGTTATCTCCGTACCGGGTAATGGAAATGACCCGGGCGCCCATTTCCCGGCTGAGCTCCACCGCCTCGATCATGTCCTTGGTGCGGCCGTTGTAGGAAAACACCACCACTACGCAGTTTTCGTTGAGCGACGAGGTTTCGAGCATCTGACAGTGCGTATCCTGCGAATAGCGCGCGTTGATCCCGATACGGGTCAGCTTGTCGTACAGGTCCAGCGCCGCCACGCCGCTGCCGCCCACGCCGAAGAGCTGGATCAGGCTGGCGGTGCTTATCCATTCCACCGCTTTGGAGATCGCGTCGGCGTCGATCACGGCGGCGGTGTCCCGTATGGAACGCAGCTCCGCCCGGATGGTGATCTGGCAGATTTGGGAGACCGTGAAGCCGTGGTGGATATCCTCATAGATCGTCTCCTGCTGCTGTTCCGTAATGGCCTGCTCCACCAGCAACTGGCTGCACAGGTCCTTATAGCCCATGAAGCCGGCGGTTTTGCAAAGCTGCACCACCATCGATTTGCTGGTTTCGCACTCTTCCGCGACGGTGCTGATGGAAAGGCCGGGCATCTCCGCGCTGTGCTCGAGGATATAATCGGCGATGCGTTTTTCTGTCGCGGTGAAATTGGTTTCCCGCAGCTTGGCGAAAGCGCTCATAGGATTTCCCTCCACTATTCGTAAGAAACGAAGGTTACGTTTTACAAAGTACAGAAAGAACGGATGCCGCGCAACGCGGCGCAACGATGTGCACGTCCGGTACGGCGGCCACATCCATATACTTCGCCATAAAGCGCCGGTTTTCATCCTGCCGCTCAACGCAAACGCCGTAGAGAAATACAGGGTCGATCTCGCAATCCTCGGGCAGAGAGGCGGCCAACATGAAACGATAGGGTGCTTACGGTCATTATAGAAGGCACGTTTGCGTTTGTCAAGCACTAGTTCATAAATGATATATCTAATATAGAACTAGTTTTTGACAATCCTGCGGAAACGTAGTAATATTGGTTCAGCAAGCGTGCCACCTCATATGAAAGGAAGAACAATCATGAGCCGTACAATTTGTCAACGGCATCTTGCGCCATGGCGGCGAGCACCGGTTCGCACCGGGCCGACCCTGTGATCCGTCCTGCCCTGTGCGGAAAGCGCCCGTATCGGCGTGCGGGAACCGTCCGGGCGAAATGAAAAAGGACATCAGGATAATCAGGGGAGCCGGCTTCAGAATCGTACGCATGGCGGCCATGGAACCGTCTGCATTCGGGGGAATCCTTGCTCCAGCTATTTAACGCCTGCTCCGGCGCCACGGAGACCGGCGCGCGCTCCTCGACACGGAGCAATACCGCTATCCGGACGAGGACTTTCGGTTTGATCGTTTCCGCCGCATGCCCGGCAAGACGGTGCGTTGGGGCGGTATCATAATCATTGTTTATATAGGGAAAGGAATGAGCCCATGGATATCATAAACCTGGAGACGGAGCAGTCCAACCAGGCGTCGGCACATATCGACAGCGCATCCACCGAGGAAATCGTGCGCATCATCAACCAGGAAGACCACAAGGTCGCGCCCGCCGTGCAGAGGGTGCTGCCGCAGGTGGCGCAGGCCGTGGACATCATCTACGAAAAAATGCGCGCGGGCGGGCGGCTGATCTACTGCGGCTGCGGGACCTCCGGCCGTCTGGGCGTTCTGGACGCCGTGGAATGCCCGCCCACATTCGGCGTGCCGCCGGAAATGGTGACGGGCCTGATGGCCGGGGGCCCTCCGGCCTTCGTGAAGGCCATGGAAGGCGCGGAGGATGACCGGGAACTGGGCAAAGCCGACCTGAAGGCCGTCGGCTTCTCCGCCGGGGACGCGCTGGTGGGCATCGCGGCCAGCGGACGCACGCCCTACGTGCTGGGCGCGATGGAATATGCATCGTCGCTGGGCGCGCCGGTGATTGCGCTCACGTGCAGCGGCCATTCCGAAATGAGCTGTGTCGCGCGGCTCACCATCAACCCCGTCTGCGGCCCGGAGGTGATTACGGGCTCCACGCGCATGAAAAGCGGCACCGCGCAGAAAATGGTGCTCAACATGCTTTCCACCGCCGTGATGATCAAACTGGGCAAGGTGTACGGTAACCTGATGGTGGACCTGAAGGCCACCAACCTGAAGCTGGAGCGCCGCTCCATCCGGATCGTACGGCAGTCCACGGGCGTGACCGAGGAGCAGGCGCGGGAAGCGATCGCGCGCTGCGGCGGCTCCTGCAAGACGGCCATCGTGGCGCTTTTATGCGGGTTTACGCCCAGGGAAGCGGAAGCCGCCCTGGTGAAAGCGGACGGACATATCGCAAAGGTGCTGGAAAAATAGCGACCGTCCCGGCCGCTCAGACCGCTGACAAACCTTGTTTGGCAACGGGATGCCAGCTTGTTCAAAAAGTGCCAGTTTCGCGAAGCCAAGTGTGGAGCGGGCAGCTGAAGAGAGCGTGTGTCCAGTGGACACCACAGCAAAGCTGTGAGCGATCTGAAGATGAGACGTTTTACAGAGCATCGCAACCGATAGGGCGCGAGGCGACAATAAAACGGACGGATTGAGCGTACACGGACGTACGTGATACCCGCTCCATCACGCAGGCGACAAAGAAAATGGTGCTTTTTCAACAAGCTGCAACGCCGTACCCGCCGGCTGCGGGTGCGGCGTTTGTTTGCAATGCGCCTGCGCAATCAAGTATAATATGACATATTCCCCGTCATATTATTCCCCCCGCGTATATAAAGGAGCTCCGCCGTGCAGATTCACCGCCTGTTTGAAATCGTCTACCTGCTGATCGAGCGCAAAACCATGACCGCCAGACAGCTGGCGGAGCATTTCGAGGTATCCCCCAGAACCATTCTGCGGGATATCGACGTGCTGTCCGGAGCGGGAATCCCGCTGTATGCCACGCGCGGCAAGGGGGGCGGCATTTCGCTGCTGGACGGATACGTGCTCAGCAAGGCGTTCTTTTCCCAGAGCGAGCAGGCCGGCATCCTGGCGGCGCTGCAGCAGCTCTCGGCCGCACGGTACCCGGATACGCAGTCGGTGCTCCAGAAGCTGAAGGGCATCTTTCTGAAACAGCCGACCGAATGGCTGGAGGTGGATTTTTCCTGGTGGAACAGCGCGGCCGTGGACAAGGAAAAGATGGCGCTCGTCGAGACCGCCCTGCTCCACAAGCAGGCGCTGCGCTTCACCTATTCCAACGCCCGGGGCGAGACCAGCGACCGGCTGGTGTACCCGCTGAAGCTGGTCTTCAAATCCATGGCGTGGTATATCAGCGCGTACTGCACGGCGAAGCAGGATTACCGGGTGTTCAAGCTCAGCCGCATCCGCGGCGCGGCGCTTGCGGATGAATATTACGGCGATCTCCCCCTGGAGGCTCCGCCTTTGTTCATCGACGCGCCCCGGCAGGCGCCGGAGCCGGTCACGCTGCTGATCCATCCCCGGCAGGCGCACCGCGTGTATGACGAATTCGAGGCGGAGCAGATCGCCGTGCAGGACGACGGTTCGTTCCTCATTCATACCGCCTTGCGCGCGGATGATTGGCTGTACCATTATCTGCTGACCTTCGGCCCCGATCTGGAGGTGCTGCATCCGCCCGCGTTCCGCGCGGAGATGAAAGCCGCCGCGGAAGCAATTCTGCAGAAATATCAATAAGATGACACAGTGATGTCATATTTTCCATGATAGAATGCAGCCATCACACACGGGGAGGATGAACCGCATGGCGGCATTTGATTTCAAGAAGGACCGGAAAGACCTGTACCAACCGCCCATCGCGCCCGGCATCGCGGAGGTGCCGGACATGCTGTTCCTCATGGCGGACGGCGCCGGCGATCCCAACACCAGCGCGGCCTACGCCGCGGCAATCCAAAGCCTGATGGGCCTGTCCTACGCGATCCGCATGAGCAAGGCGGAAGCGGGATATTTCGAGTATGTGGTACCGCCGCTGGAGGGCCTGTGGGATTTTGCCGCTCCCCCGGCGGCTTCCGCCGGAACGGGCTTTGACAAGCGCAGCCTCGTATGGACGATGCTCGTGCGCCAGCCGGCGTTCGTCACGCCGGAGGTGCTGGAAAAGGCCAAAGCGAAGCTCGCTAAAAAGAAGCCGGCGCTCGACCTCGCGCAGGTCCGGCTGGAACGGTATGCGGAAGGCCTGTGCGTGCAGGCGATGCACCTGGGTCCGTACGATGCCGAGCCCGCAACCATCAAAGCCATGGAGCGGTATCAGGAGCAGCGCGGCTTTAAGCTGGCCTTCTCCGGCACGCGCAGGCACCACGAAATCTACCTGACCGATCCCCGCAAATGCGCGCCGGAAGCAATGAAAACCATTCTCCGGCTGCCGATCAAAAAGCGCTGAAAACGGAGGTGCGCACCGATGCTCTCCCAAGCTGAACAGGAAGCCCTGATCGCCCCCTGCGGCATGAACTGCGCGCTGTGCGCGGCGTATCAGGCGCAGGCGCTGGATCTGAAGAAAAAGGGCATCCCGTGGAAATATTGCCCGGGCTGCATCCCGCGCGGCGAAAACTGCCTGCACATGCGCAAAAGCTGCGAAACGCTGGGCAGCGGCCGCCTGCGCTTCTGCTTTGAATGCGAGGCCTTCCCCTGCGCGCGCCTGAAGCGGCTGGACAGGCGCTACCGCACCCAATACGGCATGAGCATGATCGCCAACCTGCGCATGATCCAGGCCGAGGGTATGGCGGCGTTTCTGGACGCGCAGCGGAAAGCGTGGACCTGCGAACGGTGCGGCGAAGCCCTGCTCACCTGCCACCGGGGGCTGTGCCTTTCTTGCGATCTGGAGGCGCTCCGGAAAAACCGCAGACTGCGCGGGGAACGCATGAACGGAAATATAGAAAGGTAGAGGAGCAAGCGATGCGCTACGATCCGGATCTATCACAAATTCCGCTTCCGGCCTACCGGAATATGCTGCGCAGGCAGAACCTCCTGCCGTCCCGGCGGCTGCTGCTGGAGGATTTGGAGGAGAACTTTGCGAGGATGCAGGCGCTTTCTATCGCCACGGTCGCGGACCTGCGCAGGGCCCTGTCCTCACCCGCGAAGATCGCGGCCTTTGCTGCGAAAAGCGGCATTGCTGCGAAGTATCTGACCGTCCTGAGGCGGGAGACGGGGACGCTCCTCGTCAAGCCCGTGCCGCTTGCCGCATTTCCCGGCACGGATACGGCGCAGATCGATGCGCTGCGCGCGCGGGGCATCCGCACGTCCAGGGATTATTTCGAGGCCGAAACGGACCCGGGCAGCGAGCTTTATTGCCTGTGCGATCTGGCGCGGATTAACGGCGTCGGGCCGAACGCGGCCAGAATGCTCTGCGACGCGGGCTACCGCTCGCCCGCAGAGATCGCGGCCACGGACGCGGAAACCCTGCTCTCCCGCATCGCCGGCGCCAACGCCGCCCACCGGTTTTATCAGGGAACGCTGGGGTTGAAGGATATGCAGTTCTGCATCGATATGGCGGGATTGCTTACAAAGCTGTCCGCCGGGGCGTCCTGACAAAACCGCATTCCACCTGCTCTTTCTTCGGGGCTATAATGGTATCAACCGTTATAGCCTTTTTTGTGTGGAATTATTTCGGCATTGAACCTTTTTCTCCCGCCGCGCGACCTATAGAGCGATTCGGAAATCCCACGCATCACGCTTTGCAAAGCAACCCGCATCAAGGAGGATACCCCGTGGACGCCGCAACATTTCAAACCGAAGCGATGAAACATAAACGCCTGCTGTGGCGGGTGAGCTGGTCGATGCTGAACCGGCAGGAGGACTGCGATGACGCCATTCAGGAGGCGCTGGCGCGCGCGTGGAAGCAGCGGAACACGCTCCGAAACCCGCGCGCCTTCCGCCCGTGGCTCGTGCGCATCCTGACCAATACCTGCCATGATATGATCCGCAGGCAGATGAAACAAAAAGCCCTGCCGCTGGATGACGAAGCCGTTGCCATCGAACCGTTCACCGACCCCGTACCACTGCGCGAGGCCATTGACCGCCTCTCCCCGGAGCACCGCACGGTGATCATTCTCCATTATCTGGAGGGAGCCTCCGTGCGCGAAATCGCCGGCATGCTCGGCATCCCCTCCGGCACCGTGAAATCCCGCCTGCTGTACGCGCGCCAGAACCTGCGGGAGATGCTGCACGAATCCATTGACGACTGAACCAAAGGAGCGGCATATATGAAAAAAGAAGAATTCCGCAAACAACTCCACGCCGAAACGCCCGAACCGCCCGATCATTTCGAGCTCGCCATGCAGCGGGAGCTGAGCCGCATCAGCGCCGAAGCGCAGGCCGAAGCTCCTGTCCGGACACAGCCGGGCCGGATCCGGGGGGGCCTTCCCCGCAAGGCCATACTGATTGCGATGATCGTTGCCATGCTGGCGGGCGCGGTGGCGCTGGCCTCCACGCTGCTCAAGCAGAACGTGTTCGAGCTGATCCTGTGGGATTCGCCCGAGAACGCCGACAGCGTCATCCAATACGATCTGGCAAAGGAATCGTTTGACGAATGCGACGTGGAAATCAAGCAGGCGGCATACGACGGCGTATCGCTGTACATCGTGTACTCCATCCGCGAGCGCGGCGCCACCGAGACGCTGGGCGAATACGAGGAAGAAACCGGCCTGTACTACTACGGCGGGCAGACCTTTCCCGCCATGGAACGCGACCAGATCGGCTGGTGGACGGACCAGTTCTGGATCGACGGCCGGGATGTGGATATGCCAAGCATGTCCACCGGCATGATCGTCGGCAGCGACACCCCCGGCGAGCTGCTGTTCTACAACATGTACCGGCTTGACCAGGAGGACATCTATCTGGACGGCAAGAATGTGGAGATCGCCCTGCCGATCGGCAGGCAGCAGCCCCATGACACCCTGGTGATCGACCGATCCGGCGACAAGCCGGTTACTCTCAAGCCCGGCAAGGGACTGATCACCTTCCATCTGGATTGCTCCGTCCGCGACGGCATCACCATTACCCATCCGAACGTCGAAGCGGATCTGGGCACGCACACGGCCAAGGTCGCCGAGGTCACCTACTCGCCCATCCAGATGTATGCAACCATGAGCCTGCAGGTAAAGCAGGAAGCGCTGGATGCCTTTACCGCTCAGTACGGCGAAGGCTGGTACGACAGCGAGGGCAACCTGATGTGGCCCTACAGCGGCATGGATGTGTTCGGCGACTGGATCGCCACCCTGCAGCTGGTGGACGGAGACGGCGTTCCCGTGTTCGATCCCGCCGATCTTGCCGGCGTATACGGCCTGGGTGGGTACGGCGACAATGCCGCCTGGTTTACCTTTCCCTATCTGGAAACCTGGCCCGACGAAATGTACCTCGCGCCGATGGACGGCGATACCGCAGATTTTACCCAGGCCGTGCGCCTGAAATAGCCGGCGGCCGGAACGCCGCACGGGTGTTCCGGCGCACCCCCGAAGGAGGATCAATGATGAAACGTTTCCAGCATATTCTGGCCGCCGCTCTGGCGCTGGCGGTCACCGGCGCCGTACCCTGCTGCGCACTTGCGGAAGCTCCCGCGCTTTCCGTAAAGGACCTTCAAAATCTTTCCTGGCACGAAACCTATCAAACCGACCGCGGCGAAACCGTCGCCGTGGATATCGATCCCGTGGAAACGCCGGATGCGGACGCCTTTCCGGTGCTGAAAGTACGGGCGGCCGATCCCGTTTCGGAGGACGTGCTGGGCGAATACTACGCAAAGCATGATGAGGATTACCAAAACTACGCCCTGAACAACAACAGCGGCATATTCGACATCGGCATGAATATCTACGGCTTTTACCCGAAAGGAACGGAGGGCTTCCACTGCGATTTCCCGGTTCAGTTCTATGCCCCCGGCGCCATCGAATG
>Ga0209203_1002499_pt1 | contig 12178 bp, 10 predicted proteins | sample AD_UKC109_MetaG_FD_184423 | JGI IMG/M metagenome (GOLD analysis project Ga0209203, IMG submission 184423) | Active sludge microbial communities of municipal wastewater-treating anaerobic digesters from Hong Kong - AD_UKC109_MetaG (SPAdes)... | ecosystem: Engineered > Bioreactor > Anaerobic >...
CAAGCCCCTTTTGTCTCCTTGATGAAGTGGATGCACCTCTTGATGAAGCCAATATTGATCGGTTCAATAACTTATTGAGGGAAATCCAAAAAACTTCTCAAATAATTATGGTTACACACAATCGAAGAACCATGGAGATAGCTGATCGCCTTTATGGGTTTACAATGGAAAAGGCAGGTGTGTCAAATGTTGTATCGGTAGATATCTTCGGCATGAAAAACCAGGCCCTTGAAGATACATCCAGTCAATTAACCAGGCATTAGTGTTGGCGATAAAATTGCCTTGTGATTTTTTTCAATTAAAAGGACACTATTGCCTTTATTTAATTTAGCCATAGTTGTGTATATTATTATTCCGGCAATAATTTGTGTTAATGTTGTCATTCCGGTCCCGAATCAAGTTCGGGGTAAACTCCAGCCTGTCCCGGATTCCTGTTCGGGGCCGTAATCCATAATGAATTCGATTAGATGCAGGATCAAATTCGGCATGACGATTGATGTTTTTAATCGCCGGAGTAATAAAGCAATTTAACTTAAAGGATTGTAATTTATATGATTAAAATTTTCCGTAAAGAAAACAAAAATAATGGTATTTTTCAAAGGCTCAAACAGGGACTTTCCAAGACGAGATCAGGGCTTACCGGGAGGCTTGATCAATTGTTTCTGGGTAAAAAAGAGATTTCGGGTGATTTGCTTGAGCAGGTCGAGGAGATTCTCTTCACTTCGGATATTGGTGTTGCCACGACCCAGGAATTGATTGACTTGCTTCAGGAGAAGGTTGCCAGAAAAGAATTGACAGATCCTGACAGGCTTAAGGCGGTATTAAGGGATAATATGCTTTCATTCCTTCAAATTGATTCTTCTGCGAATTCATCGCTATTGAATGCTAATCCTCTTGTAATAATGGTTGTTGGCGTTAATGGGGTTGGTAAGACCACCTCCATTGGCAAAATTGCCAACAGATATAAAATGGACGGAAAAAGCGTAATGCTGGTGGCAGGTGATACATTCAGGGCAGCGGCTGTTGAACAGCTCGTTATATGGGGAGAAAGGGTTGGAGCGGATGTCATAAGGCAGACTACGGGTTCTGATCCTTCGGCAGTAGTTTTTGATGCATTGACTGCAGCAGTTTCAAGAAAGTCTGATGTAGTTATAATAGATACGGCCGGAAGGCTTCACACTAAGGCAAATCTTATGCAGGAATTACAAAAGATTCATCGTGTAATCGGGCAGAAGATTCCCGGTGCACCACATGAAATATGGCTGGTTCTTGATGCCACAACCGGGCAAAACAGCATTTCCCAGGCCGAAATATTCAACAATACTCTTGGGGTCACAGGAATTATATTAACCAAACTTGACGGCACTGCAAAAGGTGGAATTGTAGTGGGTATTTCACATCAACTGGGAATACCTATCAGGTTTATAGGTATTGGAGAGAAGGCCGATGATCTGAGGCCGTTTGACTCCTTTGAATTTGTGAAGGCCATTTTTGACTGACAAGCACTAGTGCCTTGGCACTTGTGGCAAGATTTTTTAAACAGTGGTTGTGGCCATACCTCCCATGATCCGTGAAATATGATAAAGGCGCCGTTTAAAGGTTTTGTAGCGGCAACAACTTTTTTGGCTGAGCTATCTCCTTGTTATTAAGTATTTTTTAACAACTGTAGAGGGTCAGCGAGAGCTTTTTGGGAATCTAAAAATGAAGCATTCGTAAAAGGGCGTATTTGCCCTTATCTGTCATTCCTGCGGAAGCAGGAATTCAGTAATTTTGACAATTATGAACTCCTGCTTTCACGGGAGTGACGTGATTTTGACTTTTTACGAAACCATCAAAAATAGCTAATAGATTTCTTCTCAAATTCCTTTACTCGCCCTAATATCTTATCAGGGAAGGTAAGAAAGTAGCTATCTGAGGGAAGAACATGATCAGGATCGTCAGGATGATCAACGCACCCAGAAAAGGTAAAATCCCCTTGAAGATGACTTCAAGGGGTATGTCTTGAGCAATCCCTTTGATGACGAACACATTGACACCCACCGGAGGTGTGATAACACCCATCTCGGCGACCAGCACAATGACGACGCCGAACCAGATGGGATCGAATCCCAGCCTTATGACCACGGGGAAGAATATGGGTACGGTAACAACCACCAGGGCCATAGAGTCCATAAAGAAGCCGCCGATGAAATAGATAAAAATCATGACCCCCATAACGGCCAGGGGCGGGATAGGGAGGCCCGCGATCCAGTCTGCAAGGATGAAGGGGATCGTGGATACGGCCAGGAAGTGACCGAAGATGGTGGCCCCTGTGATGATGAACATGACCATGCAGGCGGTACTGAGACCATCTTTGCCGGTATCCAGGAATATCTTCCAGGTCAGTTTCCGTCGAATCAGGCCGATGACCAACGCTCCGCCAGCGCCGATGGCTCCTGCTTGGGTGGGGCTGAACCAACCGAGAAACAGTCCACCGATTGTCAGCATAAAGAGGATGGTGGCTTCTATGATGCCGCCGAAAGCCTTGATTTTTTGAGCCCAGGTCGTCGGGCTGCCGGGAGGCCCGAGTTGGGGGTTACGAATACATAGGATCGCAACAGTCAAGACGAAGAAGAGGCTCAGGAGCAGTCCCGGAATGACGCCGGCCACGAACAGCTTTCCGATGGATTCCTCCGTGAGGATCCCGTAGACGATGAGGATCGTGCTAGGAGGGATGAGGATGCCAAGTGTACCGGATGCTGCGACGGTTCCCGTGGAAAGTGTGTTGTCGTACCCGTATTTTCTCATTTCCGGAAGGGCTATTTGTCCCATGGTTGCTGCCGTTGCGGCCGTAGAGCCGCAGATTGCGGCAAAACCTGCACAGGCAAGTACAGTGGCGACGGTAAGACCGCCGCGCAATGACCCGACCCAGGTATAGGTGGCAGAAAAGAGCCTATGGCTGATTCCCGAGGCAAAGGCGAAGGATCCCATGAGGATAAACATGGGGATCACCGAGAGGGGATAGGACGAAAACGTCTCAAAGATGTCCTGAGCAAGAAGGCTAAGTGCCGGGCCGGGATCCGCCAGGTACGCGAAACCTGCAAACCCGACTAAAGCCATGGCAAAAGCAACCGGCATTTTTAGTAGAAATAGAAAAAGGAGTAGACCGATACCGATAAGACCTGTAGTTACTGGGCTCATTTTTTAAATCCCCTCTTCATTGAGATAAAAAAATCGGATAAAAGGAGCAGACACAGGGGAACAATCGCAAATGCTGTGCCGTAAGCAAAGGGATATAGCGGCATACGAATGGTTGCGCTCACTTCCCCACCTGTTTGAAAGGAATAGCCGTACACAACAAGCCGCCAGACTACAAGGACGAAAAAGATGAATCCCAGCAACTGGACGAAGGCGTTCACAAAGGCTTGGGCACGCCTCGGAAGTATGGCGACAAAGAATTCCACCTGAACATGTCTTCCAATAATGTAGGGTGCAGCGCCGCCGAAAGAGATGGCCACCAGCTGGGCGAATATTACGATGTCAAGGGCTCCAAAAACAGGGGCCTGAAAGATCTTGGCACCGATCACATCCACACATGTGAGCACCATCATTATGAGAATTCCGACTAGCCCCACCCAAGCGAGCCAGCCGCTAATTTTTTGATTAAATTTTTTGAATTTTTCGAGCACTGTCATCTCCCCTGATTTTTTCAACAGTTTCCTCAGGCCTGTTGCCTTCTGTCTCCGGGGCACCCTTTAATTTTTTTGTGTCGTGGCCCGTGGCCCGGATATCCTACGTAAATCGAACAGCCTGACGTTTTTTATTTTCCGGGTCTTTTGACCGACCCCTGTAAGAGCCCGGCCAAGAGACCCGTGTTTTCCAGCAGGGATTCACCCGCCAACGGGGAGATCCCTGCTAATATCAGGGCCTGATCTCCGGGGGCCCGGTAGGGGACTTGATATAGAGTTGGATCTGTTTATTGGTCCAGTAGTCGATCCGATCTCTCAGGAACTGGATCCATCCTCTGACCTCTGACTCGGGATAGCCGGTTTTGACCATGCTCGCTACATAGTTTTCAATGACGGGAGCTGTGGCACTTTTCCATTTTTCCATCTCTTCAGGGGACAATTCAATAAATTCAACACCATTCTTCTGGGCGAACTCCTTTCCAACAAAATCGATGGAATTCCACATCAGGGCGGTTCTCTCCGAGAATTCCCCGCAGAGCTGATCAAAGGTCTCTTTAAGGTCCGGGGGCAGTTTGTTGTAACTGTTCTTGTTAATGGCCGTGTAGAAGGTGTAGAGGTTACCCACCTGCCAGCTCACCGTGACATATTTTGCGACCTCGGCAAAGCGGAAGGTCTTGAGGGTCTCATAGGGGATGTTTACACCATCTATAACGCCTTTGGAGATGGCGTCGTAGACCTCCATGACGGGCGTGGGTGCCGGGGATCCACCCAATGCAGAAACAGTTTCCCCAACTCGACCTGGCGCCCTGATGATGAGCCCCTTCATATCCTCGAGATTTCTGACGGGCTTCTTGGTGATCATTACGTTTGGGTTGCTGGTGTGCATCCACATGATATGCACTTTGTCCCATTCCTTTGGCTGGAACTTGTTATAGAAGTCATTGACCACATGAGCGGCCACCCAGGCGCTGGGATAACCGAGGGGCAGGTCATTGGACTCGGTGACCGGCATCCGTCCGGGTGTGTATTCCACGTGAGAAAAACCAATATCCGCGATACCGACGGTGATGCCGTTGTAAATACCCGGAGCCTTGAGCAGGGACCCACCAGCGAAGTATTGGATCTTTATACGGCCATTGGTGCGTTTTTCCAATTCGGCGGCAAACTCTTCGCAGATTTTGGATTGTTGCGATGGCGGAGGAAAATAATTGGCCATCTTGAATGTAAAAACTTTGGGCTCAGCCTGTGCATTATTAAAAGGTGAAAGAGTTATCATGAACATGACACAAATGATTCCAGCCATTACCATAAGACCTTTTTTAATCATCTTTAATTCCTCCTTTTGAATGTCCTGATCACAAGTTAAGTTCTTTCATTTGACTAGCTGTTGATTTAATCCTCCTTTCTTGGACACTGAACCTCAAAGTGTTGGTTATTACAACGCAGTCTCTCCCCGTTACTCTGAGGCGGGGTGTTTCATTGAGGGGGTATGGTTGAGTTGTTTATTAGAAATCCAACAGGAGGGCACAAGGCCCTTGCACCGTTTCAAAAAATCAGTCCTGTTTTATATTTTGAGGTATCCTAAATCCGCTGAGATCTCTTCACACGTTTTTTTTAGTAAATCAATAAACCTGCTGAAATTTATTTTAAGGTTGCTCTGGCTTGCGGGCAAGGCGATGCCCAGGGCTGCAATGACTTGATGTGAGTAATTTCTGATAGGAGCTGCAATGCCGATGACGCCTTTATGGGCCTCTTCTTTCTCGAGGACGTAGCCATTGTTGCGAATTTCTTTCAGCCGGAGACTGAAAGCTTCCTTGTCAGTAATGGAGAAGGGAGTATGGGCCTCCAGGGGAGTATTCTTGAATACTCTGTGCAAATCTTTCTCTTCCAGAAAAGCTATGAGAACCATTCCAAGCATGCCGAAATGAAGAGGCCTTCGCCAGCCGATGTCGGATGAAATGCGGATCATCCCTTGTCCTTCCCGTTTATCCAGGTAAACCAATTGATCTTCCAACATGATCCCCAGTAATACCGTGGCACCTGTTACGTTATGAAGCCTGTCCATGTAGTAGGCTGCTGTTTTGCGCAGATCAAAGGAGGAAAAGACAATTCCGCCCAGTTCAAACAAGCGAATTCCCAATTGGTATCTATTGGTAAATCTGTCCTGCTGGAGGAATTTGCGCGCAGTGAGGTTGGAAAGAAAGCGTTTCGCCGTTGTTTTGTTGAGGCCGGTTTTGAAAACGACCTCTGAGAGACTCATATCACTGTGCTGAAAGGTGAAACAATCAAGAATATCAAGAGCCCTGTCCAGGGCCTGAACGCGGTACACACGTTTTTGCTGATTAATTGTTTCACTATGTGACATCATATAAGTGAATAGAAACCCAATAAAAGGCTCTTCCCCGTGTCAGTAAAAAAACCATAATAGCAAAAATCGATGTAACAACTCAATAATTAACGGCATACGAGACAGCGCAGGGGTCTCATTTTTTACGATAGAACTCCCGGTTTTTGTCCTCTAATGCCAACTCGGTTAATCCTCTTTTCCCGAATTTGTTGATTTTCACGCCACCCGATAACCTTGGAAAGTCCTCCATAATGCAGAGTTCATCGGGCAGTTTAAAGGGCGCCACCTTTCCCGTGAGGAACTCCCGAATTTCGGTCAGATTTACCTCCTGTCCGGCTTTTGGAATCACACAGGCACAGATACATTCTCCCAGAACAGGATTCGGTGTCGCCACCACACAGACTTGTTCCACACTCGGATGTCCACTGATCAGGGATTCGAGGCCGTGGGGGTAGATCTTGAACCCTCCCCGGTTGATGAGATCCTTGGTTCGGCCGTAGATCTTGAAGAATCCGTTCGTCTCTCTCGATACGAGGTCCCCCATGAAAAGCCATCCGTCAACAATCTGCTTTCGCGTTTCTTCCTCGTTTTTCCAGTAGCCCTTGAGCACGGGCCACCCGGTCAGGGTAAGTTCACCGATTTCTCCGTCAGGCACCTCCTCTCGGGTTCCAGTATCCACGACACGGACCTTGATCCCTTCAGCGGGCACTCCGATGTGCTGCTCTCGGATGTCCAGAGGGGTCGGATAGGGGCATCGAATCCCGAGGCCCGGTCCGACCTCGGAGGCCCCCCAGAAGGAGGTGAGGTAAATTCCCATCTCCTTTTCCACCCTTAAGATCAAGCCTTCAGGGGCGGGTTGTCCGGCGATAAGACCGGCTCTGACGGAACTCAGGTCGTAGTCTTGTCTCTTTGGATTATTAAGTTCGAGGATGTAATGCGCAGGAGCGGCCAGCTGCAACGTGATTTTCTCCTTTTCAATGATCTGGAAGGCCTTTTCCGGACTGAATTGGTCAATGAGAACCAGTCGGGAATGCAGAAGAAAAGGTTGGATCAGGATAGCACCACAGCCGTAAGAATGACTCATGGGCAGGAAACCGATGAAGACGTCATCTGAATTGGCGTTGACGGGCACGGAGTACTCCCAACCTGCCCTGACGGACTGATAGTGAGTGATCATTGCCCCCTTTGGATTTCCCGTTGTCCCAGATGTGTAGATCAGCAGGGCAAGATCATTTTCAGGATCGATGTCGGGTGCGGGAAAGGTTTTCCCAGATCCCTTTTCTAAGAGGTCGTGAAAGGAGTAGACCCCATCGCCCGATCCGTTGCCGACGACAAAGATGGATTCGAGCCCCGGCAACTCCTCTTTCATTGCCAGCAGCGATTCCAGGTAATTAAAACCGCCCCAATCCCTGAAGATGAAAACTCCTTTGGCCTCTGAATTATTGAGAATAAAGCGGGACTCCGCCGTCCGGTAATTGGGGCTAATCCAGGCCACGACTACCCCGAGCTTCTGCAGGGCATAAAAGGCCGCGATGAACTCCAGAGAATTTTTCATGTAAATAGCGACCCGGTCTCCCTTCCTGAATCCCAACTCAAACAGGCTCGCTGCGAGTGCGTCGGCCATATCGTTGAGCTGCCGGTATGTCTTTCTCTGATTGCCATCAACAAGGGCGATCTTATTCGGTACTGATTTGGCCCCATATTCCAGGACCCCACCTATGGATACGCCATCATAAAGCGCCATGAGAAAACCTCCTGATTATGCTTGATGATTGTGAAGACAATAAAGAAATAAGGACAACAAGGTCATATATTCATCTACAACAGCAGCCTCCGGCTAAAGGTTTAAGCCGTAAATTTCATATCGTGAACTACTATTTTATTTCTCTTTATAAGCCATAATATGTTGTAATGACATTTGTCAAGCAAAACTTATAAAGAATTTCGAATTTCAATGGGAGTAACTGCAACTTCTTCATGATCTACTAAAAGGGCACGCGGAAAAATCGTTACAGAACTTTTCTCTTGACAAAGTAAAATAATTGGGTTTATATAGAGACCATTAGGTTTCCATGTAGATAATCAGATGGGGCTTTGAATTGATGGATAAAAAATTAACCCAAGGGGCAACATGTCATTAAATTATAAGCGGGTGCCGGCCATTGACAAATGCTTTTTAATTTTAGCGCTGATGGCGGAAGCGAAACGTCCCTTTGGATACAATGAAATCGTCAGGAATCTGGGTCTGAATAAAAGTACGGTCTTCAACATCCTGCATACGTTGAACGATCTCGGTGTACTTGAGAAAGGACGGGATGGTCTCTTTCGAATGGGACCACGTCTGTTTGTCCTTGGCAATGCTGCTGCCGCTGGGTCGGAGCTGATCCAGACGGTGCATCCATATCTCGAAACCATCAACCGTGAATTTAAGTTGTCCACTTTTTTCGGGATTCTTTCAGATCAAGAGGTCATTATCCTTGATAAGGCGGATCGGGCGTACAGGATCAAGATATCATCGGAGATTGGCATGAGAATACCTGTTTTTGCCGGAGTTGCCGGTAAGGCCCTGCTTTCACAACTGCCTGAAACAGAAATCGATAAAATCCTGTCGCAAAATACGCCCAAACGATATACGCCAAGGACCATCATAGATAAGGCAGTCTATAAAGAAGAGATTCTGAGAGTCAAAAAAACCGGCATTGCCTACGACAGGGAAGAATACATCGAAGGACTTATCGCCGTAGCAGTTCCGATCCAGACCCACAGGGAGGATTTACAGGCCTCTCTATGGACGGTGGGGCTCAAGCAAGAGTTTCGGGAAGATGGCATGATGCGAATAGCAAAATTTCTTTCAACTGTTGTAGAGGAAATCAATTACCGGTTTTCCATGTCCGCAGGACTTTTCGGCCCGAAAAATGAAATGCTGAATGCTTAAAGGCAAAAATCCGGTTAGTTTCGCTGGACAGGGAGTAAGTGATTAGAGGAGGTTATGGCATGTATTTTAGGATTTACTGTAGCGTAAAGGAGATTGAAGCCCCGGATATAGAAACTGCCGAGCAAATTCTTAAGGATTCGCTGAAAGATTTTATTTGGTTGCTTCCAGTCACAGAGACTCCTGTAGCGCCTCCGGCAAGAGAACCTAAGAAAATTGAAGTAAAGGAAAAGAAAGGCGGGCATGGTTCAATGACCATGCGCCATTAGAAAGTGCCTTGGAAGCGCGTGAAGTATGAAAAACCTGCGCAGCCAGATATCAGGCTGCGAAGAGACCTAGAGGGGTAAAAAAATGAGGTACGCTGAAACAGGCTTCCAATTAGAAGTTGATTTGTCAAAGGGAAGCATTGAAAAGGTAGAGACCGATCCGAGAGATACCGCACTGTTTCTCGGGGGGAATGGTATGAATGCGAAGCTGCTGTATGACCGGGTTCCTCCGGAAACCGATCCATGGTCTCCTGACAACCTGCTCATATTCGGTAATGGTCTTTTAAACGGTACATACGTCCCCGGTGCAAACCGTGTATCGGTCGATACGATCGCCCCATTGAACGGATTGATGGGACACTCCCTGATGGGCGGGTTTTTCGGGGCGGAGATGAAAATGGCCGGTTATGACCGAATCGTCATTCGGGGCGAGGCGCCCGACCTGGTCTATCTGGCCATACACGACGACAAGGTCGAAGTCCGGGATGCCAAGCATCTCCGCGGAAAGGGCATGTATGACACTCAGCGCATGATCCAAGAGGAGTTGAATGACAAAAGGGCCTGGGTGGCTGCCATCGGTCCGGCCGGTGAGAATAGGGTCATTATGTCTTCGATCGATTGCGGCAACTCGAGCGCCGCTCGAACAGTCGGGCCGGTCATGGGGGCCAAAAACCTGAAAGCGATCGCCATCCGGGGTACAAAAGACGTCTATATCGCCAACCCCGCTAAAGCCTGGGAGATGTGCTCTCGCCTGAGGAAACGACTTGATGAGAACCCGAATGTCGGGGACTGGATGGCGGTCGATGAGGATGACAGCTTCCATCACAACAATTTCTCCTGGGGCAATGCCCGAGTGCGACGAAAAACCTTCTGGAGTGCTACTCTCGAAGAGAGGTGGCGGAATCTGAAGTACGACCACATGAGCCGCCAGACGGGATGCTGGAACTGCCCCAAGGCATGCCACAATGTCATCCACTGGCCCGGCCGGAAAAGATTCTCCTACAAGTGCTATGGAAAAGACACCTATCATATGGCCTCTTTCCAGGAACTGGACTTTACCTACGAGATACTCGGTATTTCCCAGAATCTGGGGCTTGACTCCTATTCCACGCCGCAAGTGATTGCGTTTGGACTTGAGCTTCTGCATGCCGGTATCCTGACGGAAAAGGATTTTCCGGGGATGCCCAAAGACGTTAGGGCAAGGTTCTACTACCTTCTTGACAAAATCGCCCATAGGGAGGGAATTGGAGATATTCTTGCTCATGGAATTTCCGGGGCGGCTGCTATCATCGGGAACGGCGCCGAGCAATTTGATCACAATACAGTTAAAAAATTCGAACAGTTACCCATCAAGCTGGGTAAACTCAACCCTGCCTATTTCCTTATGATAGCCACCGGTGAAGACATGGCTATCACCCAGATCGAAGGCTCCTTCCCGCAGGACCCGATCACTGATCCGGAGATGAAGGAAGAATTTATCGCCAAATGGACCGCGGTCCCGGATGAGAAGTTCGTAGAGTGGTTCCGGCAGTGGGAAAAGCGCGATCAGTTGCCCGACGACGCCATGTGCGCCATTACTGATTGGAATGAGTGCATGCACTATCTGGATGATTCATTGGGGTTTTGCGGATTTGTGTCCTCATTCAGAGGCCAGTTTGGCGGCACCACCGGATATGACATATGGATTATGCCCGAGGTCATCACGCACGTCGCGGGGATCGAGTTTGACAAAGACAGACTGTGGGAATGCTTCGAGAGGAACCGGACCTTGGTCAGGGCACTCAATAACAGAGCGGGCTTGAAAAGATCTATGGAGAGGCCACCGGAGGACCACTGGGCGGTCAGGAATGAGGAGTACGAGCAGGAATTACTGACCAAATATTATGACTTTAAAGGTTGGACCTTTGATGGGATTCCCACCAAAGAGACCCTGGAGAAATTGAGCCTGGGCTACGTAGCGGAAGACCTCATTAAGAGGGGCGTTCTGACCGGGAATGAAGTCACTGCCCTCAAGGACGCCAGGGCCAGGAAAGAGAAGGAATAAAGAAGGGGGCGTGGTCGTGGACAAGAACACAAAAAAGACAAAAATAGTCAAAGACATCAAGGTGGAAACCAAGAAGTGCGTGGGATGCAGGGCGTGTGAGATAGCATGCTCCGCATTCCACGCCGTACCGAGGTACAGCTCGGTGAATACTACACGCTCCAGGATCATGGTGGTCATGGATGAAGTAAGAGATATCTTTGTGCCCATACGAGCCGGTGACTATACCCCGGCGGAATGTAACGGGAGGAACAAGTACGTGATTGACGGCATTGAGTACGATGAATGTACCTTCTGCCCGGCTTCATGCCCGTCGAGGGATGCGTTCAAAGAACCGGATTCAGGTCTCCCGCTCAAATGCGACATGTGTGAAAGTGACCCGCCCTTGGAACAGCCTATGTGCGTAGATGCATGCACGTTTGGTGCTTTAACGTACGAAGAAAGGGAAGTGGAGGTTTTCGAAGAAGAAGAACAAGAGAAGCTGGAGGATCTGGAGATCGTATTCGAATCACTCATAAAGAAATATGGAAAGAAAAAGGTAAGGAGCACCTTTTCACGATTAACAAAAGGCTAAAACATCAAGGTGAAAAACGGGAATAAAAAAGGCAATGGAAACTGTAGCCCCATACAAAGAGATTATAGATGTCATAAAGACGAGCGGAGGAGAGGCCTTTAAGTTATGCTTTCAATGCGGATTATGCGATACAGTTTGTCCGTGGAACAAGGTTAGGGATTTCAGCATGCGGAAGCTGGTCCGTGAGGCCACGTTTGGACTGACAGATATAGAAAGTGAAGAGATGTGGCTTTGTACTTCCTGTGGAAGATGCCCCCAGCACTGTCCCAGAGACGTAAAACAGATAGAGTCCGGGATGGCCTTACGCAGGCTTGCCACGGAATATGGGGTTTTTCATGCTTCTGCCAAGC
>Ga0209203_1002507_pt1 | contig 12139 bp, 11 predicted proteins | sample AD_UKC109_MetaG_FD_184423 | JGI IMG/M metagenome (GOLD analysis project Ga0209203, IMG submission 184423) | Active sludge microbial communities of municipal wastewater-treating anaerobic digesters from Hong Kong - AD_UKC109_MetaG (SPAdes)... | ecosystem: Engineered > Bioreactor > Anaerobic >...
TGTTTCTTCCATCAAAGTCAATATCCGTATTGATTCCCATGATATCAAGCACCGTAGGCATAAGGTCTTTAAGCTGACACGAATCGGCTATACGCATTGAACTTGTTTTTCCAGGCAATTTGAATGCGAAGGGCACTTTCAGGGTGCATTCATATAATCCATGATGGTCAAACCAGCACTCATGGTCATATAGTGTTTCACCATGATCTGACACAAACACCACCAATGTGTTTTCAGCCAATCCAAGGTCCTCAAGTTTCCTGAGCATGACCCCGATGCATACATCCATGTATGCCACAGCTGCGTCGTATTGGGCGATTATATAATCCTTGTCCGTGCATCCTGCCGGAAACCAGCTGTAGAAGTAGTCGCAGAAAGGCTTGAAGTTATAAACCGCCTCAAGGGATTTGTTGTTTTCATCAAACTCATTTCCCTGATAGAAAATCCTATGGAAAGGTTCCGGGGGAAGATAAGGTGAATGCGGATCCATGTGACGCATGAAAAGGAAGAAAGGTTCATCCTTTGCCGCCAGGCTTTCAAGTTCCGGAACGGCTGCAGCATTCATCGCCTCTGCCTTATGGGCACGTCCGTCATCAGCTGCTCCCCAGGCTTCATAATTCAGATATTTGTCAAAACCCCTGGATGCCGGATTGCCTGTGAATCCGATGCATGTACTGTTGTATCCCTCATCATGCAGGACCTCTGCCAGGGTTTTTACTCCAGGCGCAATATCCCCTTTATGTCTGAGGGCAACCACATTTGTTCCAAAACAATCCATTCCGGTAAGCATTGATGAATAACCAGGTGTGGTAGGTATGCTAGGGCTGATGCATTTTTCAAATACTACACCGCCATCGGCAAGATATCTGTCGATGTGGGGAGTTGTCAGCCGGGAATAGCCATACAGGCTCATATGGTCGGACAACAGACTGTCAATTCCGAAAAACAATAGATTGGGTTTCTTCATAAGGATTCTCCTTCTTTATTCAACGAGCGCCAAGTCTCTTGAGACATGCATTCATGTATCCATAGCTTTCAGCAGCCACTGTCACAGCTTCATTCATGCTGAGTTCCCTGCCTATTACTTCCAGACACACAGGTCCTGAGTAATTGTTTTCAACCATGGCCTTGAAATATCCAAACAGGTTTATGTCTCCCCTTCCGCAGGCCTGCATCAATGGGTCCCCCGGATTTGGCTGCCTGCCCTTGCAGTCCCTGATATGGATGTGACGGGTATATTCAATGACTTTAGGCAGTGCTTCCTCAGGTTCTTCACCACTTCTGTATATATGGCTTGGATCCATGTCAACCCCGAACCCGGTGCTGTCGATATCTTTCACAGCCCGAAGAGTAGTTTCAGTATTATGTATTGCTGCACCTACATGCGCCTTGAAGCACAATGTCACACCATATTGTGATGCCCTTTTAGCAAGTGCAGTCAGAATTTTAACGCTTTCCAGAAAGGTTTCCTCATCGCCCGTCTTACCGCCTGGGCCAACGTTGACAACCGGTATTTTCAATTCCGCTGCAGCTTCAAAGGCAGCCTCCATACGAATAAGGTCATGGGATGCTGCTTCCATTGAAAGGAACTTCAGCCCCGTTTCTTCCATAACGTCCAGAATTTCATTTTTTTGTTCCTTGTAGTTCATTGGATCAAGATGCTCACACATGCCCTTGATGGCGGAGATTTCCAATCCATCATAACCGGCCATGGCAATTGCCTTAGCGGCTTCCCTGAATGAAAAAGCCTTGAACAGAACCGTGTTTACCCCCAGTAGAATCATGAATTCCCTCCTTTGAAGATACTTCATATATTCATTTCAATGATAAGTATAGCACAGAGCGCAAATTATTCTTTATAAAGTAAAGGAATATGTACCAGATGGTACATGTATTGAAAAACAGGTGTCATAATATGAAAAATAAGGCTGTTCAGGCAATGTGTTTGTTATCAGCGTTGATTTATTAATTCTACTATCACAATGAATAATTTCCTTTTTCACATTGCCTGAACTTATAATTTCAGTTCCAGTTCCATACCACCGCTATATACTGACTTTGGTTTGAACCCGGCACTCATATATACTTTTTTCGCTGCTATATTCTTACGGTTCACACCGATTGTAAGAGATGTTGCTCCCTCTTCCTTTAACTTCTCTACTGCCCATTTGACCATCAGTTTACCGTAGCCCTTGTTCTGGAATTTTTTATCAATTATGACAATACTGATGTGATAATGGCCTTTCTTCTTGTCAATATCCAGAACCAGCAGACCGACAACTATATCGCCCTCCATCTGAACGAAAATCTGCTGGGTTTTATAGAAAAGCCCCAAAGCCACCGAAGCTTTTGCATCAAGTACAAACTGGTTCTGTTCAGGCTTTACTGAGATATCAAGTGTATTCCAGAAGTTCTTTTTACTGAGTTTTACCATTTTGGTATTCTCTGGATAAGTCATAACTGAAGTTATGACATTTCTGAATTCTTTTCGGTAATAACTCCAGTTATTATCAGTAAACTTATACAGCTGCTGTTCATTGGAAACACAGGAATATGCAATCATCTTGTCAAAATCCAAATAAAATGTAACACTGTATCCTAAAAATTCAATGCCTGTATTATGGTATCCTCCTGCAGTATCATACAAAATGCAGTTCCCGTTTCTGTTTTTCTTCAATGCAGTCTTCCACACAGTTTCGGATAAGAAGCGTTTTTCAAGAAGGGCAATCATCAGCTTTTCAAGATCCCTGTTCTTAACTGAAAAAACACCTTCGACGGTAAAATCAACCGGCACACTGACATGCTCTGTCATATTATGCGCCACAAATGACAATGAATCTGTGATTGTTCCGTATTCAACGGAATCCATGCCCAATACATCAAAGACATTCTTCTTCAGGTAATCAAATGTATTAAAGCCGGTCACCCGTCTCAATATCTCATTTATGATGATGCTATCTGTTGATGAATACCTGGTATCTTTACCGGGTTCAAAATTAAGCTCTTTATCATTTATTATACCAAGGACTGTAATGAAATCCCTGTTCTCATATCCGACTATATGTTCTTTTCTGACTCGGTCATGCTCCGGCAAGCCCTTAAGTTCATCACTGTTCTCAAACTGAACCATCAGATGGTTGTGATAATAATCGAACAAGCCTGATTCGTTTTTCAGCAAGTTTCTGATTGTGATTTTTTCTCCGTGTTTAAGTTCAGGGATATATTTTGCAATTTTATCACTTAACTTTATGTTTTCCCCGGATACTTCCATCAGAATGGACAGTTTGGCAAAAAACATATTCTGTGCATCCAGCAGATATCTTGTATTTTCATTTGTTTTTTTACCTATATCCCTGTTTTCAAACCCATAGAATTCACTGAACAGCTTTTCACCTTCACCATATAATGTGAAAAAGCCTGAGTAACTCCATCTGTCGGCAACTTCCTGTATCAAACTCTTAATATTTGTTTTATCAAATTTCATGTTAACCTCAATGTTTTAAAACTATGGCCTGTGTCAATTATTGTTCGCAACTTTGGTCTCCGATTCCATGATCAAGCCGCCTCTTTCATAAATTCTTCCACATTCTCAGGATTCATGTAAGCTCTGGATACAGACCAGTCTTCCGTGTACTCCATCAAATATGTTGTTATCAATCGTAGGTATGAATCAGGATTCGGGAATATCCCAACAACCTTGCTCCGCCTCCTGATTTCCCGGTTCAATCTCTCAAGCATGTTGGTTGAGGATATCTTCCTGAAGTCCAGTTTCTCAAATGCATAGTATGCAAGGGAATCCTCCAAACCGTTTTCAAGGACTGCTATCGCCTCAGGAAACCTTCTCTGATATTTCTCAATCAACTCATCTGCACGTTTCCGTGCTGCGTCGGCCGAGGAAGCTGTCCATATATCCTTGAGCATTTCTGCAAATGCTTTCTTTTCCTTGTGAGTCACATGAACTATTATGTTCCTCATGAAGTGAACTTTGCACCTTTGCCAGGATGCCCCGGGAAAGCTTTCCCGAATTGCTGAAACCAATCCTGCATTGGCATCTGATATGACCAGTTTTGGGCCTTTCATTCCTCTCAGCTTCAGTTTCTGGAACATCTGCTTGTAGCTCTCTTTGCTTTCCTCAAGCATGGGATCTATTGCCAGGACTTCGCGGCGTCCTTCCTTATTAAGCCCTATGACAAGCTGTATTGCCATGCTTACAACCCTTCCGTCAACCCGGACTTTCTCATAAAGAGCATCTACCCACAGTATGGGATATTGAGTGCTGTCCAACGGACGTGTCCTGAACTCATGCACCTGCTCATTCAGCCCTTTGGTCATTTCACTCACCTGACCTTTTGAAAGACTTTCTATACCAAGGCTCTTTGCAAGTCGTTCCATTTTCCTTGTAGACACTCCCTGTACAAATGCTTCCCTGACTACCTGGATGAGGGCTGCTTCACTCCTCTTTTCTCTGTGACAAAGAAAGGTATGTAGCCCCCTTTCCTGACTTTGGGGATCATCAGATACATTGTCCCCATCCGGGTGTCAAAACGTCTTACACGGTATCCTGAACGATGTCCGGTGCGTTCTGAGCTCTGTTCGTTTTTCTCGGCTCCGACCTTGTTGTTGACTTCGACTTCCATCATCTTCTTGCAAAGCCATTCCAACATGGTCAGCATGGGGTCCGGTTCAATCATGAATTGCCATACCAATTCATTCAGGTCTGTGGTAATCTGTTCTTGTGCCATCTTAAAGTCTCCTTTAGTTTAATGTATTTCTTGCAAAATCCATTTTATCGGAGACCCGATGGCATTTCTATGCCTTATTTAAAGTTGCGAACATTATTGTACTCTATCGCCCTCAACCATTAAGCACTATCCATGAATGTTATGTTTGTTGCATATTTTCATGGTTTTTACTTATAATACTAATATTTTATATGGTTTAGGAAAATTTGTTATCATGCATCATATCTTTCACTCCAAAACAGACAGCCATAATTCTTCTGATTCAATAACTAAATCTGCAACCAGTTTTAAAAATGAACCATAATTCATGGATGTATGAGCTATATCCAATGCGTCATAATAAGATGCACGCTGTTCGCTCTTAATTATTATTGGGGTATAACCGTTTCTCATTAATTCAAAATTCATAAGCAGCCTTGCCGTTCTGCCGTTGCCATCTACAAAAGGATGTATTTTTACAAACTCTCCATGTAAAAGTACAGCCCTTGTTACAGGGTGAAAATCCTGCCAGTTATGGTTGTACTCATTAATAAGTTTTTGCATCAGATAATCCAAGTCAAAATGTTTCGGTGGTATATGTTTTGCTCCACTGATCACTACATTTTCATTTCTGTACTTTCCGGCATTTTTATTATCGATTCCTTTTAATATTAATGAATGTATGCTCTTAAGATTCCATTCAGTCAAGCTTTCATCAATTGCCAGATTTTCTATAAATAGGATTGCCTCACGATGATTTATTGCTTCAAGATGCTCCACGACACTTTTCCCACCTATCGTCATTCCCTCGAGGACAACCTTGGTCTCAGACATTGTCAAAGTATTTCCCTCTATAGCATTGCTGTTATATGTCCATTCAACTATGAGTTTATCATTAAGAGATCCTGCAAGATTTTCTGTCAGGGGACGGTATGCATCAATCCTTTCTTTTAATTTGTCTATATAGCTAAAATCATAATATAATCCCAAATATTGCTTTTTTTTGCCTTCACGTCCGTCAACAGGTTTAACAGCATCACTTGGAATAGACCAACTGCGCCCCACTTTCGCGGCACCTTCTATCCTGCCCTCACTGCACAAAACCCTGATTCGTCTTTCGCTGATTTTCCATTTTTGGCTGGCTTCATTAACACTTATATAGTCCATTAAATCACCTTTCCTACTCTTATATTATTCCGTTATCGGAATATTGTCAAGGAATTATTATTCCGCTACCGGAATAATATAAAAGAGCAGATTTCTCTGCTCTCTGACTTTTGATTTGTTTTTGCAATTTTAGTTTAACACCCGCAAACCACCGGCAACTACTCCCACTCGGCTCACGGCATCTTATCCCAAACATTTCTTTTTAATTTTGGTGCATATTTTATGCTTTTTTACTCATATTATTGTCATTAGATGTGGTTATGAAAATTTTTGTTATCATTTTGTTATCAAAAAAGCTATTTTACATTGTTAAGGAAAAGCTTTATTTTTGGTTGCATATTTCGGCAACATCCGGACACTGATTCCGGAAGTATCCGGACACCTTGTCAGCCTGAATTAAAAAACTGGTACCCTTTGGCTTCCTCCGTTTACTGCGTTGTTCTGCCATACTCCTTTCAGAGAGATATACGGGTCTCCCGAGTTGCCTCTTGTACTTTGTATAGCATGCCTAACTCATAGACCCCGGGGCAGATCGTGAATACTAGCCGTTCGCATTAACGAGTGCAGACTTCTGGGGCGTCAATACCATCGTCCTGCACCGTTGTGTATTTTCGAGGCTCAATCACTTTCAGGCCTACTACCTAATCGCTTACTCTTAGTCTATCTTATTACTACGATACACCCAAAACTGGCTACCGGTGACACGGCCATGTCTTACTGGACGGGATTTACACCTGCTATTATAAGCAACCTTTCTCGGCCACTACTGACGCTTACTATGATTCTATAAAAATTAATATAATATTTTTGCAGTACCTCCCACTATTCAAAACAAGTGTAAAAAAACGAAAGGCCAATTTACTAAAAGATAGCCTTTAAAATTAACTCTTTTTAGTTTAATACTCATTGCCCTAGTTGTAGTAACCTAAAAGTGTTGAATATGTATATGGACAGTAGCCTGGAGTATGTATACATAAACCCCAATCCCCCCATTTTGAAATGAGTTTAGTGCTAGAATACTTCTTTGCCGAATGCCCATCACTTGGATATACCACTTTACTGCCAACAGGAGCATTAGTGGGTATCACTGCCTGAGTTCCATATGCAATCAGAGTATAATATTGATCTGATGTATAACTCAAGCTTGATGTTATCCATATATTATTACTAGATGATGTAGAATACCATGCATATGAATGGCAATTATATTTTCCTGTTGCTGAGCGTATTCTATTTACAAGCGGGTAAGTGTTGTCGACATAAGAATTGCCTGCATCTATAACTGCTTGAACATTTTCCCCTGCAACTAAATAGGTATAGTTCACTGCATTTCCACTGGGCGTTGTAATAGTATAGATTAGATAAGCTGGTGTTGCCATAGATTTAACTGCAACAGAAAAGAAACATATAACCAAGCAGCACACTAATACTCCCAACATAGAATTATAAACAAAGGTATTTTTAGAGGTTTCTTTAATCATTTATATATCCCCCTTCTAATAATTTATTTATAATAACTTCAGCTATTTCTGTATTGATCTTTCCTTGTCCTAAAATTAGGTTGTTTTCAAATGAGCTTAGTGTCGCATCTAGTTCTTTATCTTCAATTCTCATAATACATGCTATAAGATATATATTTGCTTCAATCGGTAATGTTTTAGAAAAGTTTTGAGTCTTCTTTTCCATCGCAGATACAGCAGCAATTAACAACTCATATCGCTCTTCTTCGTTAAATCTAGATAGAACCACCTCTTGAGATATAAAATAATCGATAAAGTTCAGCCTTATTGGATAATAGGGATCATTAGAATCAACTGCAGATTTTAAATCAAGTCTTTTATATATCTTTATCATTTCTCTTGCAATATCACCTCTCTCATACAACTCCCTAAAACCGTTAAAACTGTCGTTTAAGCTTTCTAACCCCTGTATGTATGAATTGTATGCAAACATATCTCCAAACAATGGATAATTAAAGCATGTTTCTATAAGGCCACTCGTCGATATTTGCTGTAAAATGCTATCCGGAATTTGTGTTACCTGTAACATTTCATTATGCGATTCTAATTCTTTCCATTCATCTGGATTCTCTAGCGGGGTTAATGGAAATATATATACATCAGCATTATCATTTTTCTGGAACCATAAATCATTATTCTCAGCCATGACAGTAAACGTGAATATTACAGTTATGAAAAAAATAATTATTATGAAATTTCTTTGATGTTTAATCTTCATCCTGGTCTGCCCCCGATCTTAGATCCAACTTCAAGGTTAGTAATTTCTGACCAATACTCCTGTCCTTAACTGCTTGATTCCATACTATAGCCTTTGTTTATCATCGTCAAGGGTGGCTGCAGGCCACTTACGAAGCCCTTGACACTGATAAACAAAGGCTTCTTTATATCTTTTACAAGTTGTATTTCATCGATAAAGACGTAATATTCTTTATCTTTTTCAGTAATCATGCTTCTGATGTATTTACTTAGCTCCAGGGGATTCCTATTTCGCATTGACATCGTCATCCAGGGAAATCCTTATGATGCAATTATCTTCAATGTCAATTGAGTTTAGGTATTTGTAAAACAATTCAAACAGCAGATAAGATTTTCCGCATCTTCTTATCACGGTTATAATCTTAATCAGATCATTCCCCTTTTTCTGAATCAACTGATTTAAATATTTATCCCTACTTATAACCACATTTCTCCCCAAGGAACATTTTTTTACCGTATACGGCACTTTTTCCTCGTTAACAGTTACCATACACAATCCAAACGAACAACATTCAAGAAGAAATTTATGCCTTAAACAGATAATTTTCTTTCTTTATTCTTATTCGAGCGGAAGTGGTTTCGAGGCGCAAGTCTATTTGATGAATAATTGATTGAACTGGTTTATCGCCCCCCCCTATGAAAATACCTTTCTCTTTAGCTGCAGAATGAAGATATATCCAACAGCAAATATGTACATTCGCTTTTATTTTCCATATTCAATATTTTTTCGTTTTTGGGAAATAGATAGAACATAATACCATTTACAGCTGAAACTCAAGAGACCAATCCCATCAGGCATTTTCCCTCTGCTTTTTCGTCTATTGTCATGATTGCACATCTGTTGATTGAGCATTTACGAAAATCGCTAAAATTGCCAACTTTCAAATATCGAAAATCAGATATTATATAGTTTTATATGATAAGCTCGTAAACCACCGGCTACTATTCCCACTCGTCCCTCGATATCTTATCTTAAACATTTATGTTTAATTTTGGTGCATATTTTATGCTTTTTTACTCATATTATTGACATTTGATGTGGTTATGAAAATTTTTGTTATCATTTTGTTATCAAAAAGCTATTTTATATTGTTAAGGGAAAGCTTTATTTTTGGTAATTCAACCTCAATTACATTCCATACGATGTTCATGTCAATACTATCGTAGTCATGAATAAGAACATCATGAATACCAGCCATTTTCCTCCAGGGTATATCACTATTCAAATTCTTGAAATCATCAGAAATCCTTTTGGCAACTTCACCAATCACTTCGATATTTCTAATTACCGCATCTTGAATCATTGCAGTGTTTATGAATACTGCCTGCCCGTCTACCGTATATTCTTCAATCTTATCAATGGCATCAAGTATCTGTTCGATATACGTAATATCCCGGCTCATATTGCGATTGCACTCCTTTTGATATTTTCTCCAATTGAATTGTTTTTCAATCCATCCTCAGAAACAACATCCACTGAATGGCCAAGTAATTCCTCAAGCTCTATCTTGATTTCAATCAAGTCAAAAAGAGATGCATCCTCCTGAAATTTCACAAGAATATCAACATCACTGTTTTTAGTACTGCTGCCATTGACTGTAGATCCAAAAACCTTGGCCCCAATACCCTTATTCTGTTTTACTATCCTAATAATCTCTTTTTTATTAAGCAATAGTTCATCCAGAAGCATAAAATCTCTCCTCTTCTTCTGGTTTGATTATATCATTGGGATAAAACTTGAACAAGGTAACCTTAGATACAAGACTTTTGATTTATACCGAGTAGTTATTCCTAAACAAAACTTTTTGTTGCCAAATTGTTGCCACGAAGTGATGCGAAAATACTTTATCCAAGGGTTTTTTTGACCCTCGAACATCATTCCCACTCAATGGTTGAAGGCGGTTTGCTGGTTATATCATAAACTATTCTATTGATGGACCTTACTTCATTGACTATCCTGTTTGAAATTTTCTCAAGGACATCATATGGTATCCTGGCCCAGTCTGCTGTCATGAAATCAGTGGTTGTAACTCCTCTAAGAGCAAGGGTATAGTCATAAGTTCTTTCATCTCCCATAACTCCCACACTTCTCATTCCGGTAAGAACTGCAAAATACTGGTTGATTTCCCTTCCCAATCCTGCTGCTTTTATCTCCTCACGGAATATCCAGTCAGCGTCCTTCAGTATCTCAAGCTTTTCCTCTGTTATATCACCTATTATCCTTATTGCAAGACCGGGTCCTGGGAAAGGTTGTCTCCACACTATGTCCTCAGGTATTCCAAGCTCCAGACCGGCTTTTCTGACTTCGTCCTTGAACAGATCCCTGAGAGGTTCTATGATTTCCTCAAAATCCACCAGGTCAGGCAAACCACCGACATTATGGTGGCTTTTTATAACGGCCGCATCACCGGCTCCGCTTTCAATCACATCAGGATATATTGTGCCCTGTACAAGGAAATCTACTTTGCCGAGTTTTTTTGCTTCAGCTTCAAAGACCCTTATAAATTCTTCACCGATGATTTTCCTTTTGGTTTCAGGGTCTGATACACCTTCCAGTCTATCCAGAAATTGCTTCTGTGCGTTGACCCTGATAAGCTTCATGTCAAACCGCTTGTTAAAGACTTCCTCAACCTGGTCTCCTTCATTTTTCCTCAGGAGTCCATGATCAACAAATATATTCGTAAGCTGTTTTCCAACGGCTTTGTGAATCATTACAGCTGCAACGGATGAATCGACTCCACCCGACATGGCGCAGAGTACTTTCTTGTCCCCCACCTTTTCCCTGATTTTCTTTATTGTGTCTTCAACATAGGTGGACATCTTCCAGTCGCCTGAGGCTCCGCAGATTTTATAAAGGAAGTTATGGAGCATTTTACTTCCTTCAGGAGTGTGGTTTACTTCAGGATGGAACTGAACACCATATATCCTGTCGCTTATATTTTCAAATGCTCCCACCGGACAATTTTTACTTACTGCAGTTATCTCAAATCCTTCAGGAATCCTGTCAACATGATATGTATGGCTCATCCAGCAGGTTGTGTCTTTCACACAGTCACTGAAGAGAATACTTTCGCCAAGGCTGATGCCAACCCTTCCATATTCCCTTTGGTCGGCTTTTTTCACGGTCCCGCCCTTCATTGCTGAAATCAGCTGCATGCCGTAGCAGATGCCAAGTACCGGAATTCCTAATTCAAATATCTCTTTGCTGCAAAAAGGAGCATTTTCCTGTGTAACCGTCGCCGGTCCGCCTGTAAAGATTATCCCAATGGGATTCTTCGCCTTAATCATGTCAATGGATGTGGTATACGGCACCATTTCACAGTACACTCCCGCATCCCTTACACGCCTTGCGATAAGCTGATTGTATTGTCCTCCGAAATCAAGTACGAGAACCAGTTCGTGTTTCATAGCAACTCCTGAAATAGATTACATAGATTATAACTTATGGCTCAATCCCTTACAATGAATAATTTGATGCACTTGACCTATGGGTTGTTTGGAACTATGATTTACAGGTCAGGTGGTTGTTTATGATTAAAAGAATTTCATTGATACTTGCTGTGGTTATGTTACTTATAGTAACCACTGCATCATATTCAGAATACAGGGGCCTCGCATGCACCAACTTCGCGGCATTGTCCGGTGACAAAGTGCTGTTCGGCAACAGTGAAGATGCTTCAGGGGATCATCCCCTCAAGGACGATCCCACTGCGTCCATGGTCTGGTTCCTACCGGAAACCGAAGACAGTTATGGGATGATGCAGCTCGGGTGGTATGACCAGGATGGCAGCAGGGTGTTCCAGGGTGGTATGAATGAATTCGGACTCTGCTATGATTCAACTGCAATTCCCGATACTTTTCTCAATGAAAAACCCGACCTTCCGTATAATCCTGACAACAGTTATATCTGGCAGGATATCCTGGCAAAATGCAAGGATACTGATGAAGCAGTTGAATATATAAGTAACTACAACT
>Ga0209203_1002514_pt1 | contig 12121 bp, 11 predicted proteins | sample AD_UKC109_MetaG_FD_184423 | JGI IMG/M metagenome (GOLD analysis project Ga0209203, IMG submission 184423) | Active sludge microbial communities of municipal wastewater-treating anaerobic digesters from Hong Kong - AD_UKC109_MetaG (SPAdes)... | ecosystem: Engineered > Bioreactor > Anaerobic >...
CCGGATGAAGAAAGCAAGGACGTGTTTGCTGCCGATCGCAGTGCTGCTGGTGCTGCTTTGCTTTGCTTTGTTTTTATCCGACCGGTTTTCACAGTACCGTCTTGCCGCCGCGCTCGTCGCGCTCGGCGTTTCCGCCGTGATGCTGCTGATCTGCCGCGCCGTTGAAAAGAAATGGGCGCTGGAACAGCAGAACATCATGGACGACGTGTTTACCGAAAATAATTCGATCGCCGCGCGGCTGATCAATCTGGTGTCCATCCCCTGCATGCTGGTTGAGGAGGGCGGTCGCATCGTCTGGCGAAACGAAAGCCTGAAAAAGGCGTTCGACGAGCTGGACGTCAGGACGGTCCAGCCGAACTTCGACATCAACGCGCCGCTCGTCGCAATGCCGATGGAGATTGCGGGCAGTACCTATCAGGTGATGAGCGTTCCCGTCCATCGAAACAAAGACGCGCGGACGATGGTGTTCCAGTACTGGGTCGACCGCACCGAAGCGGCGCATTATCAGCGCCTGTTCGAGGAGCAGATGCCCTATGTCGCGCTGATCTATATCGATAATTACGAGGAGCTTTCCGCGGACGTTCAATTTCACCGTACCAGCGTGTTCGGCGAAGTGGAGCGGCTTGTCGCGGACATGGTCAAAAACGTCGACGGCATTTACCGCCGTTATGAAAACGGGCGCTTCTTCATCATCTTCGAAGCAAGGCACCTCGCGCGGATCGAGAAGGACCGTTTCCCGCTGCTCGAGCAGGCGCACAATATCGACACGGGGACCAACATGACGGTCTCGCTTTCCATCGCCGTCGGCGCGTCCGACCGCGTGGCGCATTCCGACGAAAGCGCGCGGCAGGCGATGGAGCTTGCACTTGGCCGCGGCGGGGACCAGGCCGTCATCAAAAAAGGCGGCGGATACGTCTTTTACGGCGGCAAACGCCAGCCGGAGGCGATGCAGTCCCGCGTGAAGATGCGGCTGTTCAGCAAAGCCCTGCGCCAGCTCTTTGAAAACACCGGGGACGTGTTTATAACGGGGCACAAGCGGCCGGACATGGACTGCATCGGTGCGGCGCTCGGCATTGCGACCTGCGCCAAGCAGGCGAACTCCCGCGCCTACATCGTCCTCGACGAGGAAAACGCGATGATCGAACACGCCGTGGACCTCATCAAGAACAATCATGCGTACAGCGGCATGCTGATCACGCCCGAGCACGCGGAGCGCATCATGCATCCGAGCAGCGTGCTCGTCGTTGTGGACACCCAGCGCGTCGGCTCCGTCATCGCGCCGAAGCTCCTGGAGCTTGCGAGCCGCGTCGTCGTGATCGACCATCACCGCAGGGGCGCGGACCACATCGACAACCCGACGCTGCATTTCCTGGAAGCGCGCGCTTCGTCAACGAGCGAACTCGTGACCGAAATGCTGGAGTATTTCGACGGGAACATGCGTCCGCCCGCGTTTGTCTGCGGGACGCTGCTTGCCGGCATTACGATCGACACCAAGCATTTTGCGTTCAACGTCGGCTCGAGGACGTTCGAGGCGGCGGGCTACCTGCGCCGCAACGGCGCGGACATCGGCATGGTCAAGCAGATGTTCCAGGACGATATGGAAAGTTTCGGGGACGTTGCGAACGCCGTGCGCAGCGCGGACATCCTCGACGGCGGCGTTGCGATCGCAATGGTTGGCGAGGATGTGAAAAACGCGCCGCTGATCGCGGCGAAAGCGGCCGACGAACTCATCGGCATCCGCGGCATCGAGGCCGCGTTCGTGCTTGGCAAGGAAAACGGCGACGTCAGCGTCAGCGGCCGCTCGCTCGGCGGCATCAACGTCCAGCTCGTCTGCGAAAAGATGGGCGGCGGCGGACACCTGACGATGGCGGGCGCGCAGCTCGGGGACATGGACCTCGAGGAGGCGGAAGTGCTTGTGCGCGGTCACGTTGAACAATATATGCAGGAGGTTGGAGAAACAACATGAAAGTATTGCTGGAACAGGATGTAAAGGGAACGGGCAAAAAAGGCGAGATCGTCGAAGTATCGGACGGTTACGCACGCAATTACCTTCTCCCGCGAAAGCTGGCAACCCCCGCTGACGCACAGGCGATCAACGCCGCGAAGATCCAGAAAAGCGCCGCGGCTCACAGAAAGTTTCAGGCCGGGATGGAGGCGCGCGAGCTTGCAAAGCAGCTCGAAGGCGCCGCGGTGACGGTCCGCGCGAAGGTCGGCGAAAACGGCAGGCTGTTCGGGGCGATCACCGGCAAGGAAATCGCCGCGGCCCTCAAGGAACAAAAGCAGGTCGAAATCGATAAAAAGAAGATCGCCCTGGCGGAACCGATCCGCGCGCTCGGCGAATATAACGTCCGCGTGAGCCTGTTTGAAAACACATTCGCCAGCGTTAAGGTAATCGTGGACAAAGCGTAACGCAAACGGACCTTACGTTTCCGGCGCTTGCCGGAAAGGACCCGTCCGCTGAGGAGAACGATATGGAAGACTATCAACCGGCGCAATCCATGCCGACGCTGCCGCACGCGAGCGACGCGGAGCGCTCCGTTCTGGGAAGCATGCTGATAGACGCAAACGCGTTGGAAATCTGCCTCGAGCAATTGCGCGAGGAGGATTTTTACGTGCCCGCAAACGCGACGGTTTTCGCCGCGATGCGGGACATCCGCGCGTCCGGCGACGCGGTCGACCTCGTGACCCTCACAAACGAACTTGAACGGCACGGAAAGCTGGAGCAGGCCGGCGGGATGGCGTATATCACCGACCTTGTCACGTTTGTGCCGACGGCGGCGAACGCGCAGAACTATATCGAGCTGGTCGAGGCAAAGAGCGTCCAGCGGCAGCTGATCCGCGCGGGCAACGAGATCATTCGGGACGGGATGGACGACGAACGGGAGCTTGAGGAAACGCTCAACGCCGCCGAGCGCCGCATCTACGACATCTCCATGCGAAAATCGCAGGGCGCGCTGGTCCCGCTGGAGGAAATCGTTCCGGAGGCGTACAACCTCATCGGCGAGCTGGCGCAGCGCCACGGGAAAATCACGGGCGTCGCGAGCGGCTTTTCGGAGCTGGACCGCATCACGAACGGATTCCAGAAGAGCGACCTCGTCATCGTCGCGAGCCGTCCCGCCATGGGCAAATCGAGCTTTGCGATGAACGTCGCGCAATACGCCGCGCTGCACGACGCACGCACCGTCGTGGTGTTCAGCCTTGAGATGAGCAGCGAGCAGCTCGTTATGCGCATGCTCTGCACGGAGGCCTCGGTCGATTCCCAGCGCATCAAGGAAGGCCTGATCGGCAACACGGAGATGGGCAAGCTCATGGAGGTCATGGAACCGATGAGCCGGGCGAAGATCTATCTCGACGATACGAGCGGGGCGTCCGTCCCGGTCATTCGAAGCAAGTGCCGCAGGCTCGCCGCGCGCGCGGGGCTGGATATGGTCGTGATCGACTATCTGCAGCTCATGCAGGCGTCCGGCGGACGGAAAAGCGACAACCGCATGCAGGAGATTTCCGACATGACGCGCCAGCTGAAGCTCCTTGCGCGCGAGCTCGACGTGCCGATCATGCTGCTCTGCCAGCTCAACCGCGGCCCGGATACGCGAACCGACCACCGGCCGATCATTTCGGACCTGCGTGAAAGCGGATCGATCGAGCAGGACGCGGATATGGTTATTCTTTTATATCGCCCGGCCGCGTATATCGACACGCAGGAATATGAAACGGGCGACAACACAAGCCAGATCATCATTGCCAAGCACCGGCACGGCTCAACCGGCATGGTCAACCTGCTGTGGCAGGGCGAATACACGCGGTTCCGCTCGATTGCGCGTGACGAGCAGGCGTGAAGACCGGAGACAAGGGAGAAACGGATGAAAAACGAAGACATGTTCAGGGAACCCTCCGCTACGCTGGCGGAGCGGTTGTTTTTGGAGACGACATATCCATGGGAAGTTCTGCCGAAGATCAAGGCGTTCGTATCTGCGCTCGGGCCGATGCTCGACCCCGCGGAATACGATCATCCGTCGGACGACGTATGGATTCACAAGAGCGCAAGATTATTCCCGAACGTCAACATCTACGGCCCGACGGTGATCTGCGCGGACACCGAAGTGCGTCCCGGCGCGTTTATCCGCGGGAGCGTGCTGGTTGGCAGAGGCTGCGTCGTCGGCAATTCGACGGAGCTCAAGAACTGCATCCTCTTCGATCACGTGCAGGTGCCGCACTATAACTATGTCGGCGACAGCATCCTCGGAAGCTATGCGCATATGGGCGCAGGGTCGATCTGCTCCAACGTCAAGAGCGACAAGACGCTCGTCGTCGTCCGCGGGGAGCACAACATCGAAACCGGGCTGAAGAAATTCGGCGCGATCCTCGGCGATCATGTGGAGATCGGCTGCAACAGCGTTTTAAACCCGGGCACGGTGCTTGAGCCATACGCCTCCGTCTATCCGCTTTCGCGCGTCCGCGGCGTAGTCAAGCGCGGGCACATCTTCAAAGCGCAGAACGACATCGTGCAGCGGATCTGACGCGGACGAGCCGCTTGCACTCCCGACGGAAGAGCCGGGAAACGCGCGCGGTTTACCGATGCCCGTTCCTTGGGAAACGTGAATACGTCCGGCTTTTCACGATGACGGAAAAAATGTGAAAAGCTGGCAACATTCCATACAAATCCGTTATCCGCCGGTTTTCATCGGCTATAATATGCTTATGATTGCATTCAGACATCATTCGCGTTATCTTTCCTACCGCAGGCCGCAGGGCGCGGTCGCTTGCGGGGCGCAGGTCCACATTGAGGCGGACTGCGGGGAAGCCAACGCAAACGTAAAACTTAGGCTCTATACGCAGGACGGCAAGGAAAGTTTTCTCGACATGCCCGTCCAAAACGGGCGCGCGCAGGCGACGGCGACGATGCCGGACCATACGGGGCTCGTCTGGTATTATTTCGTGATTGCGACGCAGGACGGACAGACGCACTACTACGGGGCGGACAGCGGCGAAGGCGCGCTGTATCCGCACGAGCCGCGCGCCTACCAGATCACCGTTTACGACGGCGCGTTCACGACGCCCGCGCAATGGTGCGAGGGGATCGTGTACCAGATCTTTCCGGACCGGTTCCGCCGCAGCAGTTGGGAAGACTTTTATGCGCGCGCGCAGTACCATATCGAAAAAGGACGGTTTATCCGCATCCACGACCGCTGGTCGGAGGAGGTTTGCTATGCGCCGTCGCCCGGACAGGACGATTACGAGCCGGACGATTTCTTCGGCGGGGATATCAACGGGATCCGCGAAAAGCTGACGTACCTCAAGGAGCTCGGCGTAACGGTGATCTACCTCAACCCGGTGTTCGAGTCCTCGAGCAACCACCGCTACGACACGGCCGACTACAACCGCATCGACCCGATTTTTGGCAACGAAGACGAATTTCGGGCGCTCTGCGCGGAGGCGGGAGAAATGGGGATCCGCGTTATGCTCGACGGCGTCTTTTCGCACACGGGCGCGGACAGCCGCTATTTCGACCGGTTTTCTCGCTATGACGACGTCGGCGCCTACGAAAGCGAGGAGTCGCCGTACTATAAGTGGTATGCGTTCCACGGCGACCATGATCACTACGACTGCTGGTGGGGGTTCCCGTCGCTTCCGAACGTCGACGAGCTGGAACCGGGTTATACGGACTTTATCACCGGCGACAACGGCGTGCTTCGGCACTGGGCGAACGACGGCGCCGCCAGCTGGCGGCTGGACGTTGCGGACGAACTGCCGGACGAATTTATCCGGTTTTTGAGAAAACGCGTCAAACAGGACGACCCGAACGGTGTTTTGCTCGGCGAGGTCTGGGAGGACTGCTCCAACAAATACGGCCCGGAGGGGCGGCGCGGCTATGTCGACGGGGACGAGCTCGACAGCACGATGAACTATCCGTTCACCGAGGCCGTTATCTCGTTTTTGACCGGCAAATCGGACGCCTACGCGCTTAACCACGCGCTGCAGATGCTGCGCGAGCATTATCCGAAGCCGTTTTACGAGGCCTGTTTAAACCTGCTCTCGTCGCACGACATCATCCGCGCGGCGACCGCGCTCTCCGGCGCGCCGGACCGAAACAGCCTTTCGAGGAACCGGCAGGCGGCCTATCGGCCGAAGGACGAGGACGCGAAGAAGGGCATGCAAAGGCTCGTCCTTGCGACCGCGATCCAGATGACGCTGCCCGGCGTGCCGTGCGTATACTACGGCGACGAAGCGGGAATGACCGGCATGGCCGACCCGTTCAACCGGAAGACATACCCCTGGGGCGAGGAAAACCCGGAGACGATGCAATCCTTTGCTGCGCTGATGCATGCGCGGCGCGACACGGAGGCGCTCAAACGGGGACTGTGCCGTATGGGCGCGCTGTCTCCCGAGGTCTACTCCATATTGCGCTATCTGCCGGAAGGCGGGACGACGGCCGTGCTGGTCGTCAACCGAAGCGAGCGCAGCCAGAACGTCTCGCTCAGGCCCGAACATCTGGCCGAGGGACCGGACGGCGAAACCGCCGTAACGCTGCCGCAGACGATGCGGGACGTGCTGACCGGCGAATCGTTCGCGGCGGAGGACGGAACGCTGAAGCTGCAGATGCCGCCGATGAGTGCGCGGCTGATGCTCGGCTGACCGGAAAGGACAGAAAGGTACTATTCGCCGGGAAGCGGCGACGAAAACGAGGGAATACACATGTTTCAACGGCAACAAAGATATTTAGACGACCTCAACCGTGCAATCCTGATCGCCTCGCTGGTGCTGACGATTGTCGGCATGTTCTTTTTCCAGTACGGCAGCATCGCGCGATACGTCATCAACGGCACGGCGACCATTCTGCTCGTGCTGCTGGTCGTGCGCATGTTCAGCAAGGACCAGAGCAAACGCTATCGCGAAAACATGAAGTTTCTGACCATTGTGACCGCGGTCCGCAACTGGTTTAAACGGACGTTTCAGTCAAGCGGTACGCCGCGCACAAAGACGCACCGCGCGCATAAGGCGAAGAAGAACCCGACCTGGAGCGAGATACGGCAATATAAGTACCTCATCTGCCCGCAATGCACGCAGCGGCTGCGCGTCCCGCGCGGCAAAGGACGCATACGCGTGACCTGCACGCGCTGCGGAAACGTTTTTGAAACAAAGAGCTGAAAAGTGTTGCTTTTTCGGGGAAACATGATATACTACTGAATCAGTAGGATTTAATCCGAACAGAAATATAAACTACGGAGGAACATACAAATGCAGGCAACCAAGGATATGCTCATTCAGCAGGTCATCGAACTCGACGAAGGCACCGCCGAGATTTTGATGAACGCCGGCATGCATTGCCTGGGCTGCGCCATGGCGCATGGCGAATCCATCGAACAGGCCTGTGCCGTGCACGGGATCGAGGTCGACGGGCTGATCAGCGAGATCAACACGTATCTGGCCGGAAAGTAAAACGCAATGACGATCAGCAGGGCGGCCGCTTCAGGCGAGGCGGCCGCTTTTTGCGTGTATTTGGCCGCGCTGCCACATTCGTTCACATAAAACGCCTGAAATTGGGATGGTATCATTGGCCGTATCATGGTAAAATACAGGCAATAGTGCGGCACACGGAGGGAAGATGTTCGGGTATATACGACCGCTGGAATGTGAATTGAAGGTGCGCGAACAGCAGGAATACCGCGCGCACTACTGCGGCGTATGTAAGACCATCGGAAAGCGTTACGGCCAGATCGACCGGCTGACGCTGAGTTACGACGCCGCATTTCTTGCCGCGTTTCTTTCCGCCCTGAATGGAAAAGCGTCTTTTTCGCGCGGGAATTGCGGCCCGCGCTGCTACCGTGGGAAACGTCCGATTGCGGACCCTTCGCCCGCGCAGGAATACGCCGCGGACGTCAACGTGCTGCTGGCATGGTATAAAACCGACGACGACCTTCTGGACGAAAAGAAGGCCGCCTCCGCCGCGTCCCGCATTGCGCTCCGCCCGGCCCACAAAAAGGCTGCGCGCAGATACCCCGAACTGGACAAAGCGCTGCACGAAAGCATGGACCGGCTGCACGGGATTGAAAAGGCGGGCGTTTCGTCCACCGACGAACCGAGCGACACGTTCGGGCAATTCCTCATGGCCGTGATCCGGTTTGCCCCGGCGCTGCCGGAAAACGAGCGGCGCGCCTGCGAATGGATGTTTTACAACCTCGGGAAATGGGTCTATCTCATAGACGCATGGGACGATCGCGAAAAGGACGAAAAGGACGGCGCGTACAACCCGTTTTTGCTTTCCGGTATGCAGCTGGAAGACGCCGAATTTTTATTGAATATCACACTGGCCGAGGCCGAAAAGGCGTATGACCTGATTGCGATCGACCCGCCGAGCGGGCTGATCGACAACATCATGCGGCTGGGATTACGAAGCGTCCAGCGGCGCGTGCTGCAGCAGGAAGGCTGCTGCAAAGCCGGAAAGACGCCGCCGACGGATAAAGGAGACATCAGATGAACCCCTACAAAGTCCTGGGTGTGAGCGAAAACGCCACGCAGGAGGAAATTCGCGCAGCTTATCTGGAACTGGTGAAGAAGTATCATCCGGACAAGTACACGGACAACCCCTTAAAGGAACTGGCCGGAGAAAAGCTCAAAGAGATCAATCAGGCCTATGAGATGCTGACCAAAAAGCAGACGACGACCGGCTCTTCCGGCGCGTACGGCTCAAGCGGCGGCTATTCGGGGTCGTATAACTCCGGCAGCTATTCGCGGACGAACGGCTCGGCTTACAGCGGCCCGAACGCAGCGGAATTTGCGCGCGCGCGCGCCTATATCAACCAAAATAACCTGAACGCCGCCCGTGCGATCCTGGACGGCGCAAACGTCGTGCACAATGCCGAGTGGAACTATCTGTACGGCGTGATCTACCTGCGCCAGGGCTGGTATGAAAAGGCGTACGACTGCATCCGAAAGGCGTATGAAATGAACCCCAACAACCCGGACTACCGGAACGCGTATGTCTCGCTCAACAACTCCGGGCGGGCGTATGCGAACGGAAACGACGGAGGCCTCGACGCCTCGCCCTGCTGCGACATCTGCTCGGCGCTGATGTGCCTGAATTGCTGCTGCGGAGGGGACTGCTGCTAATAATTCCAATTTGCGCACAAGCACCCATAGCCGGGTGCTTTTTTATTATGGATGCGCTTGGATGAATGCAATAGCGCGATCAAAACGCCTTACGTGCCGGACGCAAGGCGTTGATTTGTTTTGCCCTATCGCTGTGTCGAGGTGACGACAAAGTCGCAGTCCTGCTCGATATTGAGCGAATCGAAGTATCGGTTTTCAAGCGGGATCCAGCGGTTGACAAACATTTTCAGCATGGTTTCGCCGTTGCGCGCGCGGATCCGCTCGACCTGCAGCGCGGGGTCGACGCGATAGAAGAGCCGGATATCGTAATACGGCGCGAGCAGCGGATGCAAGCTGTACGCGCCCTCGACGATAGCGACCGCGCGCGGCGCGACCTCGACGGGGTCCGCTAATTGGTCGAGACGGCAGTCGTACTTGACGATGCGCGCCGTTTTTCCGCTCGCCGCCGGGGCGAGGACGTCGCTTAAAAAACGCTCGGCGTCCACGTTTCCGCCGGGCTGTGCGAGCCGCTCCGGCGTGCGCATGTGCGGCTGGAGGAAGTAGTCGTCCATATGGAAGACGTTTGCCTGCAGGAGATTGCCGAGCTGCTCCGCCGCGGTCGTCTTGCCGGCGCAGCTGTTGCCGTCTATGGCGACCAGCACGCGCGGCTGCGTTTTCATAAGAGCCTGTACGCGGGCGGACACGGCATCGTCCGCGCTGTCGATAAAGCGCTGCTGCGCGCGCTCGTTTTTTTTCGTTTCGTTCATACTACCTTGCGCCTTCAGTACGGTTTTTGCTGATCGAGCGTGTTGAGAAAGTACGCGCAGGCAAGCAGGTCGGCCGATCCGCCCGGGCTGGCCTGCCACATGCGGCACTTTTCGTCGAGCGCGCGAATCGCTTCCAGCATGGTCGGTCCGCCGGACGGATAGCGGTTCGCAATGCTCCGTGCCTGGCCCCGGAGCTCGCGGGCGACCGTTTCGCCGCAGCGGGCAAGCACGTTTGCGTCCTCCACGTGCTCGATCAAACGCAGGAGCGCGATCAGCCATGCGTCCCAATCGCTCGCGTTCTGTGTGATGGCCTCCCGGTATGCGGGCAGCGCGACGGTCAGCACAAGCGGATATCCGCCTTCGGCTTCGCCGCGCGCGCCGGCTGCGCCGTAGCGCTTGTAGGCGCGGCCCGCGCCCTTTTCAAGTTCCTTCGACACGCCGTGGCAGATCAGGGCCGCCTCCGCGGCGATCGGCAGCGGCCTGAGCACGTCGTCGTGCATGCTGCGGCGCTCCGCGGCATAGCACAGCACGCCGAGGAGAAAGATTGCGCCCTTATGGGTGTTTACGCCGTTTGTCGCGAGAAACATCGCGTTTTCCGCCTCGACGCCGTCTGCGCGGATGGCGGAAAGCCTGCCCGAGGGCGGTTCGTTTGCGTCCTTCATTCCCTGCGTGGCAAACCGGGTAAAGAAAGGCTGAAGCGTCTCCGCGCTCTTTAACAGGAGCGTCAGGTCCATGTCCGCGTGCGAACCGTTGTTTTCCGCGTCCACAAGGCCGGGCTTCGGCGTAAGTTTCGCTTCAAACTCCAAGGCTTCACAAGCATACTGTCCGATCAATTCGGGCGTCAAATTCATAGCACATTCTCCAGAAAGCATTTCGGCATTTATTTGTATTTCAAGCGGATTTCAATTCCGGCCGGCCGGGTGCTGCGCTTCAAGCGCGTTCGACAGGATATAGTCCATCGTCGGCTGCGGCACGAGCGGACGGATCGCCTCGTAGTCCCCGGCGCGCCAGAGCGTGCGCACGTGCGAGGCGGAGATCGGCGTTCCGTTCTCCGTTTTTCTCCGGATGATGCGGACGTCCACGCCGTGCGCGGGCAAAATCGACAAAAGCGCCTCGTTATACGCCGCGGTCATGGGATCGAGCGGTTCTTCGCCGACATACCGTACGCAAATGCCGCAGGCAGGCGCGATCTGCTGGGCAAAGAGCGTCGCGTCCAGCCGCGCGTGCGCAAGGGCGGCATCCGTTTTGTCCTTAAAGAAGTAATCGGGGAACGTGGCGCTGTTGATCACATAGTCGCCGCCGGGCGCGACAAACACGTTTGAAAGATGCGAACAGCCTTCCCGCACCAGACGGATCCGGACATCCGCGGGGACGTTCGCCGCATCCTTGGACAGCACCAGCACGAGCAGGCGGCCGCAATGCCTTGCGGCGGTTTCCACGAGATACAGATGTCCGTTCGTGAACGGGTCGGCGTTCATGACGATGGCGGCTTCCGCTTTCGGCAGCGAAGCAAGAAAGCCGGAGAGCCCGTCCCGCCGGCTTTCCAGCAGCGCGGCGTCCGTCGTTCGAACGCGCTCGTAAAAGCAGAGCGAGGAAAACAGCGGCGCATACTTCGGTTTGGTCACGACGAAAACGTTCTCCGCGCCCTCGTCGCGCAGCTTTTGATACAGGTGCGAAACCAGCATGGGCAAAAGGCCCTCTCCGCGGGACGCGTCGTCGACGGCGAGCGAACGGATGGCGTTGCCCGCGACGCCGCCGAGCGCAAGCAGCGTATCGCCCTCATAAACGCCGGCAAGATACGTCACCGCCGTATCCAGGCGGATGTTTGCGCGCGCGTAGAACCCGTCGATTGCGGCGCGGTCCAGCGAAAGCGACATCGTTCGAATTTCCATACGTTCTCCCTCCGTCAGTCGGGCAGCGTTTCGGTAAGCTTACGGACGGCCGATTGGACGTCCTCCGCCGAATGCAGCCGGCGGGAAGCACAGGCGCGCCCGGCTTTCCCGCAGACGATGCAGCCGCGCGGCGCGAAACCGACGCGCTCGCGCTCGATCAATACGCCGTCCGGGCCGATCACGTCCATATCCCACAGCCGGCCGTACGGCGCGGCCTCCTCGAGCTTGCAGAGCTCCATCTTCAGGAAGTACGGGTCGGTTTTCACCGCGAGGTACGCTTCGTTTCCGGTCGGGTACTCGTGCGCTTCGAACAGAAGCGGCACAAGCTCGTATTGCCGCACGATGCGGACGATCGCCTGAACGCCCGCGTCAAAG
>Ga0209203_1002516_pt1 | contig 12117 bp, 5 predicted proteins | sample AD_UKC109_MetaG_FD_184423 | JGI IMG/M metagenome (GOLD analysis project Ga0209203, IMG submission 184423) | Active sludge microbial communities of municipal wastewater-treating anaerobic digesters from Hong Kong - AD_UKC109_MetaG (SPAdes)... | ecosystem: Engineered > Bioreactor > Anaerobic >...
AAGATTATTTTTCCATGTTGTATTCCTTAAAAAAACACCCGATTGGCCTTTTTATTGAAAAGGATGTTGACTCAGTTAATTCTGTGGCAAACGATCTGTTGACATCCAACGAAGAAAGTATTACCCCAAAAATTGAACGGACTATGGAAGATATCATCAAGTTTTCGTTTGGAAACAAGAATGATTCCAAAGCCATAGGCCAGGAGATGGTTGATCTCACTTTTGCTTTATTCAAAAGACATTATAACGACTTTGATAAAATGAAGCTTTATCAGCTGAAACGAGAAGTAATCAATCTGACATATGAATGGGCTAAAAGAAACGGACTCAGGGCCAGCCTTAGACGCAATCGCCAGATGTATGAAACATGCTTTGCCTTCTGCATTTACAATTATGCAGATTTTTTAAGAAGGGAAAAGCTGGATAAGTAGTTTTCAACCAGCCTCCGGAACAGATAGCATCGGGAAATTTGAATGAAAGCCGAGATTTCCCTTATGCTATCTGTTTCGTATGCAATTTTTGTCCATTACGTCATGTTTTGACGTTCTGCTTGGTTATTTTCGCCCATACCTGGTATATTATACCCAGTTAGAAAATACCGTTAAAACACCTGTTATGATAGCAGTAATATTGATTATTGGCCTTTTGCTGGATGGGGTAGGGATGTTATTCGAGAAGAATAAATAAAATATGCCTAAACCATGCTTTTTTTATTCAAGAAAGATTTGAATTTTCTTGAATAAGTGCTACTTTTACATATATCTGTTCCAGAAATAGTTATATTGTTCATATGCTCGCACAAAACGTCAGTTTTCCAGACAAATTTTATATTCTATTTAAAGGCTTTTTTTAATAACCTAGGAAGAGTATTCATAAATATTAATACATGCATAAATGTCAACAACAACTGCGACAATTCTAGTTGGACGAGCTCACCAAAATCATAGTGGGATCATCCCTACACATTTAATTCAATTAACTGAAAACAGCAGACCATCATTGCTTTTACAACCCATTGAAGGACCATCCGATGTAAAAGTTGTAATACCAACTCTCGAGAATATCGTTGATGATATTTATTTAATGGTAACCGTCTTTATTCTAAATAAAATAAAACCTGCAAAGGATATTGATAACTGGGAAAGACTAAGTATGTACGATCTTTTTGATGAAAATGAAAGATCATCTCTTTATGAAGAATCCAAGATAATAATAAAGGATACTAGTATCAAACTTGTATTTAATATATTGAAGGGTAGTCATTTATTACATCATATAGATGCAATTAAAGAATATCCAAATGATTATGAAGTGACGTTACCTTATTTAAGAGAGGATAAAAATATATGGGATAATACTATATCAAAAGATGAATATTTAAATAGCAGTATTTGATGACTGCATATCTATTTCTTAAATCAATTGAAAAGCCACATTAAACACATGATCGAAAATGCTTATAGAAAGGTTCGTGAAAGTGAAAAACAGTATAACTCTATATAGTTACAATAACCATTTTATTAGTTTGTATGTTTAGGATAATCTGGGATAAAGAAACTAATGGTGTTTTACTTACAACAAATGGGAATGCTGACGCATTGAATATTTCTCCAAGGCCTGTTTTTCATGAAGAATTAACATTATTTGGTTTTAATAAAAAATTTAATTGGAAGTATCCCGAATCTAGTGAGCCATTACTTTGGGCACTAGATAGACGGTATTTTTACGAAGGTGAATTAGTCGCTGAGGTAAAAGGGGGAAATATATTTGACGACCCTATAGTCGAAATCACAGATGTAGGGAAAAACTTAACACTAAAGCCTATCAACATTCAGAAGGTAATTGAAAAAAATCAGAAGTTACTTTTCCTAATTGAACAAGAAGCCATTGAATTTATTGAACAAACCTATCGTACTTATAGTCTTAAGAAAATAAGAAGTAAAGCTAAAGCAAATGATGAAGTTGATTGGGCATTGCTGGCTGAAATGCATGAAAAGAATACAAAAATTAAACATGCTGTTGTAAAGCAAGACTGCGATAACTTTGATATTATACCTCTTGACTTAGCCAAGGAAAACAACAAAACTGTTTACCTGAACACCAAGATTGACCAGTTTATTGCTTCATTTAGTGGCGGAAAGGATTCTCAGGTTATTCTTGACCTTGTAAGCCGCGTGATACCTCCTGATGATTTCATGGTGATCTATTCAGATACTGGTATGGAAATTCCTCCATCAATTGAAATTTTTAAATTGACAAAAGAAATATATACAAAACAATATCCTAAACTTAAATTTCATTTATCTAAAAACCATAAAAGCATTTTGGATAATTGGAGCGAGTTTGGTGCTCCAAGTCGTCTTAATAGGTGGTGCTGTACTGTTGCAAAAACAGCACCCCTTTACAAATTATTAAAAGAAATAAATGGAAGTGGAAAACAACCTAATGTTCTTGTTTTTGAAGGAGTAAGAGCAGAGGAAAGTAATGCGAGAGAAAAATATGCACGAATAGGGAAAGGTGTAAAGCATAATAATGTAATAAATGCTAGACCAATTTTTGATTGGAGTTCTACCGAAATTTACTTGTATCTTTTTAGCAGAAAATTGCCATTCAATAATGGTTATAGAAACGGCTTATCACGTGTCGGATGTGCAATATGTCCATTTTCTTCTGAGTGGTCAGAACATATTGTAAAAAAGCTTTATCCGGAAAGTATTAATAAGTTCATTGATTTAATATTTGATCAAACGGGCACTATCGGCATTGACAACAAAGAAAAAAAACTAAATTATATAAAAGAAGGTAATTGGAAAAAAAGAGCAGGTGGTAAATTAAATGATTCAAATAATTCAAGAATAGATTTTATTCAATTTAAACCAGACTATAAAGTTATAATTTCTAATCCTAAGGAAAAAATCACCGAATGGTTAAAAGTATTAGGCTACTCAAATTTAAATTACGCAAACGATAATATTTTTGGTGAGATACTAATAGATAGAATTCCTGTTATAGTAAGCATTTCAACCTTAAAAAATGATGGAAATATTAAACAAATTATCGTATTTAAGAATATTGGCGAGAATCCAATCTTAATTAGTAAGATTAAAAAGGTATTATATAAAACTACCTATTGCACGCATTGTGAGGCATGTGAAGTAGAATGTCCTACTGGAGCACTTAGCGTGGAACCAACAGTTAAAATTGATTCCAATAAATGCATACATTGTGGTAGGTGTTGTGATATAAGTGAAAAGGGCTGTTTATTGGCAAAATCAATATACACTTCAGAAGGGAACATTAAAAACTCATCAAATATGAAATCATCTGGTATTGACAAGTATTCGACATTTGGTCTACGAGAAAAATGGCTTAGCCAATATTTTCAGAATATTGAAAATTATTTTGAAACTGGGAATAACGATCTAGGAACAAAAATGATCCCCGCTTTAATTCATTGGCTTCGAGATGCCGAGTTGCTAAATAGAACAGATAAAAAAACAAGCGAAACGGCAAAATTATTAATAGAAGTTTATCAGCATAAAACAAATTTTACTTGGGAAATTATTTGGATAAACCTTGCCTATAATTCAACAATTACAAATTGGTATGTAGGTAATGTTCTTTATAATAGGTCATATTCAAAAAACGAACTGTTAGCAATGCTTCAAAATGATTATCCTAATTATGGTGCTGGCACACTCAAAAATCCACTAGGCGCATTACTGAATACATTTGATGAAAGCTCCTTGGGTATTGTTTTAGAACTTAGTCAATTAAAGAAAAAGGGAAATGCTATTGATACAATTATCAAAAAACCTTATGAAAGTATTGATTCAATTTCTGTAGCTTATTCACTTTATCGTTACGCCAACAGCAAAAACCGTTACAATTTGACTGTTTCCGAATTATATGCACCTGAACAAAAGCAAGGTATCTACAAGGAGTTTGGAGTATCAGAAGAACGATTCCAAAACATATTGAGAACATTACAAGAAAATATAAACGGAATTGTAAAAGTCGATCTAGTTATGGGTCTTGATAATATCTCATTACGCGAAGATTTAACCTATACCGAAGTACTTAAACTTTTACTCGAAAAATAGTGGCATCATGAAATATTCAGAAATCATTGGGTTACAGGAGTACTTTCATCCTGTATTTAATATTGAAAACGAGACTGTTTACTATTGGAAACAGTTTATTCCAAATGACCAGTTTTATGAAGTTTTGCGAAAAACACTTTCTGCTATAGACACAAGTGAACCAAGTTTAAGAAAATCCATCTGGATTCAGGGTACTTTTGGCACAGGGAAAAGTCATGCCGCTTCTGTGATTAAGCATCTGCTATTTGATGATTATGCAGAGATTGAAAATTATATAGATGAGAGCATTGATGATAACAGTTTAAAATCAAAACTAAAGAATTATCGTGGCAAAAATAGATTAATGCCTATAGTATTAAAAGGATTGGGAAGCATTTCAAATAGCAGAACATTTGCTTTGCAAATTGAAAAAGCTGTAAGAACTTCACCTGGTTTTAAAGATTTAGGAATTGTAACAATTAGTGATTTCGACAGATTAATTGAAAAGGTAAATAGCCCTTTAATAGATTGGGATTCACTTATAAAAAAGCATGATGAACTGAGTATCTATGTTACAACCAAAACTGACATTTTAAAGAAACTAAATGCTTATGATATTGATTTTTTTCATGTAATTGAGGGCACTCTAAATAGTGAGGGTGTACACTTCTCACATTCAGACATTACGAAATGGCTTGTTGAAGTCAATAATGAAGTTATAGCTCAAAAGAAAGCAGATGGAATTATTATTATTTGGGATGAGTTTACTTCAGTAATGGATTCTATTAATTCAGGAATTATTAACCAGCTGCAAAATATTGCCGAATTAAGTGAGAAAAACAACATATTTTTTTACTTAATCAGCCATAGAACACCCCACCAACATTCTATACCAAAAGAAGATTTATCAAGAATGAATGACAGGTTTCATATTATTCAGTATCGAATGGAACCTATTACGACCTATCATATTATCGCAGCAACCATAAAAAAAATAAATATTGAAGAATGGCGCAGGCACCAAGCTGAAATATTTGAGGGCTCAACACTATGGGATGATTTGATTAATCTACTGACCAATAACCATAGTGCATCTGCAAAATCAAAAATAAAAGACCTTTTCCCGATTCATCCTTATTCAGCATATTTATCCACCTTTATTGCCAGAAATTTAGGTTCTACCAATAGAAGTATTTTTGGGTTCTTGTATGACAAAGAATTTGGATTTCTGAATTATTTAGACAAGGAGCTAAACGGAGAACGCTTACTCACAGCTGATTATTTGTGGGACTTCTTTACAAATGCATTTGAAAATGATCAGGAAGCAAGATTTAATCAGGTGCTTGATAAATATCGTCTTAATATTCAAAAAGTTCAGAACCATAGTGAAAATTGCACAAAGGTATTTAAGGGAATTTTGCTTCTTAACGTATTATTTAAAGTAGTTGAAGTAACTGGAGAAGAAGGAAGTCCGGTTACTCCTTCAACCGAGAATATTACTTCTCTTTTTTATGGCTCTGGTTTTGAGCAAGAAATACCTGTAATACTATCCTTTATTGACGAAAAAGGAATCGTTACAAAGACACCAGGTGGCGATTTTTTAATTGAGTTTTCATCTTTACCGATTCGCGAAATTGAGCAAGCAAAAGAAAGCGTTAGAAATCAATTTAAAGATATTATCAATGTGCTAAAGTATGCCCAAGTAGATAAGGATATAGAAAAGAGTATTTTCAAAGACAATTTTTACAGAGAGTCAGAAATTACTTTATTATCAACCAATATTGATAATGAACATATTTTAAGGAACCGTTTAAACAAAGCTTTTCAGAAACCATACAGCCTGAAATGTGCGGTATTTTTAGCAAATGGAGACTATGATCATTTAGCAAACATTCAAAAAATCAAAGAATTAGCGCAAGATGAAGATTTTCAGGATATAGTTTTTGTTATTGTTGAAGAACCATTCTCTGAAAGAAATCACGAAAAGTTTATTGATTATATTGCCAGAAAGCAGGTAAGTGATAATCATAGTTATGACGAACAATCGGCTAATTACGAAAACTATGCAAAAGAACAAGTTAAAGAGTGGTTTTCTAGAATTAAGAATAGATACATGCAGGTCATTTTTAGAGAAAAAAATGAAAAACATCTTTCTACTAAAATTGGAAATGTGATCAATCGTTTATACAGTCCGGTAATTTTTTCAAAAGGTATCGATAACATTTCTGACTTATTCAGGAACGCAAACGTTTGGAAGTTTCAAACAGCAATAAAGGCAGCGGAGATCTTTATTTTTGCTGACGACCGCAATGAACTTGAAGAAAAAACGTCAGGTGGCCCAAATGTCTATCTTAAATATTTAGTAAAAGACAAGGAAGGCGAATATATCATTACTGATAATTTAATATTAAAACCAGATGGAGATCCCAATCATACTTTAAATATTATTCAAGGAGAAATAGACTCAAAATTTTCCAAACTCAAACCGAGACCACTTTTCAATATTGGTGAAGAATTAAAATTCTTAACAGAGTCACCTTTTGGCCTTTATACAAACATGCCTAATATGGCACTTATGGGTTTTGTCCTCAGAAAATATATTGGAGAACTATATTTAGCTGATGTCGGCAGACCTATTGAAAAGGATGAAATGCGCGATTTGGTCGGCTATATGTTTAGTTTCTGGCAAGACGGTAGAAATCTTAATAAATTGAATGTACGTTTTGGATCTAAAGAAGAAAGGGAACTAAAAAAGATACTACTTGATCTGTTTGATCTTAAAGACTTCAATAGCATTACTGATACACGCTGGGCAATTGTAAATTATGTAAAAACAATTGCAAAATTCCCTCTTTGGTCATTGAAGTATTGTGTTGAAGGAAAGAGCATTACGGATGCAATTGATGAGTTATTAAAGCTAATATATAATTCTACAAATGAAATAGATGTTAAGATAATTTCCGGAGTTTTAGAAAAAATAAAGGATTATCGTTATGAACTGAAATTAGCACTTAAGCATGAAAATTTTAGAGCAGGGTTTCTAACATTTTTGCAAAGTGTGGATGATGGAATTTCTATCACAAATGAAAATGTTAGCGAAGTTACAGATTATCTGTTTTCTAGTATGCAAGAAGAAATAGGTTTGTGGAAGGAAGACAATGTAAAGCTAAAGGTTTATCAATGGCATACACACAAAAATCAACCTACATCAAATCCAACACCACCAAATAATACAGACACTCCTCAAAATTCGTATACTCCTACACCTACGCCTACCCCTGAAAGAGAAAAAATTATTTTCAAAGTCAGGAACTTTAATCATGGTGAACAGGAACTTAAAAATAGAATTGTGAAAATGGTTGAAGAAAACCAACACTTTTCTCAACTCTTAAGTTTGATTGATAAATATTTCAATTAATGTTAAACATGAAATTGGCTGAAAAAATAAAGGAATTTGAAAGTATCGAAACATTGATTTCAGAAATTTATTATGACAAGGTTACTAGTGAAATACTGTCGAGACGATATCCTGTTAGATTAATTTTTTTACAAAGATTTGAAACTTTTAGGGTATTGATTGAAAAGTTATCTTCAATCGGGATTGAAAACTATCATCTTGAAAAAGATTTGTCTCATCAAGATGGCTGGATAACTAAAGATACATTAATCAGCATTGTTAAGAACTTATCAAAGGATACAGCGGTTGTTCCTTTTTCGGAAATTGTAAGGTTTTATTCAAAAGATGACTTTAAAAATTTTTTCAATCAGTTGCTATTGATTGAAAATTTTGAATTATCAAGACGTATATATTTACCATTAATAGGAGTTGAAGAAAGATTTGAAAAAGAATTTTTCCAGGATTTTACCAGGAAAGATGAGTCTGCTCCCTATTGGAAAATAGCAGGAGAAAATCCGAATTCAATAAAAGTATATTTGACTTCAATAACACTCAAGAAAAAAATTGGCAATTATGAAACTATTCTCAATTCTGAAGAATGGCTTAAGTTTTGGAAGAAAAAAAGCCCTTGTAATGTTATATGCCATTCGAAGCCACTAAACTTATTCTACGAGAACACTCTGCCTGACACTATTTTTTCTATTGAACAGATTGATAACCAGAAAAATTTAATCGAAAAGATCTTCAATATTAGAGTTCCGATTCCTTTTGATAATTCTGATATCTTATTCTGGGAAAAATTTCTCAGTTTTTTAAACAAAGACTTTACAACATACAAGGCTTTCGTAAAAGGTTATTTCAAGGTTACGTCATTGACAATTTATACCTTACTTGAGCATTGGCTACAGTCAAACGATTTTTTTGAAAAATGGCTCTTAAAACACTTTGTATTAACTCAAAGTTGTTTTGAAACAAAATACATCTTTAAAGTTTTTGAATCACTACATGATTATTCTGATCACACCCTACTTAAAAGTCTCTACCAAAAAATATTTAGTCTGGAAATCAATGAGGAATTTATTAATGAACGATTAGAACTGATTCAACAGTTCTCTAAGCTTAAACCAATTAATCTTTGTGATGAAACGCTTGTCGAATTAAATTCTATTGTTAAGTCTCTTCCCGATTGTAGACAGGCTTTATTGCTTACCACAGGCATGTTCCAATTTGAGAAAGTCTATATTCTTGAATTATTTGCAAAAGGAGAAATTGATAATTTAGGTTTATTGTCCCAACGATTTCCTGAAATTTTATATTACAATTCAGAATGTTCATTTGACAATCTTAAAAATGAAAATGAATGGGTTTTAGAGTATTTAAGAGAATATAAGAAATCAAAACTAAATGACTCCATAACAAGAGATTTAAATGAAATTTTGTTTTTAAAGAATTCTAATGACCAATCATTTTACAATTGGTATCATAGTTTTGAGTCAATTCACAGCATTTTCCATTCAAATAAAGTGGATAAAGTAATATGGATTGATGCCATAGGAATTGAATGGGTATCTTTTATTGAGAATTATGTTATCAATCAAAAGCATGATTTAAATGTAATTAAAAAAATCATTGGAGTTGCCAATCTGCCGACAAGTACAGATCAAAATAAATTTTCTGACGCTAAGTATATTCAAGATTTTGATAGTTATATTCACTCAAAACTATATTCTTTTCCGGACTCAATCATTAAGCAATTTGATGAAATTAAAAGAATAATTGATACATATATTATACTTGATTCAGAACAAACTATTGCAATAGTCTCTGACCATGGATTAACTGCATTGTCTAGACTTGCAACATCTAAAAAGTATGGCAAAGACGATAGCCATGAGGGGCGTTTTATTGAAATTAAGGATAAAGATCATATTCCTGATACTGATTACATAATTCATAAATCGGAAATTGACCAAAAAAGCTATTTAATTGCATTAAAACATAATTCGCTAGGTAAAAAACCAATAAGAGAAGTTCATGGAGGAGTAACTCCTGAAGAAGTGTTGGTTTCATTTATTGTAATTTCTAACAAGAAAGATAGTTCAGAAATTGATTATTCTATTACAATTGGAAATACAGAAATACCTAAAAAAGAACCAATTATTTCAATTTTCATAACTCCAAAACCAGCTACGGCAATTATTGAAATAAAGGAAAAAATAATAAAGCTTAATTTTAATGAAAGAACCCAAAAGTGGGAGGCAAATCTTGATAAATCATTATCAGGGAAAATACCAATTAAGGTAAAATCAGGAAAAAGTGAAAAAACATTTACAATTAATATAATCTCAGGAATAATAGAGGAGGACTTATTTTGAGCACACTTGACGATAAAATAAAACAAGCTTTTCCTGACGAATCAGTCAATAAGATTCCTCAGAATTATAGCGTTTTTGGTGGTAAAAACCTGCCTTCATTTATTAAGGACTTCTTGATAAAACGCTATACAGACAGTTATGGTAATTTAGATCGAAATGGAGTTTTAAAATTTTTGGAAGATCATATTCCCAATAAGGATAATGATCTCAAGAATCGGCTGCGCACATATCGTGAAGAAGTGACTGTTCTAACAAGATTTATTGTAGAAACAGATTTCAAGAACGATAAATTGCTGTTTTCTATTCCTGATTTAAACATAAAATCCAGTGAAGGCAGGATACCTGATCATGTTGCTAAAAAAAATAAGGAATTAAAAGATGGTGAACTTTGGGGAGTTGTTACTTTAGTATATCAACCACCTGCTGACAAAGAAAAGGGGTTTGTTGAACTTGTTACCTACAAGGCTTTCAAACCTTATAAAGTTAATTTGGACTATTTCAGAGAAGCCCGTAAAGAATTTAGTACGACTGAATGGGTTGATTTATTGATACGTTCAATGGAATACAACCCAGAAGGTTTTGAATCTTTGTCTCAAAAATTGATGTTTTTGAGCAGAATTCTAATATTTCTTGAACCTCGGCTTAATATGATTGAATTAGCGCCAAAGGGCACAGGGAAATCATACATTTTTGGGAACCTAAGTAAATATGGTTGGATGATTAGTGGTGGTAAAGTAACACGAGCAAAGTTGTTTTATGATATGACAAAAAAGTCAATGGGGGCAATTACTTTGTATGATTTTGTCACAATGGATGAAATTCAAACAATCACTTTTTCTGATTCAGCAGAAATACAAGCTGCTCTTAAAAGTTACCTCGAATTCGGATATACAACTATTGCCAATGTTAAATTAGTATCTCAAGCGGGTTTGATTATCATGGGTAACATATCTCTTTCGAAAGATAAAAAACCTATTCGCTTAAAATACTTTTCGGAACTCCCTGAAACGTTTAAAGAATCAGCACTTTTGGATCGTTTTCATGGTTTTATTGAAGGTTGGAAACTACCAAGAATTAGTGAAGATTTAAAAATAAATGGATGGACGCTTAATGTTGAGTATTTCTCAGAAATAATGCATGAGCTTCGAGACAAACCTATTTACTCTGCAATTGTTAACGACCTATTGGAAGTCCCTGCAAAAGCCGACACCAGAGATACTACAGCAGTTAAAAGAATAGCTACAGCATATTTGAAACTGCTTTTTCCAAATGTAAATGACACTTCTGATATCGACAAAGAAGATTTTAATAACTATTGTTTAATTCCAGCAATAGAAAAAAGACAAATAATTAGAAGACAAATTAACCTAATTGATGAGGAATTTTCTGATGAAATGCCAGATATAAAAATTAATGAATCAGTCTAGTATATATCATAATAAAATATTATAAGCATTTCATTATTGGTCATATAGGTAATTAAGATGTGATTATTTATGTTAGTTCAAGCTTTTTATTTTCACCAACTCTGAAAGTGTGATAACTAACGGATGCTTGTTCACATCAAACTTTAATTTTGAAAACTTCACAGAGATTTCTTTTAATTCCGGTTCGGTTACTTCTTGTAGCTGAAATACCAGATAGCTGTCGTGTCTGGGGGTGGGATAGTTAAGATCCAGAAGATCTTGACGGGAATAGGTTTCGACGTTGCTTTGAGAGATTTTCCATAGATGGAGTGAAGTGTCTTGTTCCAGTGAGAATAGCAGGAGAAATCTGGAGTTGATCATTTCTTTGGTTATGGGTATTGGATTGTTCTTGGATCCTAATCCGATGTTGTAGAGCATGTTGTTTTTTATCCAATTGTAATGCATTTCCGATTTGCATAGGCCAGCTATTACATACGTTTCATCGGGGATCAGATCACGATTTTCGTTGTAGATTTCGGGGTATGGCTCTTTAACAGAATGAAGGGTAGGGGGCGTTTTGTAAATGTTATAATTTCTTAAGGCCATCTTTTCTCTTTGTGTGCAAAGATTGATCAGGTGTTGCACAATTTCTTGTATGAAGGCTTTCAGTTCACCAGTACCACTGTTGGTATTGGAAGGTTTCACAGGGAAGGCTCCCAGACCGGGAATGATCTCATGAAATCCTTTTTGCTTAAGAGCCTCTTCGCCCGGGTATAAAACATAAGCTCCGCTGGTTCTGCGGATGGCATCTTTGTACGCATGCATTTTGAGCAAATCGGCATTTTTGTAGATCCCTT